>Ga0214921_10008546_pt1 | contig 13244 bp, 12 predicted proteins | sample LL1505_MetaG_FD_177992 | JGI IMG/M metagenome (GOLD analysis project Ga0214921, IMG submission 177992) | Freshwater microbial communities from Lake Lanier, Atlanta, Georgia, United States - LL-1505 | ecosystem: Environmental > Aquatic > Freshwater > Lake | place: USA: Georgia | collected... | reverse complement strand
CAGCTCTCGCTGCAGGGCTATTTAGGCAAGAGATTGCACCCATTACTGTGACCAAGGGCATAGCCTCAGCAATGGGGATGGGTACCCAAGAAGTTACGGTCAGTGAGGACGAAGGAATACGGACTGACACGACCCTTGAAGGTGTAGCCAAAATTCGCTCAGCCTTGCCGGGTGGTGTGATCACAGCGGGCAATGCCAGTCAGTTTGCCGATGGTGCTTCTGCTGTGGTGGTCATGAACAGCAAATTGGCGGAGCAACGTGGGTTGGCACCTTTGGGCATCTTCCGGGGCTTTGCCACAGCGGGGTGTGAGCCGGACGAGATGGGCATTGGCCCCGTATTTGCAATTCCTCGATTGCTTGAGCGCGCGGGCCTTAAGGTTGATGACATTGGCTTGTGGGAACTTAACGAAGCCTTTGCCGTACAAGTCATTTATTGCCGCGACAAGCTGGGCATTCCTGATGATCGTTTGAATGTTAACGGAGGGGCAATCGCCATTGGACACCCTTACGGTATGTCAGGCGCTCGCATGGTGGGTCACGCGCTTATAGAGGGCAAGCGCAGGGGCGTTAAATATGTGGTCATCACAATGTGCGTTGGCGGTGGCATGGGCGCAGCTGGGCTATTTGAGGTGGTATGACTGCGATTGTTACGTCTCTGCACAAGTGAAATTTTATCAATGTCTTGATCAAGTAGCCGCAAACAATCACAACTTCTTTCCTAGCTAAGACTCCCATGAATAACTTGCTATTCAATGATTTTCCAAAATCGACAGAGGCAACTGCGAGTCAGCTCCGTCCAAAGGTTCTGGTCATTGGTGCCAGCGGTTTTCTTGGATCGAAGATCCTGCAACAATTGGAAAAGAATCCGACAGTGACCTTGCGTGCTATGTCACGCCGTGGCGCACCTTTCAATGCGACTGCGGCGGTTGAGTGGGTGCGTGGAGATTTAATGGATTCAGCATCTCTTGATGCGGCACTCAAGGATGTGGACGTTGTGGTCAGCTCGGCCAACGGGTACATGAAAGAGACGATTGAAGCGGATTTCCAAGGCAATAAGAACCTGATAGAGGCAGCTGCACGTAAGGGTGTAAAGCGTTTTGTTTTCCTCAGTATCGTTGCCTGCGACGCTGCCCCTGAGGTCCCTCATTTCCACGCTAAAGCGGTGGCAGAAGATTTGATCAAAATCTCTGGAATGCCCTATGTGTTTGTTCGCGCACCGGCATTCATCGACCAGAGTGTGGACTATCTTGCAGATGGGGTCAAAGTGGGCCGTTTTTACGGGGTAGGGGACAAACACACCAAGTGGTCCTATGTATTGACAGACGACCTGGCTGTTGCTGTTACCAAAGCAGCAACCTATCCCGGTGCGGACATCAACTACCAGACCATCGACATTGGCTGGCGCGACGGGGCCAAGAGCCAGCTTGAAATGGCGAAATTGATTGCCGAGATCACGGGGAAATCACTTTCGCTCTGGTTGATACCGTGGTGGTTATTGAGCGTTTTAGTGCGTTTGATCAAGCCAATTTCCGAACTGGGTTATGACCTGCTCCAAATGTTCCTGTTCTTTAAAAAGGGGCGATTCGTATCCGATACGACAAAACAAGAGCAGTTTTTGGGTCCCGCCCCTACGGCCCGTGACGCAATCACGCGATGGGCGCGTGGCAGCAGCCGATCAAACTGAATTCTGCTTGATAGATAAAACAGCAAAGTTCCGATTCTGAACATACTCGCTTACAAATTGGTTCCGGAATTGCATAGACCCAAGCACAAAATTTTTAAATACTGCAGTGGTGTTATCGAAACTCAACTGACCTTTCATTTCGCACGCATCAATTAAACGGAGACATCACCATGACATCGCCCCATCGCTTCCCATTGAACTACGCCGTAGCTGCGCTGGCAGCTGGCTTGTCGCTTGCAACGTCATCAGCTTTCTCTCAATCTACAGACAACTCTGTTGGCCTAGAGCAGATGACCATTACAGCTGAGAAGCGACTAACAGTATTGGACAAAACGCCAGACGCAATCAGCGCCATCAAGGGGACACGCCTGATCGAAATGGGCGCAACCGGTTTGGAAGATGTGGTGACGTTGGTGCCAAATGCATCGTTCGTTTCCAGTTATGGTGCCGCCAAGATCAACATTCGCGGTATTGGACTAAATTCAGCCATCGGTTCACCCGGTGTAGCCACTTATGTAGACGGCGCGTATGTGTCTGATCTCACTTCATCCAACTCAGGTATGTTTGACTTGCAACGAGTTGAGGTCTTGCGCGGCCCACAAGGTGCGCTGTATGGCCGAAATGCAACGGGTGGTGCTGTGAACTACGTCACAGCACGACCGACACAAGAAACACAAGGACAAGCCAGTTTGTTACTTGGCAATTATGGTCGTCAGGAAACAGAAGGTTTTGTATCGGGTGCCCTGGGTGACGGCACTACCTCTGCACGACTCTCTTGGCAGGTCAAATCGCGTGATGGCTTTACGCAGAATTCAGTTGCTGGTAAGGAATATGGCCCCGTTATACCTGGACAAACGGGCACGGTAGGACCTAAATACTTAGACGATCTCAATACTAAATCTTTTAGATTTCAAACCCTGACTGATCTGGGCAATGCAGGAACGTTTCGGTTGATTGTGGGAAGTCACAAGGAAAATGACGTAGGCCCTTATATTGCCATTTTGCCCCAGGATGTACAGACCTCTAAGGCACTTTTTGGTGTGTCGCCTAGCTTAGACAGATTCATGTCTGCCAGCAATGGGCAATCGTACAAGGTAGATGTTCAAAATTCGCAGGCAATTTATGAACGGTCGTTGGGTGACAACACACTGACGGCTTCGTTGAGCTATCGCAAAAGTAAATCGGCGTTATTTTTAGATGGTGACGCTACAGCCGCTTTGGTGGCATCGACTAACCTTGTGAATGAAAGTACCGACAAAGGTTTCGATGTGCATGTTGCCTCGCCAGATAACAATCGTCTGCAATGGTTGATTGGCGCCAACTACATAGACTTTGATGCGAAATCTGATTCTTATTTTCAGCAAAAACTTTCACTGGGCATCTTGACAGGAATTTCTGCAAGAAATCCATTTCCTGTCCCTAATTATCTGACCCTAGGCGGTACAGCCAGAATGCAATCGACTGCGGGCTATGGTGATGTTCGCTACGCCATCACTCCCAGTTTGGCAGTGCGCGGTGGTATTCGCATCAATAAAGAAGACTTGAGCGTCAATGAATACCAAACCAACTCAGCTGTCAATGGCGGAGCCAGTCGCACAGCCTCACCTAGCGCTTCTTGGAACAGCACCCCTGGCAACATTGGTTTGGAATGGAACATGGACAAGGAAACCATGTTCTATGGCAAGCTTTCAAAAGGCTTTAAGTCAGGTGCAATCAATATGGGCATCTTGCAAACAACGCCCGTCAAACCTGAGACAGTTGTCAGTACCGAACTGGGTATGAAATCTTCGTTCTTGAACAATCGAGGCGCATTCAGTGCTGCACTGTTTAACAGCGATTACAAAGACATGCAGTTTTCTCAAATTACCAGCTTGAGCTCGGCTTTGATCAATGCCCCCGGTGCAAAAATCAGTGGTTTAGAACTGGAGTTGTTGTTCAAACCCATTACATCTTTGACTTTGGGTGCGAACGTTGGCTTGATGGATCCAAGGTTTTCAAATTTCACCAACGCCAACTCACGTAACCCTCTCGCTGGACAAATTAACTTGAATGGTAATCAAATTACCAACGTGTCAAAAACGCAAGCCAGCTTGAGTGCCGACTACAGTCAAGTCATTGATTCATACAAGACCACTTTCCGTGCCGACTATGTGTGGCGCGATAAGTTTTACTTCACAGAGTTCAATGACGCCGATACCATGCAAAAAGCGTATGGCATGCTCAATCTTGCAGCGTCTGTTCGTCCCAGTGGAAGCAAGTGGAAGTTCTTTGCACAACTCCGAAACGCCACCAATACACAAGCCTATACAAGCATGACCGTAGCAGGAACGCCAAATGCTGGACATAGAAGTGTGACTTTTACTGCGCCTAGAACCTTGGGCTTGGGCATGTCCTTGGATTTCTAAAATGCCAATGCAATCTCTGAAGTCCAGATTTTTTTACTATGTCATCAAGCGAAAATTAGCGCAGATGCGTGCCCTGAATCTGTCACTGACAGATTCAAGAGCTTTGCAAGAAATGAATGCGCCAACGATGTTCAAAATACCGAAGGGTATCTTGATAGACAACATCAAAATTAAAGGACTTCAGGGATTGTGGTTGCGCCCTCAATCTCAAAAACATCAAGGCTTGTTGATTTACCTGCATGGAGGTGCGTACATTCAGGGATCTATCAATACAAGCCGTGCACTCGCCGCCAATCTTGCGTTGGCTGCAAATACAGCCACATTCAGCATTGATTATCGTTTGGCGCCTGAACATCCGTACCCTGCTGCACTAGAGGATGCATTTGAAGCATATTGCGAACTTCTTGAGCAGAATCCCGGCGTGCCCATCGCACTAACAGGCGACTCTGCTGGTGGAGGGCTTTGCTTGGCTTTGGCATTGAAAATACGCGATTCGGGCATGATCCCTCCTGCGGCACTGGCCTTACTTTCGCCTTGGACTGATTTGACCCTTTCAAACATCACTCACAAAACTTTGGCGAAAGTTGATCCCTTTTTTCAAACGACAGAACCATTGAGCAAGGCAGCCTTGGCCTATGCAAATGGACAAGACAAAAAATTGCCTTACATCTCTCCTCAATTTGCCAACTTCGAAAAATTTCCACCAACTTTGATTCACGTTGGCGCCTTAGAAGCTTTGTTAGATGACTCTCTCATTTTGGCTCAAAGAATGTCAGAAGCTGGTGTGGAGGTTGAGGTCAAGGTTTACAAAGGTATGTGGCATGTTTGGCAGGTATTTGCAGGACTTTTTAAAGAAGCAAACGAATCTGTCGCTGAGTTGGGTTCGTTTGTGCGAAACAAATTACAAGTTTCGGCGACTGAGTCAATTGAATGATCCAAACCTACAACCAAATTGCAATATTTGGAAATGAGCGTTTGAAGTCTACTGTCGCAAAGGTTGTTGAGAGATCGAATCTGTTTAAATCAAATTTTCCAGATCAATACTCTGAGCAATTGGTGTCAGAAGTCTTTTATGGGATGACATATTTGAAGTTTCAAAATTCAAATTTGGATTCGACCACAAAGAAATTACGTACAAAAGCAATTAGGCAAGATGAATTTATCTTCGTCAGCGGCGCCAGTCCGGCTAACGAATTTCAAAAATATTTGACGCAGAAATTTTCCACCATAGACACACGCGTATTGTTAGTTAATTCATTTCATAACTCTCAGGGCGTGTCAGGAGAAATCTATACTGTTTGTAAGCATGCTGCTAAAAAAGATTATTCAATTTGTTCTGCATCAATTGACTGCAACAACGATGACCTAAGTCTGATTGAAATGAAATTAAGAATGCTAGAAGTACAAACAAATAGATCCTTAGTTGGTGCGATACGTTAATTCACTTAAAACGTGAATATAAAAATGTATGACTTGAAAATGGTTATTCCAATTAACCTTCAGCAGATTGCCTTACTTTCATAAATGTAGCTTCCACATTTGCTTCCACACCTCTGTAGAACGCATGTAACCTATTGATTTTTAATAATTTTTATTTCTTGAAGCTGCTCATAATCTGTTGCTCAAATTGGAGTCGCATATAGTTAATCACCTATGCACCCTCATACCAATTCCACTGCTGCTTTCAACTGACTTGGGCTACTGTACAAGTAAGCAGCGGTAGTGCTCATGCTGCGGTGACCAGCAAGTGTTTTCAAAATGTGTATCGCGGTGCCTTTATTAGCAAGGTTTGTAAGGAACGTTCTGCGTCCGCTGTGACTGCTAGCGCCTTCAAGTCCAGCTCCCGCGTAGAGTAGGGCGAACGTTTGGGCTAAGCTGTTTGCGTTGAAACCTGCCTTGATGCTTTTTTGACTCGCAAAAAATGGATAGCTACGATCTACGCATTTAGCTTGCGCTGCGTAGCCTTGTAATTCCGCCTTTAGTTTGGCGCTTACAAAAACGGTGCGAGCATGGCGACCTTTGGTCATATCGGGTAGCAAGCGGATTTCGTCTTTAATTTCGCCATCTGTGGATGTGACATCGCTCCAGCGTAAACAGGCTACTTCGCCGATCCTTAGACCCGCCCAGTGTGTGAGCAGCATCATTGATCTGTTACGGGCTGAGTACTTGCGTGTATTGATATGCGCTAACAAGCGTTCAATCTCTGCATTCGTCAATGTCTTTGCTTGTGCCATTGGGTAGTCTCCTAAATCATGTGTTTGCGTTAATTGCATTGTGTTTTCATATATTTATCAGGACAACCTGAGTCCGTCCAAAGTGGCGGGTTTCTGGGCTGGGAGCAGAGCGAAATGAACTGGCTGTGGATAACTTTTTAGCGGATTTTTTCTTCAATGATTTCAACGCTCAAACTTGGAAATCTATGAAAAGCTAAGTTTTTCGTGATTTTTCTTGGATAACTCGCGCGAGCTGTGGATAACCAGAACAGATTGGCGAGCAAGCCCTTCAAGCGCTGATCTTGGTTCTCAGCACCCAGAGTATTCGGGCGTGCAAATCGACGTGCTATAGGGCTTTAAAACGCGTCGCATTTTGCAAGTTACGACTGAAATTTGAGTGAGTAGGGCAGTTTGTATCTGCAGCCTGAATGGGGCCTGTAATCCTAAATTTCTGAGCTGCAGATTTTTTAGGTGAAGTACTTTTCAAAAGACCCAGGTGATTTTTACTCGGTACCCGTTCAAGTTATCGGGTTACCAAATGTCGGTTGTCCATATGCTTGTCTGAAAACAAACTTTAGTCACTTAAACGAAAAAGGACTAAACATGACCACCAATCGAAAAATTCAAGAATTGCAAGAACAGCAAGTTCGCGAGTTAGCTAAGCAGCGTTTGCAATCGGCACTCAACTCCCTGCAGAGAGCCATGTATGACATAGAAGTTTACGTCGACAAGTATGACAACGCTGCAACAGACTACGACCGCGCAAAAGTAATCAACTACGCAATCAATCATTTGTATTGCAACATCCAGCCAAACTTACGAATTGATTTGCTAGCAGACAGTCAAGCTGAGTTGGCAAAACTGGAGGTGTGCAATGTCTAAGACATTTGACCCAAAAAATCTCACTCAATTTAGTGGCACTGAACGGTACTATCGAATCAGCCGACGCCATTTGCTTACTGACGGAACTAAATATCTTGCAGAACTAGCATCATGTTTTTGGCTCATGGACGCAATTGCTAGTCACTTGAGCGAGATTGGTACAAATGACTGGTTTGTTGTTATCAAAACCCAAGTTAAGCGCACTCGTTCTTTGATGGTTTATGAAGATGGAAATGGACGTGAGCTAGCCCGGCAGGAAATAGGCTACACAGATTTGCCTATTGATCATATTGACCTTTACGCTTGTTGGGATGGAGAACATTGGGTGATCATGCTACCCAGCGAGTATTAAAAAATCGCTTTTTTCATTAACAAATTCTCTAGGATAGCTACAAGTGTCTGCTGAAGGCTGATCTGAGTCTCTCGCGGTAAGCGGCCGTCATAGCTGCGGCGATCACTACCGGTCATTCAACAGGTGGTGCCTCCTAAGACCGCTGTAATACAAATACCGGGCACTCGACATGCAGTGCATGTGATCAGTGCTTGAGCGAACATGAACGACCGGTCTGGCGCTGGCTGTACCGACACTCCCGACCCAAAGCGGCCATTTAGGTTCCAGAAAGCAGCCCGTCATGTATGGGCCATCGGCGCTTCGCGAAGAAGCGCTTGGGCGACTCTTGATGAGGAAATTCGGTTGAGCTCGTGATTGATGACTTGGCCTGCCTGAACCAATTGAAAATATCAATCCCAGTCTCAAACCTCATTTCCTTTGTATGGTAGTAACAATGCGACTACAAAACGAAAGACATACTGAGCTTCTTATCGTACTTCTTCCATATACTGAGGCGGACTCAGAAAGGTAACACTCCCAAGCGCGGCTCCTGGCCCGTTGTTGGCTTCCATGCGCGTGAATGCAGACGACTCAGATAACCATAGTCTGGCGATGCCCAAAGCGCAGTCAGGGGATCGGTTGCGGCGACGAAGTACCGATAAGAGACGCCATTGCGTCGCGAACAATCTCTTGCGTGTCGCCTCTATGAGAGCAGTCGTGCGGCTTCATCTCAACGGCCCAAGGGTTTGACTTGGCGGAACATCCAATCGATGATGGCCTGGTCTTTGTACGAGGCCTCCCAAGAGAAGTGCCCGTTCTTGGTAACCATGCCCAGATCGCGGAAGCGGCTGCCGTCGCCATACTGGTATTCGTCATAGCGCAAATCTGCACCATGGGTACGGCTGGTAGCCCTGTAGTGGCGAACCAGTTGGTCTGCCTCAGACAGAACTGCGGGCTCAACGCTCAGTGTGCCGGCTTCGTCGACCCGACCTTTGCCGCTGAGCAAGGCAAACGGAATTCGCGACCCGATGCGAGTGACAGCTGGATCGGTGTCCGAGTGGCCAAGCCATAGTGGAATTGAAACTCGACTGAGGTTGGTGTCTCGGATCACGCTAGCAATTCGTTGGTCGCGCTGCGCCGGTGTTTCGCCGGGCTTTCCAGCAAGGTGGCTTGCAGCGATCGGAATGCCGTTGAACAGCGCAGCAGCAGCGAACTTGCGAGATATGGCCGGATCAGGATGGGTGATGATGGCCCACGAGCCCATTGCACCCAATGACAGGCCGGTCAGGTACAGCCGCCGAGAATCGATTGCCGGATTGTCGATAAGGATCTGGTCGACCAAGCCAAGCAGCAGCTTCTGTGTGTCAGCTGCGCGCCAACCGATCTCGCCGAATGTGTCCATCGTATCTCGTGCGGGTACCTGAGGCACTAGCACATAGGCCTTTTCGGGAGCACGCTCCACCCAGGCAACGCCTCCTTGGTTGGCTAGCAGCGGCGACAGTACATCGGCACCCACATCATTAGCAAAGTGTGTGGTGTCATGGCTCTGGCCGGAACCGTGCAAGAAAACAACCAACGGCACCTTGACTCCTGCCGGAAGATCAGAAGGCGTGTACAAGGTATAACCGATCTCTTTGGTTTGCTTGTTGGCCGACTGTTGGAATTTCCCCGGCTTGAACTGATCAGCAGTGGCAATGTAGGCACCGGTTTGCCGGAACACTGTTCCAGCTTTCACCGTGGACAATACGGCGCCGGGTTTCTGTGGTGAGTCGTTGGGGACTACTGCGTTCAAATCATGTAGCAACTGAACCTCATAGACCATATTGGCTCCATAAGGCAGCGCCTGGCGAAAACCCGGATTGAAACCGAAGTACCACGACGAAGCATTGAAATCGTTGGGCTCCAACTCAATGATCACATACTTGCCCTCGCTTGGGACGCCCGGCTTATCGCTGGCGCTGGTGTAGGCCCGCACGATGGTACGAGGGGCTTTCGCTGCGGCACTATTAGCGATCAGGTCACCGGTATACGACTTGACCGGCAGCAGCTCAGCTTTCACGCTAAAGGCTTGCTCCAGCTTCCAATTGAGCGGCAGTACCTTGCCGAAGTCCAGGCTCAGTGCCACAACCCTCGGATTGGCCTCGGCCACTTTGGAAATCACTGTGAACGGTACGGATGCTGCGCCTTGAGCGTTTGCTAGTCCGGGCAGGAACATGAATATCAAGAGTAGCGGTGCAGATAGGCGAATCAATTTGCGAAACATATGTGTCCTAGTTGGTTGAGATTTTGGTGACGATGCTGCGGTGCTTCAGCTCAACCACCCTTTGATGCGCGAAGCCAATGCTTCGCGACTGATGCCATAGCGATGACCCAAATGACCCGTACCTAACATTGAGGCAGTATCTGCAGGCTTAGCACGCTCCAAGTCGAGGATGACAACTTTGGCGCCAAGAGCAGCCATTTGGTGGGCTGTTGCGAAACCCAAACCGTTTAGTCCTGCATCACCTGTGATGACAGCTACTTTGTCTTGCAGAAGCATGTTTGTATCTCGCTCGAAGTTGAAATGAAGTTCTGGTGGGATCGATTCTGGTCACCCCTTAAAATTACGACAAGTGATTTTTTTTCAGTCCAAGATGACATTCTGTCATTCAAGCTGAGGGTTCACCCCATGTCTTCATTACCCCCCATAACCAGTTTCCAGGCCTTTGAAGCTGTGGCGCGAAGACGAAGTTTCTCTCTCGCAGCCGCGGAGTTGAACCTCACGCCTTCAGCGGTCAGTCACCAAATTTCGGGACTCGAGACTCACCTTGATATGCGCCTATTTGAGCGCAGTGCACATGGAGTGAGACTCAGTCCTGCTGGCGAGCATTACCTACTACGTGTCAGTGGGGCTATATCGGCCATTGCAGCAGCTACTGATGACCTTCGCCAAGGTGTACGCAATAGCCTCTACGTACACTGCGCTCCAAGCATTGCATCTTTGTGGCTGATGCCGCGACTACGTCGCTTTGCCTTGGTCTATCCAGATATTTCGCTGAATCTATCTGCTGCTCATACACCTAGCGATTTCGCGCTTGGACAAGCAGACATCGACATACGCTACGGAACACCCAAGTGGGGAGACCTGATCGTTGAGCCACTTTTCGTGGAATCTATTATTCCGCTGGCTAGTCCCGAGTTCATCAAGGAACACAAACTAAAGCGGATTGAGCAACTGCTGGAAGTACCTTTGATTCAGAGCAATGTGAGCGTGGTGCAATGGTCTGATTGGTTTGGACGCTTTACCCAACTGCAAGCGCCCGAGAGATTTTCCGTGCGCTTCGATCGTGCCCAGATGTCACTGGACGCAGCGACTCAGGGGTTGGGAGTCGCACTAGAAAGCACGATGAATGCCGCTGGTCATTTGGCTGAGGGCAAGCTCAAACCTCTTTTCAGCCTTGACAAATCGATTCATGTGAAGGCGTACTTCGCAGTCTACCCCGAGCGCCATGCCAAACGACCAGCGGTGGAAGCGTTTCTATCTTGGATTCATTCAGAAGCGGCGCAGACGGTTACCCAATGATAATAATCTTATCTAGTCACTAGGAAGTGATAGTCTGCTCAAGGTCAAGGACTGCTTCTGGCCGAAAGCAACACTCCTGAAGGCACCCACATAGCTGCCATTGAAGGCGGTCGACCCGGTGTTGGAACAAAGGCCGCCTCCAATGACCGTCTCAGATTTCCGTCTGCTCGGAGATTTCAAGAGCGTCGTCGACCTCGATACCCAGGTACCTCACGGTCGATTCCAGCTTGGAGTGGCCGAGCAGTAGTTGCACGGCTCTGAGGTTCTTAGTGCGTCGATAGATCAGCGTGGCTTTCGTCCTGCGCATCGAATGGGTCCCATACTCGGAACGATCCAGACCAAGCTCATCCACCCAGTGCCCGAGAATCCGAGCGTACTGCCGGGTTCCGAGGTGGGGTGAATCGTGGAGCCTGCTCGGAAAAAGAAAGTCGTCGGATTTCAATGCCGCCTGCTTGATCCACGCCTGCAAGGCCTCTCTAGTGACAGCCGTGATCTCGAATTGCACTGGGCGCTTAGTCTTATGTTGCATGACGATGGCTCGGTTGGCCACCTGATCGCCATGGGTCACGTCGCGGACTTTGAGTGATACGAGGTCACATCCGCGAAGCTTGCTGTCGATACCAAGGTTGAAGAGGGCGAGCTCGCGAACCCGGCCTTCCATTTGAAGCCGTACGCGTAGAGCCCAGATGTCTTTCACCTTGAAGGGAGCTTTCTGCCCGACGATCTTGCCCTTGTTCCACGGTTCGTGATGAATCACATTGGTTGAGTTTTCCATGATGGTCTCCCATCGAGTTGAGGGAAGCAAAGAATGCGCTTTTGGGGGGTAAGCGCCTTGCGCTACATCAAGTCAGAAGAGATCAGTCCAGTTGAACGAATGACTGCATACGAGTGGGACAGCCAACCTGCGCATTCGGCCAGAAGCAGTCGTTGAATCAAACACTTCCGACTCAAGTTACGGGGCAAACCTGCCTAGGTACAAATGATTGATCTCGGCTTGGTCTGCCCTCTTCACAACTTATCGTCAGAATCCGAATTGGGCACCTGCACCCATCAGGGTAGCTATACCCAATACTGCAAATACAGCTGCCGCGATAGAGTGCACCAGTTTCATAGGAATCTTGTTGGCCAACTTGTCGCCAGCAAAAACAGCAGGTACGTCTGCGATCAGCATACCTAGGGTCGTACCGATCACCACCATCAGAGGTGCCGAGTAATGAGCTGCCATGGCTACCGTAGCGATTTGCGTTTTATCTCCCATCTCGGCCAAAAAGAAGGTGATGAATGTGGCACCAAAGATGCCAAATCTCTGAGCTACCTGTGTTTCTTCCTCTTCAATCTTATCGGGAATCATCGTCCAGATTGCCATGCCAATGAACGAGGCCCCCAGCCCCCACCGCAATACTTCGGGACTGATACTTGATGTGATCCAAGCCCCCAGAGCGCCTGCTAGCCCGTGATTGATAACGGTTGCCGCCAGGATGCCGAGAATGATGGGTAAAGGTTTTTTGAATCGCGCCGCTAGGATGAATGCCAGCAGCTGCGTCTTGTCGCCGATTTCTGCAAGAGCGACGACGCCAGTCGATACTAGTAGAGATTCCATTATGTTTTCCCAGGCCGGTACAAAGACAAATGACCACAAAGCTTCCCCGGCCAGAAATCGGAGGCGTTGTGGTCAAAGGTCTTGCCAAGCTCGGGAACCGCTTGCGCCATGTCCTGCCGGACAAGTGTGTTGACGCAAGCCTCTTCAATGCAAAGAGAGGCTACTCCCCAATGACGAAGCTGATTTTAACAGGCGCGTGCAGGCGGCTACATTGGGTCGATTGCACCTGTCAGCCATAAGCCGTCGTGATGGACTCGGGCACTCAATTAATAGGATCAAGATGCCTAGGCTCAGCTTGTAGAGTTGTCTATTTCTCTACGCCACCGTTTCTTGTGGCTGCCGCATTGTTGTTCCTTCCGCAGATACGGTCGCAAAAGCGGCCTGCATGGTTGCGCGTTCATGGAAAACTGAACAAATAGTATCCTCCCGGGGAGGATACTGTAAACTTCAATCACAATGAAGCACGAAACTCATCCCGGTATTGCAAAGCGACTGAAACGAGCACAAGGTCACCTCAAAAGCATCATTGAAATGCTTGAAACAGAGCGAGGTTGCTTGGAGATTGCA
>Ga0214921_10008545_pt1 | contig 13244 bp, 9 predicted proteins | sample LL1505_MetaG_FD_177992 | JGI IMG/M metagenome (GOLD analysis project Ga0214921, IMG submission 177992) | Freshwater microbial communities from Lake Lanier, Atlanta, Georgia, United States - LL-1505 | ecosystem: Environmental > Aquatic > Freshwater > Lake | place: USA: Georgia | collected 2015-05-28 | reverse complement strand
GCCAAACACAGAACGGTCATGACACCGGATTCCCAACGTCGACCGGTACTGGCCAAAAAAAACAAACCCAGCACGACATGCCAAAAAATCCATAACAAAAAACTACCTTCTTGGCCTTCCCAAAATGCTGAAAGGATGTATCGAACCGGCAGGGCTTTGGATGCATGAGACCAGGCGTAATGGTACTCGTAGCGGTGGGTATAAATAATTCCAAAAAGGACCCCAATAACGGTGAAGACTGCGAGGCTGTGCAGGCCAAAAGCCCAGCGCCCCCAGGTTTCCCAACGCCCTCTTTGCAGCTTGTGACCGAGCAAGGCATGACCGTAGGCCAGAACCCCTAGCAGGGCCGCACAAAACGATGCAATGACGGCTCCATGGCCCAGGTTGCCCGGCCACAACAATTCGCCTTGGTAGGATATCACAGGTTTGATCGGGGGTTTAGAGGGTGTCTTCGGTGTACTTGGAAGGGCATTTGGTGAGAATTTGATCGGCGACAAAGGTGGGCGGTCCCGCTTGCTTCTGGATGGCCCCCACCACGACCACCTGTTCGGAGCGTTCAAAATCCTGGGGCTTAGCGCCGTAGTACACAACGGTTCTGCTAAGACCCTTCTGATCTACCAAGGCAAATTGCAAAAGGTTGGCGTCTTTTTCGGCATCGTACACCAACGGAACCGAACGGTCCAGGGTTCCGACCACGTGGTAACTGCGACCCGGTTCGGTAGCAGCCGTCTCAAAATCAACATAGGAGCTACTTTCGCCCAGGGTGCTCACCAAAATAGCGAGCCCCGTGCCCAGCAGCAAAAGGAGGAGGATGGCGCTTCTTTTCACGACCCAAAGTTCGCTACGAAAATCCCTTCAACCCCAAAATCTCTACCAATTCCTTCCGTTTAGAATGTTTTTCATCGTTCTTTTGGGAATGCGATGGTTCTTAATTCTTTTGGTTGGGTCCTTCATGATGATGAAGGGTCATGCCCAGCCGGCCGGTGAACGGCCCTCAAGCCCCCTGCGATTGACAGGGCGGGTGGTCGATTCGGTTACAGGGGAGGGATTGGCCGGGGTGAATGTCTTGGTTCAATCCCTAAGAGATAGCACCCGAACCTGGGGGGGCAGCACCGATTTGAGGGGAGGCTTTGAACTCAACCTGCCCAAAGCGGGGGGCTATCGTTTGCGCTGCACCTATGTTGGTTATCGTCCTTGGCAACGAATGGTTCGACTGAACGTGGATACCGCCTTGGGGCCTTTGCGCTTGGTCCCGGCTTTGACTGAATTGGGGGAGGTCGAAATTCGAGAGACCGCGCGAAGGGTGGAGCAACGCGGTGATACCACCGAAATCAATGCATCATCCTTTCGAACAGCACCCGATGCGGATGCCGAACAGTTGATTCGAAAAATGCCCGGCATCACGGTGGAGAACGGACAACTCAAAGCCCAAGGCGAAGAAGTCCGCCGGGTATTATTGGACGGTCAGGAATACTTTGGGAACGATGCCACCGCGGCCTTGCGCAATTTGCCGGCCGAAGTCATTGACAAAGTGCAATTGATCGATCGCCAAAGCGACCAGGCTCAGTTTACGGGGATCAACGATGGTAACACCGAAAAAACATTGAATCTAATCACACGTACAGGATTGAACAACAGTCGATTTGGTAAAGTTTATACCGGGGTTGGGGAATTTACAGGGAGTGAATCCCAGCGCTCCGAAGGAGCCTTTGATAACCTGGTCCTGAAGGAAGGATCTGCATCGGGTCTTGGTTCACCCGCGGAGGGAAGGCGCTGGATGGGGGGAGGGAATGCAACGTATTTTAAGGGGAAACGCAGGCTTAGTGCGGCCTTGTTGTTAAATAACATTAATCAACAAAATTTTTCGGGGGCTGAATTGAGCGGATTGCTAGGAGGTGGTTCCAATTTGGGCGGTTCTTCGATGGGGGGAATGCGTGGAGGCGGACGCGGCATGCCCGACCCGGGTTCGGCTCTGCTCAATCCAAGCCAAAGGGGCCTGACCACAACGCTGAGTTCGGCCCTCAATTACAGCGATCAATGGGCCGGAACCTGGAAATTGAGCAGTTCATTTCTCGTGACACGGACGGTGAACGTTCAAAACGCCGCGTCCCTCCGAACATGGTTTAGCATCCCCGGCCTAAGCCAAAGCGATAGCAGCCGTCAACTTCAGGACAACCTTCAGAGCCGATGGACTGCTCGATTGGAATGGAACCCTGATAGCAATCGTTCCATGATTTGGACGCCTCGCTTTAGTTATGCTGCCCGTTTGGGGCAATTGGCATCGGTCGTATCCGTCGATAGCGGATACACAGATGGCAACCAGCCCGGAACGTGGGTAAGCCGCAAATTATCACAAAACGTGTTGACGAACCGAACCGAGAACCTTCAGCCCCAAGGTGGCTTTGAGTGGTTGTTCCGACAGCGTTTAGCCAAAGCAAGGCGTAATTATTCGGTCAATTGGGCTTTGGATTTTCAAGACCAAAACGCCCCCCGCGATCAAGTATCCGAAATCTTTGAAGCCGGCCAGGGACCTGTGATGCCGCCCGTTTGGTGGAGCCGAAGGGATACAAGCCAACAATCCTTTGACCAAGATCGTGGTTTTCTGCGGAATCGTTGGGACCTGAACTATGTTGAGCCTTTGGGTGCCGAGGGTTTGCTGGAATGGTCGGCTTCGCCTTTGTGGCAGCAGAGCCGTTCGGGGCAACGATTGGAGTCTTCCGACTCCTCCCAGGCCAGTGGATTGTACAACCAGGTGGCCCGTCAAAACCTGGGTGGCGCTCAATACGGGCTTCGCTATCGGTGGGGCAACGAACGCCGTGAAATTTCGGTGGGTTTGCAGAGGCAGGACTATACCGCAACCTTGTCGGTGGACGAGGTTCTCAGCGGGGAGATCCCTTCCAACTTCCGTTGGAATGCCTGGTTGCCCAACGCATCTTGGCGTTTTAATCCAACCAAATTTCAGCAATACCGGATTTTTTACCGGGCATCGTCCCAAACTCCTTCGGTGCAGCAGATGCAACCCCTTTTGGACAATACCAACCCGCTTTCGTTATCGCTGGGGAACCCTTCCTTGGATCAGGCCTTGATGCACACCATCGGGGGACGATTCCGTTGGTCGGATGGGGCCGGGGGTCGTTCGGTCTTTGTCTTTGTCAACGGCACACGGACCCAAGGGGTTGTGGGGAACGAGAACTTGGTTGTTCCAACCGATACCGCCTTGATGAGCCGTTGGTGGTCGGACTGGAAAGGACCGCAAACATGGGGGCTGCGATGGCAGGACCTAGGGCTGGCCCGGGGTGCGCAAATCACCAGACCGGCCAACTTGGGTGAACAAACCAATCTGCGGTGGTACAGCACCTACGCCCATCCGTGGGCCTGGTTAAAGGCCAACATGAATTGGACCTTGACCAGCGGGCATTTGGACCAGCCGGTTCTAAACAACAGGAGGGATTCCCGGGTCACAACCCAAAACCTTGGTTTGCAGTGGGGTCTGAGCAGTTCTCGTTCGGAGAAATGGGATTACAATGTTTCGCTGAACCTTGGTTGGAACCGCTATCGTAACATCAATCAAACCGTCAAAGGTGCCTGGTTGCCCTACCAGACCCACGCCGCCAATGCCCGCGTTCAATACACGTGGCGTAAACGGTGGATCTTGGGTTCGGACTATGCCTGGACGTATTGGGGGGGCTTGGACCAGGGCTTTAACGCCAATGTTCATCTCATGAATTTCTCGTTGGCCACCAAGGTTTTGCCCAACAAACTTGGGGAATGGCGCTTGTCGGTTTTTGACCTCCTTGGTCAGAACCGGTCGGTGAGTCGAACTTTGACCGAGCTCTATGTGGACGATAACCGGAACACAGCGTTGGGCCGCTTTGTGATGCTAACCTTCACGTACAATTTCCGAAATTTTGGAAAACCAAGCCGGGAATTACCAACGGAGAACCGGGTCCCTTCGGGGCATGCCGATCCCAACCGGCCTTGGGAAGGTTGGCGCTAACCCGAATCGCTGCTACCCAGCGTGTATTCGGGCCAGTGGTCTTGGAGCCAGCGTTGGTAGGCTTGTTCACGTTCGTTACCGGCCGGCTGGTAGAAAACCCGACCGCGCAGACTGGGGGGCATAAAATCTTGGTGAACAAAGTGATGCGGTTCTTCGTGGCTGTATTGGTACCCTTGTCCGTAGCCCAGGTCTTTCTGCATTTTGGTCACCGGATTGCTAAGGGCTTCCGGCACGGGCGGTTGTTGTTCGGCAAGGCGTACCGCTTCAAGAGCCGCTTCGATGGCCAGGTAAGCGGAATTGCTTTTGGGACTTAGGCTGAGGTACAGCGTGGTTTGGCTCAGGGGAATGCGGGCTTCGGGGTAACCGATGCGGGCCACGGATTCCAAGGTGGCCGAGGCCAGGAGGAGGGCTTGTGGATTGGCCATGCCAATATCTTCGGAGGCCAAGATGACCAGCCTCCTTGCGATAAACACCGGATCTTCTCCGCCTGAGACCAGACGGGCCAGGTAATAAACGGCTGCTTGCGGGTCGGAACCACGAATGGATTTGATGAGGGCTGAAATCAATCGGTAATGCTGGTCACCATCCCGATCGTGGTAGACCGCAAAGTGGGGAAGGACCGCCAACACAGCTTGATCGGTGATTCGACGCACCCCGTTTTCGGGTGCAAGGCTGCCGGCCAACCATTCCAACAAATTGTACATGCGCCGGGCATCTCCTTGGGCATGCCGAACGAGGGCATTGCTTTCCACCAATTCCAACCCAAGGGCCCGCAGCTCGGCATCCTGGGTGACGGCCTTGAGGGCGAGTTGATGCAATTCGTCGGTGCCCAACGGCTGAAGAATCAGCAATTGACAGCGAGAAAGGAGGGCTGGATTCAGCCCAAAAGAGGGGTTCTCGGTGGTCGCGCCAATCAAGGTGAGTTGCCCGCTTTCGACGGCGCCCAAGAGACTGTCTTGCTGGGCTTTGTTAAACCGATGGATTTCATCCAAAAACAAAAGTGGTTTGAACAAACCGTTGCCTTCTTCGATGACGGCCCTGACTTCTTTGACCCCGGCATCCACCGCGCTTAGGAAACGAAACCGCTTCTTGGAATGAACGGCCAACATACGAGCCAGACTGGTTTTGCCGGAACCCGGAGGGCCCCAGAGCAGGAGGGATGGCAGGGATCCCTCCTCCCAAAAGCGACGAAGCAATCCTTGAGGTCCGACTAATTCTTGTTGACCCACGAGGTCCTCGAGGCGTTCGGGGCGCATGCGTTCGGCTAAAGGTGGACGGACCATTTGTCAAAGGTATGAAACCACCTGCGCGCCCGCTTTGCGCTATTTTTGGATCGTGTCTGATGCTCATCCACCGGAACTGCTCATCACCGGAGATGGTTCCCATACGATTCGTCTGGGCGGTGGCCCTACCTACCATAGCCTGCACGGTGCCCTGACCGAATCCAGGCATATTTACCAGGATACAGGCCTGCGCGCCTTGTTAGAGGTTCGAAGCCAAAACCCAAAAGCGGCCGTTGACGGGGGTGAAAAGGTTCGTATTCTGGAAATTGGTTTGGGAACCGGCCTCAATGCCGCCCTCGCCCTGGAGGTTTGTTTAGAAGCCCCTCTGCTTCGAATCGACTACACCGCTTTGGAGCCGTTTCCACTGTCACCGGGATGGATGATGGATCTGAATTACGCTTCCTTTCTAAGGGCACCAGCTTGGCAGATATGGGTCGAGCAGTACCCGACTTTGTACGAGGGGTTGAGGACTCAGGGACAGGGGGCCTGGTCTTCGAAAAGGGATGGCTCTGCTTATTCGTTCAAGGTCATGGGCCAACCTTGGCCTTGCCCCTTGGAGGGTCTCTTTGATTTGGTGTTTTGGGATGCCTTTGGTCCAAGCCATGCCCCTGATTTATGGGAGGAGGAATCCTTGGTGGCCCTGAATCGTTGGACGGCCCCCGGAGCATGGCTGGTGACTTTTGGGGCCAGCGGGGCTTTTGGTCGCCTGCTCAAGGGCTTGGGCTGGGAAGTTCAAAGGCTGCCTGGCCCTCCCGGCAAGCGGGAAATCATCCGTGCCAGGAAACCCTGAATTTCATTGCATCTTTGGGGCATGTATCGTTGGTTGCAAGGATTTCTTTTTGGTTTGGAACCCGAAAGGGCCCATCATCTCACCCTCCATGTTTCCCGGATCCTGTTGAGGATTCCGGGAATGAACCATTTGTGGGCTTTGTTATGGCCCAAGGTATCGGATCATTGGGCGGGTATGGGCTTGAATTGGGAGAACCGTTTGGGTCTTGCGGCCGGTTTTGACAAAGATGCCCGCTACCTCGAGGTGTGGAAGGCCCTGGGTTTTGGTTTTGTGGAAGTGGGTACCTTGACCCCCAGGCCCCAACCCGGCAATCCCCAACCTCGACTTTTTCGTCTTGTCCGCCACAAGGCCCTCCTCAACAGACTGGGCTTCAACAACGGCGGGGTGGAGGCAGCGGTCCCTCGATTGCGTCAAAGGCCCAAAGGATTGGTGGTGGGCGCGAACATTGGCAAAAACAAAGACACCCCCAACGGGGAGGCTGTGAAGGATTATGTGACTTGTGTTGAGGTTCTCCATCCTTGGGTGGATTACTTCACCATCAATCTAAGCTCGCCTAATACCCCTGGGCTTCGAGATTTGCAAGAAGCCGGTTTTTTGGACACCTTGTTGGAGGCCATCGCCGGTTTGGCTTGCCAAAAGAACCTGCGTAGGCCGGTTTGGGTCAAGCTGGCCCCGGACCTGGCCCCGGACGATTGGCAAAGTCTGTGGCCGGTCTTTGCCAAACATCAAATCGATGGTTTGGTCTTGACCAATACGACGGTGGACCGCAGCCTTTTGGGTGCCCAAGCCGCAGAGGCCGAGACGTTGGGGGCCGGTGGTCTGAGTGGGGCGCCCCTCGCTGCCAAATCCGAGGCCATGTTGAAGGCCATGAAGACCTACGGAACAACCAACGGTTTCTGCCCATCCCTCATTTCGGTGGGCGGTGTGATGAGTGGAGGCGATGCAGCCCGGCGCCTGGAATCAGGCGCACATTTGGTGCAGGTTTATACGGGCCTGGTTTACCGAGGCCCGGCCTTGGTGGGAGAATGTGTTCGCGCTATGCGGTCCTAGTGCTCAAAGGCATAGCGTAGGATATTCGCACCCATTTGCAGAGCCTGCGTTCGCAGGGGCTCGGGGTCCTTATGGACAGAGGCATCTTCCCATCCATCGCCTAGATCGCATTGGTACGTATAGAACACGACGATTTTGTTTTCCCAAACCAAGGCCAAGCCCTGGGCCGGTTGACCGTCGTGTTCGTGGATTTTGGGTAGCCCACCGTTCATTCGAAAAGGCTCTCGGTACATGGGATGATCGGACGCCACCCGAACCCAGTCCAATTCAGGAAAAACTTTTTTGAATTCGCTGCGAACGTAGGGGTCCATGCCGTAATTATCGTCGACATGAAGAAAACCTCCACCGGTTAGGTATTGACGGAGGTTGCGGGCCTCGGAGTCCGTGAACAGAACCCGACCATGCCCCGTCATGTGCAACCAAGGGAAACGAAAGAGGTCAGGGCTACCCACTTCGGCCACTTCTTCTTGGACTTTGAGGGAGGTGCCCATGTGGCGGTTGCAGAAACGGGCCAGGTTGGGCAAAGAGCTGGGATTGGCGTACCAATCACCACCGCCACCGTAACGCAGTCTTCCCAAACTGATGGTACCGGATGTGGAGTTTTGGGCAGCCATGTTGGGGGATTGCGCCTGGGCATGGCCCGTGAGACCCCCGCCCATTCCCATCAAGATGCACCATAACACCAGAAGCAAACGACTCCCGCGTTGGGCCCAATGGGCCAAGGCGGCCAGGGTGGCGGTTTCGGTGCGCAGTCGATGGGGCCCCAGGTCCAGGCCTTGGGCTCCGAGCGAAGCCAGGTGGTTGACTTCGTTTTCGCTCAAATCACCTTCGGGTCCCAACACGAGACAGACCGGAAGGTCCTTGTCAACTTGTTGAATCGGAATCCGGGTAAGATGGAGGTGGCAGTGGGCCATCCACAAGGCGAGGGATGAATTTGGTTTCCATTGTTGCAGGGTCTGCGGCACGGCAAGCAAGGGCTGGTAGCAACGCAGGGATTGTTTCATAGCTGATTCTATAATTCGTTGTAGGCGATCGGGTTTCCAACGGTGGTGTTCGGTCCGTTCGCAGACCAAAGGAAGGATGCGCGTGGCCCCCAGTTCGGTAGCTTTTTCGATCAACCACTCCCAACGGCCTTCGTTATGCAAAGGCGATACCGCCAATTCCAACGGCATAGGTGCGGGCTCTTCGTGCAGTGTCTGAATTTCAAGGACGGCACCGGTAGGGATGGCCTTTTGGAGAATGCAGCGGGCAAGCAATCCACGGCCGTTGGTCACCAGGACTGCGACCCCTTCTCGTTCACGGCGAACCCGAACCAAATGCCGAGATTCCTCGGGTTTTAGCTCAAAGCTTCCGGCTTGGGGCAGGTCCGGGTCCAGGTACAATTCGGTATTCATGGCAGTTTAACCTGTGGCAAATTACAGCGGATCCAGTCTAGACGCGAATCCACATCCAGGATGGGCGCTGGAATCCATTGCGCCGCCTCGCAACGCCTGAACCAGGTTAATTGACGGCGGGCATAATTCCGGGTATGCTGCCGTATCAAATCAAGGCAGGTCCCCCTCGATACCTGGCCTTGCCAATAGGAGGGCCATTCGGCGTACCCCGGACTTTTGAGAGCCTTGTAATCGGCGTAGGGGTAGAGGGCCTGGGCCTCCGCTTCAAGGCCTGCCGCGTCCATGGATTCGACGCGTTGATTGATTTGGTCGTAGAGTCGAGCACGATCGGGTTGAAGTCCGATCCAATCGCAATCAAAGTCCCGCTGCTTGACCGAACGGGTCCATAAATCTGTGACCGGCCGGCCCTCCGTGTCCATAATTTCCAAAGCCCGTATCAGGCGTTGGTGGTTCTGCATATCGGCACGGGCCGCATAGGAAGGGTCCCTTTGACGGACCGCCGTTTGGAGAGCGGACAAACCCTCCTGTTCCCACAAGGTTTGCCAATGCTTGCGACGATCCGGTTGCTCTTGGCCCAAGGCATCAAAGCCTTCGACCAAGGCTCGTACAAAAAGACCCGCACCTCCACATACGACCACGGTGGAATGACGAGCCCACAAGGTCTGAAGCAGGGCCAGGGCTTCGCTTTCAAAGCCCCCGGCGCTCAGATGTTGGGATACCGAACGATCGCCCACAAAAAAATGGGGAACTCCCTCTTGTTCAGCGATTGTAGGAGCCGCCGACCCCACGGGCATTTCACGGTAACATTGCCTGGAATCGGCCGAGATGACCGAGGTTTGAAATTGCTTGGCCAGTTGAACAGCCAGGGCCGTTTTGCCGGAGGCGGTTGGGCCGACCACCAACAATAGCCGGGGTCGAGGTCTTGGGTTCTCAGTAATCGTCGTCGTCATAACCCCCGGAACGACGACCACTGTCCCGTTCGTAATCCTCGTCTTCCTCCTCATCGTAATCCCCGTCATCGTCCTCGTTCTCTTTATCTTGATCGCTGTCGTCGCTGAGATCTTCGTCCAAAACAAAACCAGCCGGTACTTCATCCGCTGAATTTCCCAAATCCAAGCTGGAGGATTTGCGCGAATGACCCATGGTTTCGATCTGCTCAAAAAGTTGATCTTCCTGCAAATCATCGGATTCCGGTTCGCTTTCTTCAACGGCCAGGGGCAGAGAGGCTGCTGGGGCGGATGTTCCGGTGATGCTCGGTTCCGACTTGGCCACCTGGGTTTGGCGGGGGTTGTATTGTTTGGGCGGATCGCCCTCGGCCCGGACAACCCTAGGTAGGACGACGTCCCCTTTGGGTAGACCCTGGATGGCGATTAATTCCACCAAAAAAGCCCAAGAATCTTCTTCGGACCGGTACACATAAATAAAGCGTTGGTGGGGGTCGTCGATGAATTGACTTATTTTGGTTGCAATCATCGGAGCGGCGTTGCCAATCAAGGAATAGGGGATATCCTTGAAGGCGATTTCATCCTCCATATGCCACAGATCATCGCTGTAAAAGAAGGATGCTGAATGTTTGAGGTCAAAAGAAAAAGCCTTGAGAATGGCAAAATGAAAATCCTCAAAACTCTGACTGGCTTTGATTTCGATTTCCCGGAAGAGGTCTTCGTAATCTTCGATGATGACCTTGAAACGGTATACGGACATGGGGGCTGGGGGAGTGTTTTTGGAGGGTGCTAATTTGCGCAAGGATTGGCATTCAATCAAGACCCTGTTCGGTAGAAATTACAGAGGGTCTGGGCCGTGGTTGAAGGCCGATTTCCTGCCCGATTCGGAGCATTAAATCATAGGCTTGTTCCTGGTTGTTTTCGATTTCCCCGTCCAAGATGGCCTGGCGGATTCGATTTTTGATCACACCGACCTGCCGACCCGGTTCCAATCCAAAGCATGCCATAATCTCGGCGCCGCCCAACGGAGGTTGCCAAAGGCGCATGCGGTCCGCCTCGGATACGGCTTTGAGCCGCTGGTCCAGGTCCTCAAAATTGCGGAGGTAGCGTTGAACCTTGGCTTCGTTTTTGGAGGTGATATCGGCCCGGCACAATTCCATCAAATCATCGATGTCCTCGCCCACCTCAAAAAGCAAACGCCGCATGGCCGAATCACTGACTTTGTTTTTGGTCAAGGCAATAGGCCGGAGGTGCAGACGGACCAGGTTCTGGACCTTTTGCATGGTGTGATCCAAGGGTAATTTGAAATGCCGAAAAATGCGGGGAACCATGCGGGCTCCCAATTCTTCGTGTCCATGAAAGGTCCAACCGTGCTCGGGGTCGAATTTTTGGGTTTGGGGTTTGGCAATATCGTGTAGCAAAGCCGCCCATCGCAGCCACAGGTCCTCGGATCGTAACACCAGATTTTCGACCACTTGGAGGGTATGGTAAAAATTATCTTTATGGCCTTGACCGTTAATCACCTTGACCCCCTGCATCCGAGTAAGTTCCGGAAAAATGAGGGCTAGGATCCCGGCATCAAATAGCAGCCCAAGGCCTTTGGCCGGCCGCTGACTGAGCAGGATTTTGTTGAACTCATCGGTAATCCGCTCCATGGAGACAATGCGAATACGCTCCGCTTCGCGGCCCATGGCTTGAAGCGTTTCGGGGTCCAGGTCAAATCCCAATTGAGCTGCAAAGCGAGCTGCCCGAAGCATGCGCAACGGGTCGTCCGAAAATGTAAGCGTAGGTTCCAAGGGGGTGACCAATCGTCGGGCCTCCAAATCGCGGATGCCGTTGTAGTTATCAATCCAGCGCCCGTATTGGGGGTACAATTCAAAAGCCAAGGCATTGATGCTAAAATCGCGTCGGGCCAAATCATCCTCCAGCGTTCCCGTACTCACCAGGGGTTTTCGGCTATCGCGGTCGTAGGATTCTTTGCGTGCCCCCACCACTTCAAACTGAAGGCCGCTGTGATGAACCATGGCCGTTCCAAAATTTTTGAAAGCGTGCACCTTGGGATGGCCGGGTAGGTTAGCAGCCCAGGCCTCTGCAAAATCCGGCCCAGAACCCAAGACCAACAGGTCGATGTCCTTGACCGGTCGATGCAAAAGGGCGTCTCGTAACACACCGCCAACCAAATAGCACGGGGTTTGGGTTTGCTCCGCCGTTTCGATGGCGATGTCCAGGGCCTCAAGGCCAAGAATTTCTTCGATTCCTACCAAACGCACGGTGTTAATTTCTGGGGGATGAGTGTCAAGGCTTGGGAGTAATCCTCAAAGTTAAGGTTTGATTTGATAGATACCCGATACACCGGTGACTTGGTGTCGGGTCTTGGGATTCAGAAAGGCCGGGCTAAGGCGGGTGACCCGATGGGTCGGAATTTCTTGGAGCGCCTGGACGTTGAAGCCTCGATCCTGGAGCGTGCGTATGCAAGACCGCCCGCTGTAAACCAGGTAGGTTTGACCGACTTGGAGGGAGTCCGGGTTCAACGTTGGCACGATTCGATGGGTGTAAAAATGCAAGGCGTGAACGGATTCATCGTCGCAATCCAAGCGCCACAAAGCCTGGGCCAGGCCCTTTTGGCTGGCCCAGCGTCCCAACTGCGATGAGCCTTGGTAAGTCATCAAGACCGGCCAAGCCAACCCGTTGAGGAGAATCAACAAGAGCAGCATGCCCCCGCCCGCCCAACCCAGGGTCGCCTTGCCAATGAGGGCGGGTAACTTGGAGCGCAGGAGCCAGGCCAGCAGGCCCAGAACCAGAACCAGCAGGAACGCCGATGGAAAGGTGCCCATGGCAAAATCGCATAGAAGGAGACCGCCCCCCAAAAGCAAGGCCGTTGTTCCGATGAGAGGCCGCGACCAGGCCGTGCTACGGTCTTCGTCCAACCACCACCGCACCAAGAGGAGGCTTTGAAAAGGCCACAAAATGTAGACATAGTGCGGTAGCTGAAAACGACTTAGGCTGAGGCCCAAGGCCAAAAGCGCCCAAGCGGTCAGCGCCTGACGAACGGTTTCGTTGTTCCGATTTCGGTATCGCAAGGCATGCCAGATGGCCGCGGGTAACATCAACGACCAAGGGGCGTAGGACCAAAGGAGGTTGTGAAAAACAAAGGTGGGATCTGCCCGCTGGGCCCATGGATTTTCCCCGCTGATCCGTCCAAAGTTTTGGGTCCACAAATAGTAACGAACCCCTTTGTGCCAGCCCCATTGCTCCCAAAGAGCTCCCAACCAAGGCAGCAGCAAAAGAATCATCCAAAGCAGGCCCCACCAAAAAGCAGGCCTTCGTAGGAGGTTGTAGCGTCCGCTCCACAAAGCATCCCCGCCGTGCACGGCCATCAAGGCCATCAAGGCCAAAGGACCTTTGGCGAGCATGCCCAGCGCGGTGAATCCAAAGGCCGCCAGGGCATGCAATGGCCGGTTGTTCTGCTTCCAGACCTGGGCCTGCCAACCGGCCAAGGTCACCAAGGCGACCAACAAGGTATCGGTGCGCACATCCTGCAACATCAACCCGGTCCCCAGGTTAACCCCGTAGAAGAGACGAGCAGGCCACAAGGCCTGGGGCCCCATCAAGGCCCCCGCCCACCGTCCAATGGCCCAAATTCCCACCAACCCCATCAACACCGAAAAAAGCTTGGCTCCAACAGCCGTCGAGCCCAACAAGCGGGTTCCCCAGGCGGCACACCAAAAAACCAAAGGAGGTTTGTCAGGGTAGCCCTTGGATTGGTACAGCGCACCGTGCTCCTGG
>Ga0214921_10008544_pt1 | contig 13245 bp, 10 predicted proteins | sample LL1505_MetaG_FD_177992 | JGI IMG/M metagenome (GOLD analysis project Ga0214921, IMG submission 177992) | Freshwater microbial communities from Lake Lanier, Atlanta, Georgia, United States - LL-1505 | ecosystem: Environmental > Aquatic > Freshwater > Lake | place: USA: Georgia | collected... | reverse complement strand
GGGCTCCTCCTAACGGCGTTTATAAAGAAATGTACTCAAAATACAAAATAGAAAGCTCTGCATTTTATTATGAATTAGGTTGTGAATTTTTTGGTTGGTGCAAATATTTAAAAGATTATGAATTTGATCAAAATTATACAATACCTTCCAATAAAAATGAACTTGAAAAAATAAAAAAAGAAATATCGCCTTCTTTGAATGATTTTATGGAACCTACTTGGGATGTATTACAAGAACAATGGGAAGATGAAGAAAAAGATGAAAATCTTGAATAAAAAACATAATTTGCTATTTTGAAATAATTTAAAATTTAATTTTTAAATTATTATTTATGTTTATTTTTACTCGTCATTTGTCAAAGGATCTGATTGTTGATCATATATTACGCGAATACCAGTCCATGTACAGCTTTTTCCACACTTACCATACTTTGTATCCAAATAATCGCATAATTCTGAACCTTTTGGCATTTTTCTACCATAATGTGCAGTATTGCACCAGTCCTTGAATTGTTGGCAAATTTCCTTCTTCTTGATCTTATCCTCCTTGTTTCCAGTTTGCTCGATGTTCTCCGCAATAAATGCTGCAACCAAATCCTGGCCTTGTCTGTATTTATCTCTTGCTGCCATAACTTCCTCACAATCAATAACATTGCCTTGATTTTCATAAGCCATTTTTACAAGCATAGACATAAACACAGATACCCAGTTTGGTAATTTTTCCTCCAAATCCTTGTCCTTTGGAAATACATAAGGAGTATTATCTTGCACAACCTCATTTTCATCTTTGAATTTTGAAACAAAGTCGCAAATACGAAATCTTCTCCAAGTACCATCTTCAGTACTATTTACTTCAAACAAATTATTTGTGCAAACAACTAACTTGAATTGAGGCACAAAAGTTTCAGTTTCGCAGTAAAGAGCTCTTGCTTGAATCGGATCACCGCCAGTAAGTTCTTTCATAACACCTTCATTCAAACGTCCTTGATCTTTTGTAGGCTCTTGCATTACTGCATATCTTACTCCTTTCAATTGCATCACTTCTGAAGAAGTTCCACCAATACCATTTCGTTTTTCTGTAACCAAAGTAACTGGTACTGTAGCTTTATATTCACCCAAAGTCATAGACATTAATGTTGTCAATATTGATTTACCATTACTTCCACTTCCGCGATAAACATTGAATGTCTGATTTTTATTTCCACCAATCAAACAAGACGCCAAATGATTCCACATATAGTTATTTAATGAAGGATTTGGAAATAGTTGCTCCATAAATGTAAGAATTTGTTGAGAAACTTCTTTGTGAATTTCTGGATTAAATTCTTCATAGTCAATATTTGTGCATTTTGTAATATAATCTTGAGGATAACCAACGCGAAATTCCTTGTTCTTAAAGTCAACAACGCCATTCTTAAAACACATCAAATATTTATTTGCATCCATTTTTTCCAAGAAGTGCTTGTCATAAAACAAAACCATTGCCTCACGAATAATATTATTCTTTGTTGCTGTATTTTTCAATCTTACCGAAACATCAGCAATTACTTTTAATATTTTTCTCACTTCTTCATGACGAGGATCATCATGACCAAAATTTTCTTGTTCCTTTCTTATGTTTTCCATTTTTTTTTGATATAGATTAAACATATCTTTGGAAATTATTGCTCTAAGCGTTTCGCCCTTATCAATAATCCATCGATGTCCCTTAAACATATACCAAGTCTTGTTAATAATACTTGGGCAAACATATCGATCTTTTAGCATTTCGTAAAGCAACATTGCATAATCCCAATCTGTTGGACTTGATATTGTCTCATCTAGAAAATGATCTCGCGAGTTATTGCGGATATTCATAAATTCCTCAGGTGCTTCTTGTTTTGCCCAATACAATATTGATTTACGTGTAACGCCATCCTTTCCAGGTTTGTTAAAACTTCGTTTCCATTCTTGATATTTTGCAGGAATTTCCGAATAATCAAAATCGGATGCTTTGCTTCTAAGCATTATCCAGGACAAGAACAAACGTTCGTCTGTATCTTTTAATGCAAATGCAACTAATCTATTTAATAAATGACTACCAGGTTGATAATATTTTTCTGGCAAAATTTGTGTGTATTGATGTGTTTCTTTAATATAATATTCATTTGGACCCAAACTTTCCATAATTTTATTAACAGCTTTTTTCAATATTTCTTCATTTGTTATAGAATCCAATGAAATTTCATTTTCATCTTCATCATTATCATCTTCGCACAAAAGATGAACTTTCGTTTTGCTTGCAGGCTTCTTAGCCTTTGTTGACTTTAATGACAAACGTTTATTATATTCATCAAGTATATCATCTGTATAATCAAACTTTGGGTGCAAATCATATTGTGCTGATAATAAATGATAATTTTTTTCGATATCAAAATCCTTAACATTTTTTTCTTCCATTGAAAATTCACCATCGGTATCATCATAGTTCATTCTCCAATGTTGTGTTAATTCATAACTTTCATTACCAGGCTTTCTTGAACCAAACATTTGCCAATTTGTAGTTCCTTTGCTTATTCCCTCATCCAAAACGGCATCCCATGAATTTAATAAAGGAAGATCCCAAACTTCTCCAATCTTTTCTAAAATTTTATCACGCAAAATCATCTGCATTGTATGGTCCATTGAAATACCAATAATCATATGAATCCCATCTTTTGTCAATGTTTTATCTTCTAATCTATTTACGTTTGGTTTTTCCATAACATAAATATCAAATGGCTTATTTACAACAAATTTCAAAATTTCCTTAAGTACTTCCAAATATAAAATTATTATATCTTGAATATGTTCTTTTGTATGTCGTCTTGTTGACACATTATAATCATATCTAAAATCAAAATCTACTAAAATTGGTCCTATTTCTAATTGTTTTTCTGTCAAATATTCCTTTTTATTGTTAATAAAAACGTGAGCATGATACAATTTCCAAAATGTTTTAAGCTCTTCTTTTGGAATAATATATGAACCGCCGTATATGCTCAACTCTTTGGATGGAATTCTTGTATGCGTCAATCCAACATTGCCATTTTCATTTTTTGCATTATGCTTAGCTAAAAATTCTGATAAATCTTTGAAACGAGACGATGATGTCATTGTGATTATATTAATTATATATGATATTTTATTTTTATTTCATTTTTTTTTGAAATGTCATAATTCCTCCGAAAAACGTCATTTTAACGCGGACAAATTATATTTACTGAAATAGATATAAAACTAATTATACAATATTTATAATTGATAATTTAATGAGTAAAATGATTGCGAGAGAATCTATCATGCGTCTTTTAAGAGATGTCAAGCAAGTTATTCAAAATCCACTTACTGATAATGGAATTTATTATGTCCATGATGATACAGACATGATGCAAGGTTACGCAATGATTGTTGGACCATCAGATACACCATATTTCGGCGGATTTTATTTTTTCAAATTCAAGTATCCTGTCGATTATCCACATTCACCTCCTTCCGTTACTTATTGTACAAATGGCGATAATATTCGTTTTAATCCAAACCTATATAAATGTGGAAAAGTTTGCATTTCTTTATTGAACACTTGGCGTGGAGAACAATGGACATCGTGTCAAACAATCAGTACTGTTCTGTTAACTTTATGCACATTATTATGTAAAAATCCTTTGTTGAATGAACCTGGAGTGGGAAAAAATCATCCAGATGGCGCAAAATATGATAAAATCATTGAATATAAAAATATTGATATTGCTATTATACAAATGTATAAAAGAAAAACTGGTGTTTTTTTAGAAGAATTTCAAATGTTTTATCCCTATGTAAAAGAACATTTTAATAAAAATAAAGAAAAAATTCTGGAGTTTTTGAAACAAAAAGCAAGTGATCCTTTACTTAAAGAAAATCTTATGACTGGTTTATATGGAATGAATGTAAATATTGATTATCCTAAGTTGCTTGAATCTTTCCAGGCTATTGAAAATTATGATTTAAATTAAAATTGAATTAAATAAATAAAAATAATAATAGTATATATCAACCATGCACTTTTGCTCTGAATGCCAAAATATGTATTATATTCGAATTGATAATGAAAACGTCAATAAACTTATTTATTATTGCAGAAATTGTGGCAATGAGGATAAATTGCTGAACGTTGATAATGTTTGTGTTTCTTCCACACAAATTAAAAAAACGGAGCAGTCCTTTGATCATATTATTAATAAGTATACAAAACTAGATCCTACTTTGCCAAGAATTAGCAAGGTACTTTGCCCTAATGCTCAGTGTGATACAAATACTAAGAATACAAAGCGTGAAATTATTTACATTCGTTATGATGATATTAACATGAAATATATCTATATGTGTTCAACTTGCGATACAGTATGGAAAACGGATGAGCAAAAATAAGTATAAAAATAATCCAAATTTAAAAAGATATACATGAGAAAAATTTGTTTTTTTATAAAAAATTATTACTTTTATTTTAAATAAAAATTGATTATTTTTATTTAAAAGTATCTTTAGTTAATATAATACACAATGGATTTCGAAAACGAAGCTGAAAATATTGATGAATATTATAGCAATGATGAAGATGAAAATTATGAGGAGTCAGATACTGAATCAGAAACTGAAACTAATAAAAAGCCTAAGATTACAATTGGAGGTGCTTTATCTGATGATGAAGATGAGGAGGAGGAAGCAGAAGTAATAGAAAAAGATGAAAATGATGAGGACGAAGTAGAAGATGAAGAAGTAGAGGAAAGTGATGAAGAAAACGAAGATGAACAGCCAGAGCAATCGCAAACTGCGACAAAAGAAAAAAAAGTTAAAAAAGTTCTTCCTCCTATTGTTAATTCTGATGATGAAGATGAAGGCGATGAAGATGATGAAGCCTATTTACAAAAATTTGACAGAGAAATAAATAATAATTATATTCTTAACATACATCCAGAATGCAAAATTCACAATTATGATGAAATTGCATGTTTATCTAAGGTTGTTTACAATTCGGATGGGATAATTGTAGATCCTCTTCACAGAACTATACCTATTTTGACAAAATATGAACGCACCAGAGTTCTAGGTCAACGCGCAAAACAAATTAATGCTGGATCAAAACCATTTGTTAAAGTTCCTGAAAATATTATTGATGGTTATCTTATTGCAGAAATTGAATTATCTCAAAAACGTATTCCTTTTATTATTCGTAGACCATTTCCTGGAGGTGGTTGCGAATATTGGAATATCAAAGATCTAGAGTTGATTTAATTGATTAAAGAAAAATTTTATCTAAAAAGTTTTTATTATTTTTAGAATCTTTATATCCATTATCATACAACTCAATATAACTATATTTTGATTTTGAAAAAAGACTTGTATAATCTTCTAAAACAAAGATACTTTTTTTAACATCTTTTTTCCACATATTTGGTGTTATGTGTAAAATAGAGTCTTTAATATTCAAATAAGGATAATTACTAAATCCTCCATCAAATGTCATTTGATTATTGTAACTATTTGTAAATGCACCAGATATGAATGGTATATGCGAACTTGCAATACAACAATTTAATGCATCTTCTAAATTATCAAAATCTGAAAAAATATTTGTTCGAGGTTTTGCTCGACTTATTGTTGTTACACCTATGAATAAACGTTTCAAATCAAAATCCTCCGATGTATAACTATTTAAAAGTATTTCCTTGATTTTGTATTCTGTGTCTTTAATTGAATTTTGTTTTCTGATATCTTCATCTAATAATTTTAAAACACATTCAAGATGGTCTTTATTTAATGTCATAAATAAAGAATTCCATGCTCCTGCAGAAGCTCCCGAAAAAATATAATTACCTGTATTATAATTTTCTTTTATATAAGAACACACTCCTAACATATAAAATCCTTTGTATCCACCAGGTGAAATAGTTATTAACTTTTTGTCTTTAATAAATTCATGGTTGTTTAAATATAATTGTTTTGCATTCAAATCATCACTACAAAAAATTTTTTTATCCCTATTTGTGATTAAACATTGCACATCTGTTTGATTTACTCTTTCATAGTTATTAATATTATTTGTTGACATTAATATTTTTCTGGTAATAGGAATGGACATTTTGTATGATAATTTTCCAACTATTTTTGCGGAATAAACAAGAGAATTCATTTGACCAATCATTAGAAGTGGAAGGATTGATAATATATAAATATAGTTAACTATCATTAAATTATATTTATAAAACTATTTTTAATATATTATATGCAAAAATAATATAAAATTGTATATTTAATTAGATATATATAATGGAAGAATACATAACTGCATATGAATATGAAAAAAATGTAAATCCTTCATTACAAAATGTTCCAATTATTCAAAAAAATATTAATGATTGTTCCTATGGTATAACATTTATTGATTTTTCTGATATTTACAATGTAAATTATAAATCTACAAGTCCAAATTTATTGGCAAGTTTTATTAAAATAAAACCAAATTCATCTTTTCTTGTGTGTGATGAAACTGACAATAATTTTGCAAATGCAACATCTCATTTATTTTTTGTAATAAAAGGAAATTGTGAAATGTTATTAGATAATGAAAAAATTAAAATTGAAAATGGTGATATTTTGGTTTCACCTTTATTTAATAAATTAATAATTTATAATCTGGAAAATGATGAGGAGTTACAAATTTACTATATTAACGATAGTCCTATTGTTAATTATCTGGGTAGTCGTTGTGTTAAAAAAATATTTAAAACTGCATTATATTCAAAAGATTTTCTAATTTCCAATTTATTTTCTTTATCTGATCCAAATAATAACAGAAAAGGAATATTATTGAGTAATAAAGATACTGAAAAAATTGGAACTAACACTATTTCACCCGTATTGTGGGCTCTATACAATGAATTACCTCCAAATACTGTTCAAAGACCTCATAAACATAATTCCGTTGCTCTAGACTTCTGCATTAGTTGCTCAGATAGTGATAATATTTATACTCTTATTGGCGATGATTTAGATGAAAATGGAAACATTGTTAATCCTATAAAAGTGAATTGGAAACAAGGAGAAATGTTTATTACACCACCAAGTTTATGGCATTCACATAATAATACAGGCACTACTTTAGCGTATATATTACCTATACAAGATGCTGGACTTTTGTTATATCAAAGAATTCTTGGAATCGTATTAAATTAATCATTTTTAAAATAATATTAGAATAAATTAATGCTTTACAATAATTTATTCGTTTCATTTTATTCTGTCAATTTATTGTTTTTTATATCCACGTTATCCGCATATGCATTTTGCATTTTCAATAAAGTTCCTTTTTATAGTGAACAATATAAAAATAATTTAACCAAGTTAAAAACAATAGCATTTAACGGATCTATGTCATTAGTTGAATCTGTATATTTAACAAATTATTTTTTATCAAATGATATTGTAGTTTATCAAACTAATAATGCTGTTAAAACTTTAACTAATATTTTTTTATATTCTGTATATGTTGAATTTATATATTATGTATTGCATCGCCTGTATCACACAAAATATTTGTATAAGATAATTCATAAAAAACATCATGAAAAATATGATGTTTATCCACTTGATGCATTTTATTTTTCATTTATAGATCTGCAATCTCTATTTGTTTCTTTAGGAGTACCTTTTTATTTACTTAGAATGTCTTTTTACGAATACTTTTTTGTTTTATACGTTTATTTAACATTTGCGTATATTTCTCATTCAAAAATATTATATGAACATCATATTATTCATCATAAATACATGAAATATAATTTTTGTATATTAATACCATATTTTGATTTAATTTTACAAACTTATAAATAATATTATTTTTATAATATATATGACAAAATCAGTTAAGAAACATGGTAATAAAAAAAACAATACCAAAAAAAATAAAAAGGAAAAGAGTCAAGCACTTGTTTGTCGTAGTAGCTACACACCATTTGAGGTTGAATATGGTAAAACTCTTCCAAGAGATACTTATAGTAAATCGGGAAAAAAAATAATTAAACACTTTTTAAAACAATTATCTTACGAATATGATCAATCTAAAATTACACCTCAAAATGATTTTTATACTTTTGTAAATTACAGATGGTTGACAGATAAAGAGCCCGATTCTATAATTTTAGATAAACGTCAAAAATATATTACGCAAGTGGATGATTTCCGTATTGTTCAAGATAAAGTTTATTATCAGCTTTATGACATTATGAAAGATTATTGCAGTAAAAATCATAGTAAACTTGCAACATGCATTAAAAATTTTTATACTGCAGCAATGAGATTGAATCCTATACCAAGTAGTAAAAAATATATAAATACTTATATTGAATATGTAGATGAAATGAGAAAGGATGAAAAAAATATTTGGAAGTTACTTGGACATATTAATAGAAATGAGCAATTTAGTCATGGTTGTCCATTTGTTTGGTCTGTTAGTCCTGATGATAAAAATACAAAATTTTATAGATCTTATATTACTCCCCAAGTTTTTGCGCTAGTTGATTTATCAGTTTATTATGATGACGGAAAAGATGTAGCATACAAAGCCAAATATAGAAAAAACTATGTTGATTATTGCAAATTATTATTTGATACTGCATTGGGAAAAGGTCATGGTCTTGATCCTAAAGCACCTTTTGAAGTTCAACAAGAGTTATTCAATGCTTTTTGCAATGAAGTTAAGAATGATGAAGGTAGTTACCATCTTGTTAGTGCCGAAGATGCTCTCAAAAAATATAAATTTGATTGGTATGCGTTATCAAAAGAAATAGGTTATGAACATACACCATCTCATTTTGTCACTTCAAGTTTGAATTATTTAAAATGTGGTACAGATTTGGTATTAAAAAACTGGACTTCAGAAAAATGGAGAACTTATTGGATATATATTTATGTGAGAGAAATAGTGCGATGTACGGAAACGTGGTTGCCCAAGACTTATTCTTTTTATGCAGGAAGAGAGAGAGGACAGGAAAATCTTGCTCCACCTGAGATTCGCGCGGCTCTTTATACAAGTCTTCCCTTCAATACTTTTTTAACAAATGAATATGTTGATAAGTATCAAGATGATGCGCAAATTCAATTTTTTGAAGGGATGTCAAGAGATTTATTAGAAGTGTTTAAAAGAATTGTTAAACGTAATACATGGTTGGAACCAAAAACAAAAAAATATGCTCTTGAAAAATTAGAAAAGGTAACTATTACTATTGGTTCCCCTAAAAAATTACAGCCAGATCCTCTTTTAGATTATAAACCCAATGAATTTATTGGAAATATTGATAAAATTAAAGAATGGAGATTAAAACGTTTTATTAGTTTGGAAGGAAAGAGTATTATTGATATTCCAATGGTTGATTGGACACAATTTCCTATTAAATTTTCTGGTGAACAAGCATATATTGTAAATGCTTCTTACACGCCATCAAAGAATGGAATATATGTAAATTTGGGTTATATCCAACCTCCATTTATTGATTTGGAAAACAGAGGTATTGAATATAATTTGGCGCATCTTGGTTTTACTTTGGGTCATGAAATGTCTCATGGTTTAGATGATTGGGGAAGTCAATATGATGCCAATGGTAATTTGCATGATTGGTGGACTCCTGGTGATAAGAAAAAGTTCAAGGAAATACAAAAAGATGTAATTCAACAATATCATGATTGGGCAAAGAGAGATGGAATTGATTTTGATGCGGCTATTGGTGTTGGTGAAGATCTTGCGGATATTTCTGGTCTTGCTATTTGTGATGAATATTTGAGAGATTTCCAAACAAAGAATAAAGATATTGCGGCTATTCGAGCAATTTCGTATGATGCATTTTATACTTATTTTGCTTATCAGCAAAGACAAAAGGTTACTAAGAAGGCATTAGCTGCTCAATTAAAAACGAATCCTCATCCTCTGGATAAATATAGAACAAATGTTCCGCTCTCTCGTTCAGAAATTTTCAGAGCAAGATACAATATTAAACCAAAAGATGGTATGTATTGGCATAATACAAATACTATTTGGTAAACAATTTATTATTTTTAAATAAAAAATAATGAATTTCTGCGGGTCTTTAAGTTAGTTGGAATATATTATTTTGGCCGGGGGGGCGGTCTTTAAGCCCATTTAAAATAATATATATAAGAACTTAAAGAAAAAACATCGATTTTCAAAACTTTTTTTGACTTTTCGATTTTGGACATTTATTTTTGTCCATTTTTCAAAATCCAAAATACTTTTGACTTTTTTATTTTCATTTTTTTTGAAAAAGTGGTTTGTGAGCATAATGCTCTATTTTTCATTTTTTAATGAAAAAAAATGTAATCATAATTTTTTTTGAAAAAATTAATTTTTTTTGGAAAACAATTTAGGGCTTTTTTCTGTTGATAAGATATGTCAACAGAATCAACAATTTTACCACAATTTACCCCACCATTTTTTGACTGCAAAAAGTGTGACTTTAAATGCAGCAAAAAAAGAGACTTGGACAGACATTTATTGACACGTAAGCATCTAAAATCAACAGAAATCAACAAATTGTCAACAAAAACCCCTCAAAAAGCCTCAAATGAGTTTTCGTGCGAAAAATGTGGCAAGGTGTATAAAGAACGAACTGGTCTTTGGAGACATAATAAAAAATGTATTAAGGCCGAGGAACTTTTAGATTTAAAAAAAAAAGAAGTAGAAGAAATAAAAGAATTAAAAAATGAAAATGAAGTAATTTTACTTTTATTAAAAGAAAATCAGGAATTTAAACAAATGATGATTGAACAAAATAAACAAAATGTTGATCTTCAAAAACAATTACTTGACCTAGCAAAAGAAACCAAAATAACTACAATTAATAATACAAATAACAATAAATTTAATATGAATATCTTTTTGAATGAAAAATGTAAGGATGCTATGAATATTATGGATTTTGTGGATTCTCTCAAACTCACTCTTCAAGATCTTGAAAAAACAGCTGAACTTGGTTATGTAAAAGGAATCACCAATATTATTGTGAATGGTCTCAATCAATTGGATGTTTATAAAAGACCAATTCATTGTAGTGACATAAAGAGAGAAACATTATATGTAAAAGACAACAACGCTTGGGAAAAAGAAAATGAAGAAAAACAAAAAATAACGCGTGCTATTAAACATATTTCCATAAAAAATGCAAAACAAGTAGGAGAATGGACAAAAGAAAATAAGGGTTATAATGATTCCAGTAATAAAAAAAGCGACAAATATTTAAAAATTGTTTCAGAGGCAAATGGCGGAGAACCAGAAGAAATAAATAAAATAATATCCAATATTTCTTCAAAAGTAACTATTGATAAACAAATGTAATTATAACAAGTATAAATATAGAATACTTATACTTATTATATGAAAGCAGCACTCTGTTTTTTAATAAGTTATGATCATTCTCTCAATAAAGAAAAATTGTGGCAGGAATGGATTGAACCAAATAAAGATATAATAAATGTTTATTTTCATTATGACGATTTTAAAAAAATTACATCCCCTTGGATTCAAAAACATACAATTCCACCAAATAACATCGTAAAAACTTCTTACTATCATGTTGTTCCTGCTTATTTGGCTGTTATGGCTTTTGCTCAAAAACACTCTAGAGAGAACGTATGGTTTATTATGTTAACAGAATCTTGTGTTCCTATTATCTCTCCTCATAGATTTCGTCGAATATTTTTTGAAAACTATTACAAAAGTATTATAAATTGGAGAAAAGCTTGGTGGAATATTGATTTTCATAAAAGAGCAAATTTAAAATATATAAAAGAAGAATATCATTTGGCAAATGATCCTTGGTTTGTATTGAAGAGAGAAGACTTATCCAGATGTTTAGAATACACAATTTATAATCAAAAACTATATAAAATTATTTGTGAAGGAGGTCTTGCAAATGAGAGTATTTTTGCCATTATATTATATTCATACAACCAGCTTAAAGCCGCAAAGAAAGCGGTAACGCACGCGGCCGATTGGAGTCGAATGTCAAGCTCTACAAGTCCACACGTCTTTTCAGAAGGTAGTACTCAAGATGTTAATTTTATTAGAAATTTTTTGAGAGACAATAAATATACCATGTTTTTGAGAAAAGTAGATAAATTTTTCCCCGATCATATTTTGGATCAATTTACAAAAAATATATTACTTGAAGATGAGAATAGTTTTAAAATGTATTATAATACAACATATTTTGATATTATTTATTATTTATTTTTATTTATCGTTTTTACTGGACCACTATTCTATTTCATGAAAGCAATATAAATATAATTATTTTTAATTAAATACAATGAAATTTTCTATTATTACTCCAACTACTGGACATAGTTTGTTTCAAAACTTATTATTATCTGTTTCGAATCAAATAATAAATGAAGATATACAAATTGAACACATTATTGTAATTGATGGACCTAATTTTAAAGAGAGAACAGAAAGTATTTTAAATAATGTTCCTGTAAATGAAAAACAAGAGAGATTTGTTATACAAATGCCATATAATACTGGCAATGGTGGATTTTTGGGACACAAAATTTATTCTGCTATAACGCAACTTGTAAATGGAGACTATGTAATTTATTTAGATAATGATAACTTTTTAGAATTAGATCATGTTTTAAATTATTATAATGCCATAAAATCAAACAATTATGATTGGGTTTATTGTTTGCGAAAGATATGTGATTTACAAGGTAATTATATTTGCAACGATGATTGTGAATCATTAGGATATCTCTCAAATGCCTTTTATCATAGAGGAGTATTTTTTATTGACACGAATTGTACGTGTGTGAAGAGAGAAATAGCTTTTGAATATTGCCGTATTTGGAATAGTGTTGGAACAAACAACGAAGACAACGCAGATCGTGTATATAGTAGAACTTTAATGAGTTTATATCCAAATTATGATTGTACTTTTGCATATTCAGTAAACTATTGTGTTGATAATCGAGAAGAAAGTGTTAAAAAAGATTTATTTTTATTTGGGAATCAAGTAATCACGCAAAAATATGGTGGAATACCTTGGACAAAAAAACAATTATTTCTCTCCCACTTTAATTTTGAAAACACTGAAAAAGTGATTGAAAGAATTTATAAGAGAGAAAAAGAAAGTATTGCATTTCATCAATGGAATTTAAATATTTTGGATCAAATGCA
>Ga0214921_10008543_pt1 | contig 13245 bp, 10 predicted proteins | sample LL1505_MetaG_FD_177992 | JGI IMG/M metagenome (GOLD analysis project Ga0214921, IMG submission 177992) | Freshwater microbial communities from Lake Lanier, Atlanta, Georgia, United States - LL-1505 | ecosystem: Environmental > Aquatic > Freshwater > Lake | place: USA: Georgia | collected... | reverse complement strand
GCAACCGCGTGCTTCTGCAGCTGCCACCTGCTCAGTTGCCAGCGCCCCTACCCTCACCGGCCCCCTCCCCCGCCAATCGAAAGCGCTGAATGGGGCGCCCCGGTGCCGAGAGACCGGAATGACTGATCTTGACGTTGAACATTTGCGATTGACCGTCCTTTGGTCATCGTTCTTACTTTCGTGTGTTCTGGGTGCGCTCATGCAACGCACGCATTTCTGTACCCTCGGCGCCGTTGCTGACTGGGTCAACATGGGCGACCTCACCCGGATGCGCATGTGGCTATTCGCGATCGCAATTGCCATCCTTGGCACAGGCGCCCTGGCCGCTACCGGGGTGATAGATCCGAGCCGATCGCTCTACGCCGGACCGAAACTACTCTGGCTCTCAAATTTGACTGGCGGACTGTGTTTTGGCGTCGGCATGGTGTTGGCGTCCGGGTGCGGCAGCAAAACTCTGGTCCGGATCGGCAGTGGTTCGCTCAAGTCGCTCGTCGTACTCCTGGTCATGGGACTCACCGCCTACATGACCCTTCGAGGTGTCCTTGGCATCGGGCGCACGCAATGGCTCGATCCCGTGATGATCGACCTTGGTATCGGACAGGACCTGCCGCGATTATTGACCCAATGGCTCCCAGCCGGTTCTGGGCTCGACCGCGCAGCCTTGCAAGGAGGGCTGAGCCTTTTCATCGGCCTGGCGCTGATCTTGGTTTGCCTATTTGATCGACATTTCCGCCGAGTTGAGCCCCTCGTCGGTGGTCTCGGGGTCGGAATCTGCGTGGTAGCAGGGTGGTGGATTTCGGGACACCTGGGCTACCTCACCGAAAACCCCCTGACCTTGGAAGAAAGCTTCATCGGAACCAACAGCGGTCGCATGGAATCATTCTCGTTCGTAGCACCAGCAGCCTACTCGCTGGAACTTCTGATGCTCTGGAGCGACAGCACTCGCGTGATGACGATTGGAATAACATCCGTTACCGGGATGATCGTAGGTTCTGCACTCGTCTCCTTGGTGACCGGTCGCTTCCGATGGGAAGCCTTTCGAGGGGTGGACGACATGACCGCTCACCTGATTGGGGCGGTGCTAATGGGTTTTGGAGGAGTCACTGCGGTTGGATGCACGATCGGTCAAGGACTGTCTGGCCTCTCAACGCTTGCGCTTGGATCGTTACTGGTCTTCGGCGCGGTCATCATCGGGGGCTGGCTCGGAATCCAATGGCAAGTGTGGCGTTTGGAGCGTTCCACAACTTGACAGTGGGTGGCTGTTTTAAGACAATCGAGGGTTTCGCGGGTCGGTAGCTCAGTTGGTTAGAGCAGCGGACTTTTAATCCGTTGGTCGAGGGTTCGAGTCCCTCCCGACCCACCAATAGAATCAATAACTAAGCCGAAGTCAGCGACCTCGTTCTGACCCATTACACCGGCCATGTAACGGCGCATGTAACGGATTTTGGTCACTCCCACATCGAGTTCCGACCGGGCTAGTTGTCGGCAATAACTTTGGGGCAACCAATCCAGCATTGGTCTAAGCCCCCCACCCCCGCGGACCATGAATCCGCCAACCCAAGACCCCACCGTACCCCCACCGCCCTAAATCGGCTGGATGGGACCCGCAGAACACCTACACACTGTTTTGGACGAGCGATGGCTAGTCTGTCAAACCCGGGTGCCGTGAGAATGGTGCGAGGCCTAAACCGCTTTTGTTGCTGGGACCCGAGATGCCGCGTTGCTACCACAACGGCATACCCCTCATTCGGGTGCGAAAGTTGAATGGCACACTTCCGGATTGGCGCCTTAGGTTCGGTGATAGTTCAAACCTTTGATTGCAACCATTTCCTAAAAAGGTCTGGCGGACGCAGCTACTTGTGATGAACTAGGGATCCCAATTCAAAGGATCCCCAGATGGAAAAGCTTCCTCTAATTGTGTTGGCGCTTTCTGTAGCGCTAGTTGCTCCAGTTCAGGCGCAGGCATGGCGTGATTGCGTTCGCGGCTCAATGGGTCCAGGAGGATGTGAATCAATGGGCCCGGGTGGAGGCTTGTCAATGGGACCTGGCGGTGGGCAATCAATGGGTCCCGGCGGCGGACAGTCCATGGGGCCGGGTGGTGGCCAATCAATGGGTCCCGGCGGCGGACAGTCCATGGGACCGGGTGGCGGCCGATCGCTTGACAATCCAAGAGGACTAAACCCAAACACGATGCGACCCTACGGGCAGTAGGATTTTCAGATAACCGGCTGGGTCGAGCGCGGAACCTTCAAATATGAGCTTGGCCAGTCGAGGCACGCTGACGCGATCTTCTTTGTAAACCCAGACAGGGCAGGACTTGTTCAGTGGCTAAAGCGTTACGGAACCAAGGGTCTTGATGGTAGGTAGAACACGCCCCCGGTTTTAGCCCCACCGTACCCCCACCCCCCAAAATCGGCTGGATGGGACCCGCAGAATACCTACACAGTGTTTTGGACGGGCAGTGAATAGTTTTTGAATCAGGGTTCGTGACGACGCCCAACGACACACGGCATCAAGGCGCGGGATGACACGTTGCCAGATAAACTTTGTAGTGACCCGGTGCAAGCTTGGCGACACGAGATCGAGAGGACTTCGGTAACTTGCGGATTAGTTTCTCGGCTACCCGTTCATGCAATGGGCATGGGCATTCGGCCAGGGCGTCGATCTCATACCGCAGGGGTTAAGCGCACCGCCCGATCTCGACGTCGAGCATTTGATGACGCTGCTCGCAGGGCTTCTCGGGTTCGGGGGAATGCGGTCGTTCGAGAAAAGCAGGGGGGTCGCAAGGTAACGGCATAACCAATGGGTCGAAGGCCCTCGCCGACGCGCCTCGGTGCAACGCCTAACTGAAAAAAGAAAACTCGAAGTTATCAACAAGCAATCGGCTAAGGACCGCGCCGCTAGAGTGTTGCCTTACTAAATCTTCGGCGTTCATTGATGAGAGTGTTATTGAAAAATTCGCCTTTACCAAGCCCGAGGATGCAAGCGCCAAATACATCCAGACACTCTCGATATATCTCTCCCCCAATTCGCCCTTAAGCGAAATGTCGTGCAAGTAATCCCTCCTCGATATTTCCAACGAGAGCTGGTCTACTTTGATTCCACTTCGCTCTGCAAGATCTTCGTCCGATTTGTACAGGTGTAGTAAAAAAAATTCGCAATCTTTGAAGACATCCACCACCTCTATTTCGCGCTCCGTACATCGAATGTCTTCAAAACTAGAAAACTCGAGCTTTAACGAGGCGTGTGCGTTACAACCCCATTTTTTGATGGTTGCACTAAAATCACGGGCGGCAAGTAAAAAATTCAGCTTAATCATGCTTTTCCAAAAAACAATTCGCAACTATTTTTTGCACTCTCCGGCAAAGACTATCGCTTCGCTGATCTCGCCGCCCATAGAAGGGCTCGGAAGTTCGAAAAAGATCTGCTTTGAGTAATCGAAAAAAAATCCACCCATCAAAGTGTCGCCACAAGCGATTCCGGCGCGACCATCTAGGTTTCTACAATACCAAATGACCGGGCCCATAAGAGGCAGCTTTTCTTTTTGCTCATAAGCGACAATCGCGCAAACTTCTTGCGCTTGAGCACGATACATTTTAGAGACACTGTCTCTTTCCTTTCCGGATGCCAAAATAGCAACATCACATTTCTTTCTATTTTCGTTTGACTTAGAATCGAACGAATCTATCGTGAGCGAAAACTTCTTTGCTTCCGGTTGAAACCCTGACCTTTTCCATTTGTCATTCTCCCTGAGAACCCCGCCGCCTGCCTCCGTCGTGCATTTGAACGTCAGCGGGAGGTCGCCTTTGGGAAGGTTGGCCGAAAACGATGATGAAAAAACTAAGAGCATCACCAAAGCAATGTATTTCATTGGGTAGGCTTGAATGGATTTCCGATCGGTCTAAAACGAGTTTTGTAGCTGGGGATTTAAATCAATTGCGTCAGCCACCAAGCCCCGAGAATCGAAAAGAATTATGTTTTTGGTATCGGTGCTGTCCTTTATACAGAACTCCATCAACCATTTTGACGCTGTCCCCGAAGAAGATACTACACTCGAAGTTGCGCTCATTCACGGCAAAGCAATCTGAATATCGGTCAATCTGAGTGGACATAAGTATTTTTTTGGCTTCTTCGGAGATGTCGGCGGTCCGCACTTTCTCGGGGTCAACTACGGAATACCAATCAACTGAAAATTTTGGTGTTTTTTCGATTTTGATTCTGACCTTGGAATACTTCACTAAAATTGCAACTACTTTGTCTGTTTCAGCATCATTCGGGGAAATCTCGGCTACTAATTTCCTTATTTCGTTGGCCCCGTCTTCGCCTATTGTGTAATAAGGGTCGGAAGTTACGCAACCATTTAGTAAAATCGACAAAAGCACCAGAGACGAAAGCTTGAATATCATTTCACATCTTGCCCATTTAGTGGAGCGTATTCGGGTTTGTCTGCCAAGCCTAGATTCTGTGGTCCAACGGGAGACTTAGTGTTCACAACCCGTCGATTCGCTTCGAAATCAATACACGAAGGCTCCAGAGGCGGCGGTAAGGTGGCGCCCACCATCTGGCTAACTACAGAATTAAGTTGAGTTTCTTTAATCATGAAGTTTTATGAGATTCCTGATGTGAAGCTAGCAGCTTGTAAACATGCTGGTTGAATCGGACTCCGCGAACCTCTAAATCGTACATTAGCTTTGTTATAAGATTGACATTCATAGCAGGCACTCTAAAAATGAGCGAATAAAAGTCTTTTAGTAAGCAGAAAGTCGATTCTTCGCGAATGAGAGAGATCGCCTCTGGGTCTTTCTGACTAACACCCTTCACGATTAGGCCCGCAGCGAAGATCGTACCAAACAGAATATAATGGCCGGTTTCATTGTTACCGGCGATAAGCGATGTCCACCACCACGTTATCAAACCGCCGAGCAAGAATGTGGCAAGTTTGAGCATGACTTTTCCTGTTAGCTCCGGGATGAACGACCAAGAAGACCTGCCTTTCGCTGTAAAAATCTCTCTGTCGTAATAGGGCTTGTGAAGACTGGCAATAGCCCCAGGAGGAAAATTATGATTTATCAGAAAATCATTCGCAACGTCAATCAAATCTGAAGCGAGAAGGCGTTCAATGAAAAGACTTTCGAGGAGATTCGATCTAACTCCCTTTATTTCAAGATAAGACTGAACGACCCACTCAATTGAAGACGTACTGATAGGAAGTCCATTTTTTAGAGAGGCTGGGATGTCGAGTTGTTTCGCTAGTTCGTTGTAGTCCGACAAGGTTTTTTTTCGGACGTCCAAGTCGTAGATTTGAGATAATTTGTTTCTAAATTCAGCACCAGCGAGCAAAAAGATGTCTTGTGATACAGTTTCAATTGCAGATTCGACGGTTTGTGTTGAGCGCTCTCTTTCGCGTTCAAAGATTTTGCGTACGTCCGAGATTAACTCAGCGACTTGTGGAAGCAGATCCCGTCTGTTTTCAAAAAACTGCTCTGTTTGGAAGTGGTTTGCTAGTTCACTACAAATCTTGGGGACTTGTCCGCGGCTTTGATCACCACAGAGTTCGCTGAATAGATTGCTTTCAATTTGTTTTGCGATTCTTTTTGCAAACCATTCGTCTGGTCTGTGGTTGGCTGAGTAGACATCGACTTGCAACAAATTGCACTCAGCAATTATTTCTCGGGATCCTCGTTTGTGATTTTCAACTCTAAAACTGAACTCAAGCTGCTCCCCTTTCTTCTCTGCTTCAACCAGCGCAATGAAAAGATCTGCTCGAAGCTCTAGCAGAATGTGTAATTCGTCAATTAGATGCCCGTTATGGCATTCAAATCTCTCTGAATAAACTGCTATCGAATTCGCGTCTGCACTTTCGTGCCTTATAGTAATATTGGCAACCGAAAAAGGCTTGCGTGTCTCTAGGGCATCGGGAACCGGAAAAAAAGTGTGTCTTCGAAGTATGCGTACCCCCACAGGGTTGAACCAATTGGGTCGAGTACCGTATTACGTTCGCTTTCCTGATGCCTAAAAGCTGTTGCTCTTCTTTTTAAAAACTTTGTCGTTGCGTAAGGCATTGCTGTTGACCCCGAATTGTTGGTATTTGATGTGAGGTGGGGGGCAAGGAGTTCAAGCTGGGGTTGCCGAAATCGATTTTGGGTCTTATTGCCTAATACATAGTCAATTTAGCTTGGCGGTTCCCGCTCCTCTTCATTCTCTATTCCACAAATCCGCCCAAAAATCGTGATCGGTAGGAAATCAGATAAAACCGAGCGAAATCGAGTCAAATCAGACAAAAATCTGTCGCAACTCTCAGAGACCGATTCAAAAACTGCCTTCATATTGATCGGGACACCCCAAAACATTAGTTTTTCAGACTATCCTTAAGCGCCTTGAAACAAGCGCAAAGTCAAAATGACACCTAAAAAAACATCCCGGGGCACCGCCTGCCTCCGACTCGTTCAGATGGGAATAAAACCCAATTTCTCAATAGTTTCCTTTTCCCCAGCATCAGTCATAAGCCAGTTATACACAGCTTTATCGACATTTTCCTTAGAGTTCAGAGGAGGTTCCAGGTTAGCAGCTAAATAATGCGACTTCCATAACGTACGATAAGCAACAGTTTTACCCTTGGTGTAGGCGAACTTAAAATTACGATATTTTAGCCCAGCCAGAAAAACGCGATCACAAATAGGAGATATAATCTTTGGCATTTTCAGCCAAACACTCAATGCATCGAAGGCGGTCCGGTACAAAAAATAACAGCTTGTATCAATGTGGCGCAAAAGCATTTCGTCAGAGTCTTGAATCGGAAGTTCCACACCGCGATTGGAAAAAATAGATCGATACGAAGAACAGACATCCGCCCCCGTTCTGTTATGCAAATCCAACAACGACGACAGATGATTCGGGTAGAACCAATTGTCCGCATCGAGATACGAGATAAAATCATATCCCTCAATATCTGCAAGCAAGCTTCCAACACCTCTCGGGGTGTTTCCGTAATCAGAATGATTTCGATGTAAGGAAATATGTCTGACATCCCATTTGATCAACTCATCATTTGGAAACCCATCCGCAATAAAAAAGTGGTCCGCAGCGACGCTTTGATTTAGAACGCTTTGGTGACATTGGCGGAGAAATTCGGTTGATTCGTTATAATAAGGGGTGATCACGGCAATCTTATTTTTCAAACCCATCGCACTCCCACAGGCCACGCGGTCAGTTTTTGAGTCCCCTTTCATTTTCTGGTAGTTAAAAGAACCAGGAAGGGAGCCGCCCTCCTTTTTGTAGTCCTTATTACCATAGTCGATTTGAAAAGACTCGACCTCGAGATGATCAGGCTTGACCCCTGCCCAATGCCGCTCCATCACTTGGTGATATGCCGACTCCAGATTCTTTGTAAACCGCTTGCAATCAAAAAGCGGATACGTGAGGCGGTTTATGCTGAGCCTTGTTTTGAGCGCCTGCAGTCGCTCGGAATCCTGAGCAAGCGCTACCGCGAGTTCTTCATAGTCTTGCTCCGATTGCGTGATCAACTCCGGCAGCCCAATCGCATTCAGCAAACTCGCTGCTACCCGCGAGGCAAACGATCGACCCGACTTGGTTAGAACGGGCAGCCCCGCCCACAGAGCATCACTCGCAGTCGTGTGCGCGTTGTACGGCCATGTGTCGATAAACAGATCGGCCACCCGATGCCGGGCCAAATGCTGCGATAGGAGCGGGAGCCTATTCGCAAATACCAACCGATCCGCGTCGATCCTTCGCGCGATCGCTTCGGTTCGCAAATTTCTCGAAACCGTCGCGTTATCCTCCTTTAGCCACAATACACTGCCTGGTACACGATCCAAAAGACGCATCCACACATCGAAAGCCGCTGGTAGTATCTTGTAATTGTTATTGAAGCAGCAAAATACAAATCCTGATTCGGGTAAGCCGCACTCTGCGCGGGTAAAGTTTTTTTCCGCAATTTGTCGTTGACGGTCGTTGACCTGATAGGTGTCTGGCAACCAGATCACCTTCTCGGTGTAGTTTTCAAGGTCAGCTTCGGTAATCAACGTACGATCGGCAACGACATAGTCGATAAATGGCGCCGCCATCGTGCCGGGATACCCAAGCCAGTTGATCTGAATCGGCGCGCAGCGCTCAGCCAGAATGCCCGGGCGACTATCCCTCGTAAAACCCATTAGATCTACTGCGATATCAACGCCAAGCGTACGGCAAAGCCGCGCAACGTCAACGTCACTTAAATGCCGTACGTCTTCGAACCGATCAAACGCAGTCGCAATACGACGACGCATCGCGCTGCCATTATCAGGACCAAACGAAATTGCCGTGAGTTCGAATCGGTTGCGGTCATGGAACTCAAAAAGTTCTGCAATCAGGTGGCTAACTGCGTGCTCACGAAAATCGGCTGAGAAATATGCAATGTGGATCTTCTTGCCTCGTCGCATTCCTATGATTGAGCTAAGCGCTTCTAACGATGACTCTTTCCCGCGCAACCATTGTTCGGCTGCTCGAAGATGCATGCGCGGATCATCAACAAGCGCAAGTAGCGGAAACGACGCAGAAATTGATTTGTCTGCCCAAATCCCATCCGTAATGTTTGTAACAAGTTCTTTAAATCCAGCCCACTGACAGATCTGGCCCCGCAAAAATAACGCCATACCAGGAAGAAACGGGTAGTGAGGCCTTAAGCGGATCGCTTCCTCAAAGCTTGAAATCGCCTCCTCGAGTCGCTTGAGTTCCGCGAGTGCGTTGCCGCGGTTGTTGAATGCATCGGCATGGTCAGGCTGTAAGAGAATTGCCTTGTCGTAGCTGCAGATCGCCTCATCGAATCGCTTGAGTCCGGCGAGAACGTTGCCGCGGTTGATGAGCGCTGCAACGTGGTCCGGCTTTAATCGGATTGCTTCATCCAAACTTGCAAGCGCCTCATCGAGCTGCTTGAGCTCAGCGAGCACATTACTACGATTGTAGAATGCTTTAGCATAAAAAGGCTTTAGGCGGATCGCCTCGTTATAGCTCGAAATAGCATCATCGAACCGCTTTAGATCGGATAGTGCGATGCCGCGATTATAGAACGCATCAGCGTAGTTAGGCTTTAAGCGGATCGCTTCGTCAAAGTCTGAGATCGACTCATCTAGCCGCTTTAACCCTAACAGCGCGGCCCCACGGTTACTGAGCGCCTCAGCGGAGTCAGGCTTTAGGCGGATCGCCTCGTTATAACTGACAATTGCCTCATCGAATCGTTTAAGCTCCGCGAGCACGTTGCCGCGGCTATTGAATGCTACAACGTAGTCAGGTTTTAAACGGATCGCTTCGTCATAGCTTAAGAGCGCCTCATCGAGCCGCTTAACTTCCGAGAGCACATTGCCCCGATTATTGAGCGCTGCAGCGTAGTCGGGCTTTAAACGGATCGCTTCATTATAACTGACAATCGCCTCGTTGAATCGCTTAAGCTCCGAGAGCACATTGCCGCGGTTATTTAATGCCTCGGCATAATTGGGCTGCAAACGAATCGCTTCGTCATAGCTTAAGAGCGCCTCATCGAGCCGCTTGAGCTCCCTTAACGCGTTTCCGCGGTTAGAGTAGTAGCTTGCATTATCAGCCTTAAGTTCGATCGCCTTCGCAATTTTATCCACTGCCTCCATGTAGTCTCGACACTGGTACGAAATCAACCCAGCGAGGTGAAGCGCATCAGCGTTTTGAGGATCACTGCTCAGAATATCTCGACAAATTGCCTCTGCCTGAGAGAGATCACCCAGCTGATGGGCTCGTATCGCAAGCTGTAAAAATACGTTCTCTTGGCAAATCGGCGCCAATAGAGCGATCTCCTCCGAGATTAGACGAGCAGAATTTAAAGCGACGCTTCGCTTTGTCTTGCTGTTTTCGTTAGTATGCTCGCCAACATTCTCGACCATCAGATGATCAGGCTCAGCCCCTGCCCAATGCCGCTCCATCACCTGATAATATGCCAACTCCAGATTCTTTGTGAACCGCTTGCAATCAAAAAGCGGATACGTGAGGCGGTTTATGCTGAGCCTTGTTTTGAGCGCCTGCAGTCGCTCGGAATCCTGAGCAAGCGCTACCGCGAGTTCTTCATAGTCTTGCTCTGATTGCGTGATCAACTCTGGCAATCCAATCGCATTAAGTAGACTCGCTGCCACACGCGACGCAAATGATCTGCCCGTCTTGGTCAGAACAGGTAGTCCCGCCCACAGCGCATCGCTCGTGGTCGTGTGCGCGTTATAAGGCCATGTGTCGATAAACAGATCGGCCACCCGATGCCTTGCTAGGTGTTGCGCGAGCGGAAGCCGCTTCGCAAACACTAGCCGATAAGCATCAACCCCTCGCGCGATCGCTTCGGCTCGCAGATTTCTCGCTGCTGTCGCGTTATCCTCAAGTAACCACAGCACACTGCCCGGTAATCGCCGAAGTAGACGCATCCAAACATCGAAGGTCACCGGCAGGATCTTGTAATTGTTATTGAAGCAGCAAAACACAAATCCTGACTCTGGTAAGCCGAACTCTGCGCGGGTAAAGTTTTTTTCCGCAATTTGTCGTTGACGGTCGTTGACCTGATAGGTATCTGGCAACCAGATCACCTTCTCGGTGTAGTTTTCAAGGTCAGGTTCGGCAATCAACGTACGATCGGCCACGACATAATCGATAAATGGCGCCGCCATCGTACCGGGATACCCAAGCCAGTTGACCTGAATCGGCGCGCAGCGCTCAGCCAGGATGCCCAGGCGATGATCCCTCGTAAAGCCCTTCAGATCTACCGCGATATCAACGCCAAGCTGACGGCAACGCCGTGCAACGTCGACGTCACTCGTTCGTCGTACGTCTTCAAAGCGATCGAACGCAGCCGCAACACGCTGGCGCATCGCCGAGGTATCATCGGGGCCAAACGAAATTGCCGTGAGTTCGAACAGATCACGGTCATGAGACTCAAACAGCTCTGCCATCAGGTGGCTCGTTGCGTGATCGTGATAGTCGGCCGAGAGATATGCAATGTGAATCTTCTTGCCCCGTCGTCTCTTGATGACGGAGCTCAACGCCCCCGAGGGCGACACTTTCTCGCGCAACCATTGTTGGGTTGCTCGAAGATGCATGCGCGGATCATCAACAAGCGAAAGAAGTGGAAACGGCGCAGACATTTGCTTGACTGCCCAAACCCCGTCCATAATATTTTTGACTAGTTCTTCAAATCCAGCCCACTGACAGATCTGGCACCGTAAAAATACCGCCGTACCAGGAAGAAACGGATAATCAGGCCTTAAACGGATCGCTTCGTCATAGCTTAGGAGTGCCTCATCGAACCGCTTGAGCTCCCTTAGCGCGATGCCGCGATTATAGAACGCATCAGCGTAGTCAGGCTTTAAGCGGATCGCTTCGTCAAAGTCTGAGATCGACTCATCTAGCCGCTTTAACCCTAACAGCGCGGCCCCACGGTTACTGAGCGCCTCAGCGGAGTCAGGCTTCAGGCGGATCGCCTCGTTATAACTGACTATTGCCTCATCGAATCGTTTAAGCTCCGCGAGCACGTTGCCGCGGTTACTGAGCGCCCCAGCGCAGTCAGGCTTTAAGCGGATCGCCTCGTTATAACTGACAATTGCCTCATCAAATCGTTTAAGCTCCGTGAGCACGTTGCCGCGGTTGTTAAACGCATCGGCATAGTCAGGCTTTAAACGGATCGCTTCGTCAAAGCTTGAGATCGATTCACCGAGCCGCTTGAGCTCCCTAAGCGCGTTTCCGCGGTTAATTAGCGCGGAAACGTAGCTAGGCTTTAGGCGGATCACCTCGTTGTAGCTAGCAATTGCCTCATCGAATCGTTTAAGCTCCGCGAGCACGTTGCCGCGGCTATTGAACGCTACAACGTAGTCAGGCTTTAGGCGGATCGCCTCGTTATAACTGACAATTGCCTCATCGAATCGTTTAAGCTCCGCGAGCACGTTGCCGCGGTTATTGAGCGCGGAAACGTGGTTAGGCTTTAAACGAATCGCCTCGTCATAGCTCAAGATCGCCTCATCGAGCCGCTTAACTTCCGAGAGCACATTGCCCCGATTATTGAGCGCTGTAGCGTAGTCGGGCTTTAAACGGATCGCTTCATTATAACTGACAATCGCCTCATTGAATCGCTTAAGCTCCGAGAGCACATTGCCGCGGTTGTTTAACGCCTCGGCATAATTGGGCTGCAAACGAATCGCTTCGTCATAGCTCAAGAGCGCCTCATCGAGCCGCTTGAGCTCCCTTAACGCGTTTCCGCGGTTAGAGTAGTAGCTTGCATTATCAGCCTTAAGTTCGATCGCCTTCGCAATTTTATCCACTGCCTCCAAGTAGTCTCGACACTGGTACGAAACCAAGCCAGCGAGGTGGAGCGCATCAGCGTTTTGGAGATCACGGCTCATAATGTCTCGACAAATTGCCTCTGCCTGAGAGATATCACCCAGCTGATGGGCTCGTGTCGCAAGCTGCAAAAACAGGGTCGATTGAGATGCAGACGGTACTCAAATTTTCTATATTAGGGCTTAGATGACGACAAAGTTGCTGGCTGTCAGAAGTGGTGGTGGAACCTCAGAGAAAAATGCCAGCTGGATAGCAGAATAATTCGACCCAGAGCCATCAGGATCGTAGAACAATGCACCCGTTGTCTTGTTGTAAACAACTCGGACAGACGGATTGAGCGCTTTGTCCGCCATATCCGATTGGAATCTCAAGGAACTTAGCACCCCGACCTCACCAAGCTCTGCCATGATGGATTTCGATAACTGAACGAGATCAGAAGTCACATCAAACGAATTGAAAGTATCAATCATGTTGATAAACGTCGGCGCTTCGTTGACGTTGGTCACCGTGATGGCCACGGCCTGAGTGGCCGTGAGCGTGCCATCGCTGGCCGTTAGCGTGACGTCGTAGACATTGTTAGTCCCGGTATCGGTAGGCACCTCAAAGTTAGGCGTCGTCTTGAAGGCCACCACCCCGCTGGTGGCGTCGATGTTAAACAGGGTCGCATCGGTGCCGCCCAGGGTGTAGGTCAGCGTCGTACCCGCATCCACGTCCGTGGCCGTAGCGGTATAGACCGTACCAGTGCCGATCTCGGCAAAGCTGGTCGCAACCGCACTCGTGATCACCGGCGCTTCGTTGACGTTGGTCACCGTGATGGCCACGGCCTGAGTGGCCGTGAGCGTGCCATCGCTGGCCGTTAGCGTGACGTCGTAGACATTGTTAGTCCCGGTATCGGTAGGCACCTCAAAGTTA
>Ga0214921_10008542_pt1 | contig 13245 bp, 16 predicted proteins | sample LL1505_MetaG_FD_177992 | JGI IMG/M metagenome (GOLD analysis project Ga0214921, IMG submission 177992) | Freshwater microbial communities from Lake Lanier, Atlanta, Georgia, United States - LL-1505 | ecosystem: Environmental > Aquatic > Freshwater > Lake | place: USA: Georgia | collected... | reverse complement strand
ATGCACTTCAACTGGCCAGAGCTCAGGGCCGGTTTGAGTAAATTGGAGGCGTCCAAAGTGCCGCCTGAAGCTGCACCAGCACCGATCAAGGTGTGGATTTCATCAATGAACAACACCGCATTGGGCTTATCCTTCAATGACTTCAAAACGCCTTTGAGGCGTTGCTCGAAGTCACCTCGGTATTTGGTACCGGCAAGCAAAGCGCCCATATCCAAAGAATAAACCTGAGAGTCAGCCAAAATTTCAGGCACGTCTTTTTGGGTGATGCGCCATGCCAAGCCTTCGGCAATCGCTGTCTTTCCAACGCCTGCCTCGCCAACCAATAAGGGGTTGTTTTTGCGACGACGGCAAAGAATTTGAATCACCCGTTCAACCTCGTACTCGCGACCAATCAAGGGATCAATTTTCCCGTCCTTGGCCAATTGGTTCAGGTTTTGGGTGAATTGCTCCAAAGGTGAGGCTTTTTCTGATTTCTCTGGCGATTCCTCGTTTTCAGTAGGTGATGATTCCGCACCTTTGCTGGGTTCTTGGGGGTCGTTTTTCTTGATACCGTGGGCAATGAAGTTAACCACATCCAAGCGCGTGACACCTTGCTGATGGAGGTAATACACCGCGTGGGAGTCTTTTTCACCAAAGATGGCAACCAACACATTGGCGCCAGTGACTTCTTTTTTACCGTTACCAGTGGACTGCACATGCATGATGGCACGTTGAATCACACGCTGAAAGCCCAGCGTGGGTTGGGTATCCACCTCATCGGTGCCAGCCACTTGGGGCGTGTTGTCTTTGATGAAATTGGAAAGCGATTTGCGCAAGTCATCGATGTTGGCTGAGCATGCTCTGAGTACTTCTGCGGCACTTGGGTTGTCCAGCAAGGCCAACAGCAGGTGCTCCACTGTGATGAATTCGTGCCGTTGTTGCCTGGCCTCTACAAAGGCCATGTGTAAGCTGACTTCAAGTTCTTGGGCAATCATGGGAATTCCTTGTGGCAGTATTTGTGTAGGTTCAACTGTATATGGAAACGATGGGACATTATTCAACTGGCTCAAGCAAAGCTTGTAGCGGATGTCCGGCTTGATGGGCAGCATCTTGGACTTGATCTACCTTGCTGGCAGCGACATCCTTGGTGTAGACCCCGCATATGCCTTTTCCGTCCAAATGGATCTTGAGCATGATTTGCGTGGCTGCTTCGCGGTCTTTGCCAAAAAACTCCTGCAACACCCTGACAACAAACTCCATGGGTGTGAAGTCGTCGTTGAGCATGACCACTTGGTACATCTGTGGGGGTTGGGTGCGTTGCGTGCGACGTTCTAGGACAACGGAATCAGAGTCGCCAGTGTCTACTGGTGGAATGACAGGCTTGGATGGGGTGGTTGACATGCTCACATTCTATCGATGCGGTTTAGCGTGCTTAAAAAATTAGACAAATGCCCAGAAATCAAACGTAAATAATTATTTAAAATTACTTTACAAAAATTGAAAACTGCATTCTAATTTTTAAGCATTCAATTATTACGATTTTTATTGTCTAAAGGGGTAGGCCATGGCTTTTGGCATTGTGAAATGGTTCAACAACCACAAGGGATTTGGTTTTATCGAGTCCGTAGAAATAGGACAGGATGTGTTTGCACATTTCAGCCAGGTAGATATGGTTGGCTTTAAAACACTCCAACAAGGGGCCAGTGTGATGTACGAACCGATTGAAGGCCCACGCGGGTGGATGGCAAAAAACATCAAGGTCATTGCCGCCCCAGCGATCAATGAAGAAGTTGTTGATCCACATGCCAATGTTCGAAGTTCAAGACTGAGAACTCCGCAGTTCAGAGCCAACTTGATCAGTCAGAGCCCACTGACTCGATAAAACCTAAGGTCAATAAAGCTCGTCCTTGACCTAACCAATCACATGTGTTCGATCATGACTTGACCAAAACCAGAACAACTCACTTGGGTTGCGCCTTCCATCAAGCGAGCAAAGTCGTAGGTGACTTTCTTGCTGAGAATGGACTTTTCCATGGATGAAATGATGAGGTCAGCAGCTTCAAACCATCCCATGTGGCGCAGCATCATTTCTGCGGACAAAATTTCAGATCCTGGGTTGACATAGTCTTTGCCAGCGTATTTTGGCGCCGTACCATGGGTCGCCTCAAAACAGGCGACAGAGTCTGACAAATTGGCACCAGGCGCGATACCAATGCCGCCCACTTGCGCGGCCAAGGCGTCGGAAATGTAGTCGCCGTTCAGGTTCAAGGTGGCGATCACGCTGTATTCGGCTGGGCGCAGCAAAATTTGCTGCAAAAAGGCGTCGGCAATGCTGTCTTTGACAATGATTTCTTTGCCTGTTTTGGGGTTGTTGAATTTGCACCAAGGACCGCCATCGATCAGTTGGGCGCCGAATTCCTTTTGGGCCAAGCCATAAGCCCAGTCACGAAATCCACCTTCGGTGTATTTCATGATGTTGCCCTTGTGAACGATGGTCACATTGGGCTTGTCGTTGTCGATGGCATATTGGATGGCTTTGCGCACCAAGCGCTCAGTGCCTTCACGCGAAACGGGCTTGATGCCGATACCAGACGTGTTGGGGAATCGGATTTTGGTCACGCCCATCTCGTCAATCAAAAACTTGATGAGTTTTTTGGCTTTGTCGCTCTCGGCTTCGTATTCGATGCCGGCGTAAATGTCCTCTGAGTTTTCACGGAAGATGACCATATGGGTCTTTTCTGGCTCTTTCAAAGGAGACGGTACGCCTTTGAAGTACTGCACAGGGCGCAAACACACATACAAATCGAGTTCTTGGCGCAAGGCGACGTTCAATGAGCGGATGCCACCACCCACGGGGGTAGTGAGTGGGCCTTTGATGGAGACCACATATTCACGCAAGACAGCCAAAGTTTCTTCGGGCAACCACACATCGGGGCCATAAATTTGGGTGGATTTTTCACCGGCATAAACCTCCATCCAGTGAATTTGTCGCTTGCCGCCATAGGCTTTGGCAACGGCGGCATCCACCACTTTGAGCATGACCGGTGTGATATCAAGTCCAGTGCCGTCACCCTCGATATAAGGAATGATGGGCTGCAGGGGGACAGTCAAGGACATGTCTTTGTTGACGATAATTTTTTCGCCCTGGGCGGGCACCTTGATATGCTGATACAAGAGAATGTCTCCAGAAAGTGAACAACAAGGCGGCAGAGGTATGCCGCAGGTCGGTGGGTAAAACTTCAATTCATTCTAACCAAGCATCCTATGAACCAGCTTACTGTTTTCCTCATGCCTAACCTACGAACTTTGTTGCAACGCACTGTGTTCCTCTTTTGTGCCATGGCCACACCCACGCTGGGTTGGGCACAAGAGCCGCAAACCGATTTGCAGCGCATGGTCATTCAGGCAGGAATGTTTCAAATTGATGCCCAAATTGCCCAAACCCCTCAGCAAAGGCAAATCGGCCTGATGTTTCGCAAGGAGATGCCTGCGCATGAGGGAATGCTGTTTGTCTTTGAAGAGCCTCAAAAGCAGTGTTTTTGGATGAAAAACACCTTGCTTCCCTTGACAGCGGCTTTTGTCGATGATGAGGGCGTGATCGTCAATACGGCCGATATGAAACCCCAAACCACCGATTCGCACTGCTCAGACAAACCCGTGCGCTTTGTGTTGGAGATGAACCAAGGTTGGTTTGCCAAAAAGAAAATCGGAAAAGGCTACAAACTCAAATCAGCCTTGTTTGGCCCAAAGTAGTCTTGGGCGATTCAAGCTAAATGGGTACCTAAGACCTGCACATCGGCAACGCCATCTGCCATACGCGCATGAAGCTTTTCTCCCACTTTCACCTCTTGAACTGAAGCAATGGCTTGGCCTTGCGCGTTCTCCAGCCAAGCATAGCCTCGCTGCAATACCAAGGCGGGGTCCAGCGAGCCCAGCAACAAAGCTGATCGTGACAATCGTTGACCCATTTGAGCGGGCATATCCTGCACAGCACGCTTTAGCCTTAGCGCTTGGGGCTCTAAAACCATGATTTGTCGATTCAGCACTTGCTGCCCCGCTCGCCCTAATCGGGCAGAACACTGAGACAAATTGTGCTGCTGTTTGTTGGCCCAACTGGAAGGTCGGGCCAACACGGATTGCAACCTGTCTAGGCTTTGCGCTCGGTTATCTATACCTTGCGCCAACTCGGCATCCAAAAAAGCTTGTATGGCTGCTAAAACTGCGACCAAACTTTCTCTGGGGATTGCACAAAGTTCGGCAGCGGCTGTGGGCGTGGGAGCTCGCAAATCCGCACACAAATCGGCGATGGTGATGTCTGTTTCATGGCCCACACCCGAAATCACAGGGACAGGGCTGTTCACAATGGCATGGGCAAGCTGCTCATCGTTGAAGGCCCACAAATCTTCCATGGAGCCACCGCCCCTGACCAGCAAGATCACCTCTACCTCGGGCCTGGCCGCCAGGGCTTGCAATGCCTGCACCAGCTGCGTTGGCGCATCCGCCCCTTGCACAGGTGAGGGTGAAACCATCACAGGAATATGCGGAACTCGCCGCGCAAGGGCTGTCACTACATCGTGTAGAGCTGCGGCGGCCAAGGATGTCACCACGCCAATACAGCGGGGATACAGAGGAAGAGCACGTTTGCGATCCTGCTCAAAGAGGCCTTGCGCCTCCAGTTTGGCCTTGAGTTGCAAAAAAGCTTCGTGCAATTGCCCAGCACCCGCCGGACGTAGCGCTTCAATCACCAGCTGCATCTCGCCCCTTGGCTCGTAAACAGCGACCCGGGCTTGGGCTTGCACCAGTTGTCCATCGCGGGGCGAAAAGTTCAATTGCTCGGCAGTGCGACGAAATAAGGCGCAGCGAATTTGTGCACCGCCATCTTTGAGGTTGAAATAACAATGGCCGCTGCTGGCTTTGGTAAACCCAGACAACTCGCCTTGCACCGAGACCATGCTAAAGCGTGCTTTCAAGGAATCAGCAATCGCTTTGTTTAAAGCGCTGACTGTCCACACATATTGGGCTTGGTTATCGTTGATCATGCTTAAAGCTGGGTAATAATTAACAGCATATTTCAGGGAGACACCTTTGTTTGGAATCATACAAGCCGCTGGATGGCCGATTTGGCCTCTTTTGTTTTGCTCGGTCATCGCTTTGGCCTTGATCATCGAGCGCTTTTACAAGCTGCGCAGCAGCGCTGTTCTCCCTCCAACACTCTTAGACGATGTGCTTTCCATCTCACAACGCGGCGTCCCGCGACCCGAATCCATTCAACATATTCAATCCACTTCTGCTCTTGGACAAGTCATCAGCGCAGGCTTGTTTTTGCTGCAAACCCAGCCCCTGTGTAGCAAAGAAGAGTTTGTGAGCGAGATGCAAGCCAGTGGGCGCCGTGTGGCCGCCCAACTAGAGCGTTACTTGGGCACACTGGGTTCGATCGCATCGGTGGCGCCCTTGTTGGGTTTGTTTGGTACCGTGGTGGGCATGATTGAGATTTTTGGCTCACAAACACCTGGTGCAGGCAACCCCGCCCAACTTGCCCATGGCATTTCAGTCGCGCTTTACAACACCGCTTTTGGCCTTGTGATTGCCATTCCCAGTTTGGTGGTCTGGCGTTATTTACGCGCCAAGGTGGACAACTTTGTGGTCGAACTCGAAATCGCTGCCGAACGAATGGTTAACCACTTCTTTGCCCAACGACCTGCAGTGAGCACACCATGAACTTTGGCCGACCACGCTCAAGTGAGCCGGAAATCAACCTGATTCCATTCATTGATGTTTTGTTGGTGGTTCTCATTTTTTTAATGCTCTCTACCACCTACGGAAAATTGACCCAAATCGATTTGAAACTGCCCACCGCAGACGCTGAACAACAGCAGGAAAAACCCAATGAAATCAGGGTGGTAGTCAGCAGCGACGGGCATTACTTGGTACAAAACAAAGCCTTAGAGGGTGCAGATATTCAAGCCATTGGACAGGCTTTGGCCATAGCCGCTAAACAAACTGCCAACCCCTTGGTGGTGATCAGCGCGGATGCACGAGCCAGCCATCAATCGGTGATCCAAGTGCTTGAAGCTGCCCAAACCGCAGGCTTGCAGCAAGTCACTTTTACTGCCCAAAGCCGCTCACAAGCAACCACCCTTCCCTAAGGCGCAATGCCCAAGCTACGCGAAGTTCTGATGGACGCTTGGCGCAAGCCAAGCATCTTGGCTTGGTGTTTGTATCCCCTCACCTTGTTGAGCCGAATTTACCTGTGGCTTTACCAAACTTCCTATGCACTGGGTTGGCAGTCTTCAACCCGCCTGCCTGTGCCTGTGCTGGTGGTGGGCAACCTGCTGGTAGGAGGAACCGGCAAAACCCCTGTGGTGATTCACCTTGCGCAACGCCTCAGCCTGTTGGGCTGGCAAGTGGGGGTGATTGCGCGTGGCCACGGGGGGCAGCAACAAGGCTGGGCTGAAGTCACAGAAAACAGTTTGGCATCGCATACAGGTGATGAAGCACTGATGGTGAAAAAACGCCTGGGTTTGCCTGTTTTCATAGCTAAAAAAAGAGCTCAAGCGGCATTGGCACTTTTGCGAACCTACCCCCAAACCCAACTCATCATCAGCGACGACGGTCTGCAGCACCGCGCTTTGCACCACGATATTGCCATCTGCGTTTTTGATGACCGTGGTTTGGGCAATGGTTTCTTATTGCCTGCGGGGCCTTTGCGAGAAACATGGCCTCGTCAGTTAAGCATAGGGGTGACGCAAATCAAGATCCATACCGGCCGCAACGCCTTTGAAGACAGCTTCGCTGCAAACCGACAACTGGCTGGTTTCGCTGTGAATGGACGAGGTGAGAAACGCGATTTGCGTCTTTGGTCAGGCCAAGCCGTGGATGCTTTGGCTGCAATTGCGCAACCACAAGCCTTTTTTTCTGCGCTGCAAAGCGCTGGCTTGACGCTCTCCCAAACCCAAGCCTTCCCTGACCACGCCCCACTGGCTGATTGGCAACCCAGCCATGGGGGGCTGGATATGCTTTGCACAGAAAAAGACGCTGTGAAACTGTGGCCTAGGCATCCACAGGTATGGGCTGTGCCCTTGCTTTGCGAACTGCCCGAGATTTTTTGGGACACATTGATGCCACATTTGCAACGACTATCATTGGTACATGGACACCAAACTGCTTGAACTGCTGGTATGCCCTGTGACCAAGGGCAGCCTTGAATACGACCGCGAAAAAGCCGAACTGGTCTCGCGCAGCGCTCGTTTGGCCTACCCTATTCGGGACGGCATTCCTGTGATGCTGGAAGTAGAAGCTCGAACCCTGAGCGACGCTGAATTGGAGCTTTGATTGAGCGGCCTGCCCTTTGTGGTGCTGATTCCGGCGCGGCTGTCAGCGAGTCGCTTACCCAATAAACCTTTGGCTGATTTAGCGGGTATCCCCATGGTGGTGCGAGTCGCTCAACGTGCCCAACTGTCGCAAGCAAGCCAAGTGGTGGTGGCCACGGACAGTGCTCAGGTCATGCACGTTTGCGAGCAGTTTGGCGTCAAGGTAGTCATGACACGCGAAGACCACCCCAGTGGCAGTGACCGTTTGGCTGAAGCGGCGACCTTGCTGGGCTTGGCCAGCAGCGACATTGTGGTGAACGTCCAAGGTGACGAACCCTTGATTGAACCGCACAACATCAATGCTGTAGCGCAACTTCTTCACAACCAAGCTGCCTGCAGCATGAGCACCTTGGCTGACCCTATCACCCATTTGGAAGAATGGCTCAGCCCCCATTGCGTCAAAGTGGTTTTAAATGCACAGTCCCAAGCGATGTACTTCAGTCGAGCCAGCATTCCCCACTTGCGTGGCGGCTCCCCCGACCAATTGCCGCCCTTTCCTGTTTACCGCCACGTGGGTTTGTACGCCTATCGCTGCGATTTTTTGAAGCTCTACCCCACGCTCACGCCAGCCGCTGCCGAGCAAGCCGAAGCCTTGGAGCAACTGCGGGTGTTGTGGCATGGGTATCACATTGCAGTTCATATTTCCCAGGTTCCCAGCGCTGCCGGTGTAGACACATCTGCCGATTTAGAACGGGTTCGAGCGTTGCTAAACAAGTCCCTCTGACAGTCCAGCGACAGCTCTGCGTGTTATTCTCGGTGTAGGAAAAAAGCGCTCTGCCAAGACAGTGCCAAAGATAAAGCAAGGAAGACAATGAGACTGATTCTGTTGGGCGCACCAGGCGCTGGAAAAGGCACACAAGCCTCCTTCATTTGCCAGCATTACGGCATTCCCCAAATCTCCACCGGTGACATGCTGCGCGCAGCCGTTAAGGCAGGCACTGACATGGGCTTGGCTGCCAAAAAAGTCATGGACTCTGGCGGTTTGGTGGGAGACGACATCATCATTGGTTTGGTCAAAGAACGTATTGCCCAACCCGATTGCGCCAACGGTTTTTTGTTTGACGGTTTCCCCCGCACCATCCCGCAAGCCGACGCCATGAAGCAAGCCGGTGTCAAGCTCGACTGCGTATTGGAAATTGATGTGCCTTTTGACGCCATCATTGAACGCATGAGCGGTCGTCGTGTGCACGTGGCCAGTGGTCGCACCTACCATGTGCGATTCAATCCGCCCAAGCATGATGGCCTTGACGACCCTACAGGCGAGGCCCTCATTCAACGCGATGACGACAAGGAAGAAACCGTCAAAAAACGGCTTGAGGTTTACAGCGCCCAAACCCGACCACTGGTTGATTACTACGCTTCATGGTCTGAAAAAGAACCCGCGTTAGCGCCCCGTTACCGCGCCATCAGCGGACAGGGCAGCGTTGAAGAAATCACTGAACGGGCATTCAAGGCCCTTCAGAGCTGATTTTCTCGCTCTGCCAAGAGCTCCAAACACAAGGCTGTGCGTGCCTTGGCGGCGCTCAAGGGCGTGACCACACCCCATACCGAATCGGTTTGCGCATGCGCCAAGCCAAAGACGCAACGACTGCTTAGCCACACCCGCACCCCATGATCTTGCGCTTTTTGCAAGGCTTGCTCCAAGCCTTGACTGGCGGTTCCCATGCCCGTACCCGCCAGAACGATACCGGCCAAAGGCGTGTCTTCTGAAGCCGATGTGGCCAATAAAGCCCTGACCAACGCGCCATCATTGAGAGCGTGGTTGGTAACCATCTCCACCCGTGGCCACTTAGCTTGTTCCATCGCGAATGCCATGCTCGGTTGCTTTAGGGTCATGCGGTCAGGTACTTGCCTGTGAATTTCCCACTGCTCGCCCTTTTTGCTGGCAAAGCAAGCTTGCGGTCCACTGGTGAATGCATCCACATCTTCAGTGGTGATTTTTTGCACATCTTGTGACAAATGCACTTTACCGGCACAGACAACAAACACCTCAGAATGGTTGCTGTACGAGGCCCAGTTCAAGGCGTCTTTGAGGTTGCCGGGTCCATCTGCATCGGGTGCATTGGCTGGAAGCATGGCGCAGGTCAAAACCACAGGTTTAGACCAAGGCCCCATCACTTCTAGCAAACAAGCAGTTTCTTCAAGGGTGTCGGTGCCGTGGGTGATGACCACCGCGCGGGTTTGCGGGTCTTGGTTTGCAGTCTGCACAGCCGACAAAAGTGCTTGCCAGTGGGTTACCTGCATGTCCTTGCTGTTGATTTGCGCCACATTTTGCACATCAATTTGCACAATTTGGGACATCCCCAAACAGCCTATTAAGTCAGCAACTCCTAACGCTCCAGCCTTATATTCTTTGGGTTTTTGAGGGTCTGAAGCCACGCCTGCAATGGTCCCCCCCATACCCAGCACAACAATTTTTTGAAGATTTTCTTTTGACATGGGCTTGTAAATATTGAAAAGCTGGTTAAAAATACAGTTACTGGATATCTAAACAGTATCCATTCACCCCAAAGAGCAAATCATTTTCACCTACCTCAGGAGGCTTTATGGAACAAAGCAAGCTCACCGCAAGGCAACAACAAATTCTTTCCTTGATCGAAGCGGCCATTCGCCAAACAGGTGCTCCCCCCACACGTGCAGAAATTGCCAAAGAGCTCGGATTCAAGTCGGCCAATGCAGCTGAAGAGCATTTACAAGCTTTGGCCCGCAAAGGTTATATACAACTGGTCAGCGGAACCTCACGCGGCATCCGGTTAAAAAATCCAGACTTCGCCAGAACCCTCGAGTCATCACGTACGCCCTACTCCTTGTCACTCCCTGGTTTAGGCCAATTGATATTGCCCTTGGTTGGCAGAGTCGCAGCAGGTTCTCCCATCTTGGCGCAAGAGCATATCGAACAAAGCTATACCGTCCAAGACGCTTTGTTTTCTCAAACACCCGACTACTTGCTCAAGGTTCGTGGTCTGTCCATGCGTGACATTGGCATCCTCGATGGTGACTTGCTCGCTGTCAAATCCACCTCAGATGCAAGAAACGGCCAAATCGTAGTGGCCAGGCTTGGCGAAGAAGTCACTGTGAAACGTTTCGAAAAAAATGTCTCTGGCATCCACCTGCATCCTGAGAACCCCGACTTTTCAACCATCCACGTCAGCCCCAGCGACAACTTTCAAATCGAAGGCTTGGCGGTTGGTCTGATTCGTCACCAGTTTTAACCCCTTATTGGAGCCCCCATGAACCTCGCACTCATCACCTCACAGCAATTGTTCCAACGCATTGATGCAGCTTACAAAGCGCTTTGGCCTGCCAACGATCCCCACATGGCAGCACCCGTCACTGTATCTTCACCAGTCTCCCCCGCCAAGCCTTTGCGTGTTGTCAGGGTTGCTGAAGACGGCCATGCTTCACCCAGCAGTGCTGGACGCATGGTGATGTCGGGTCGCATAGCCGATATTTGTGCCGAGCTTGACCGCTTGGTTCACTTGGAAGCCAGCAAATCACTTCGCTGAGCAGTTTCAGGCTTTCTTGGCAGTCAGGCTGGCCATCAAAGCTGCGTTTTCTTTTCGATCAGCCAGTACTTTTTGCATATGAGGGCTTTCAGCCATTTTTTGACCGTAGGCTTTCACAGGCAAATCAGCCAATAAATCTTCGCCAAGTACCAATTTGCTGGCACTGACAGCAATGGGCAAATGGAAAGCGGCTGCGCAGTCGGCCAAAGTCATTTGGTCACCAGCTACATAAGGTGAAAATTTGGCAATCTTTGCAAAACCAGCAACACCTTTGGTCAAATTTTTACGAACCCGCTCTTTGGTACCTTCACTGACTTGACCGCCAAAGAAAGCTTGGGGGTACAGCTCTCGGGCGACCAACTCCATGTGCAACTCTAAATAGACAATCAGTTCACGAACCCTGGCCGCTTGCATGGGATCCGAGGGGAGCAAAGGGTGTTGAGGATAGGCTTGTTCAATGTATTCAGAAATCACCATGGATTCCGACAAACAACCATGCGGGGTCTCCAAAAAAGGTACTTTCCCCATGGGTGAGCGGTTCATCAGTTTGGGATGGCTGTTGCCCACCCAGACCAGCTCCTCTTCAAATGCAATGCCTTTTTCAAGCAATTGCAATTTGTTTTTGTTGTAGTAGTTGCTGGCTGCAAAACCGCACAATTTCAACGACATAAATGTTCCTTAGGAAGACAAGATCGCCGCATTCTGTCACAGCGCCCCTGATCCGTGCCGATGGAAAGTGAAGCCAACAGGCGCAAGGCTTGGCATAGATAATGCCCAACTATGAATTCTTTATTTCCAACGGTAGGTGTTTGTGGCACAGGTGCCATGGGTCAAGGCATTGCACAAATGGCCGCGCAAGCGGGCAGCCAGGTTTTGCTGTTTGACGCTGCAACTGAACGCGCTGTTCAGGCTCAACAAGCCATTGCCGCCCAATGGCAAAAAATGCTCGACAAACAACGCATCACTGCGCCACAGCACCAAAGCTATCTGTCAGCGTTGAAAACTGTTGACAGTTTGCAGGCCTTGTCAGGCTGCGACTTGGTGGTTGAAGCGATTGTTGAAAACGCTCAGGTCAAGCAAGCTTTGTTTGCACAACTCTGTGACGTGCTCGCAGGTGACGCTGTTTTGGCCAGCAACACCTCTTCTTTGTCCATCACCGCCTTGGCTGCGGGCTTGAAGCGCCCAGAGCGCTTTGCGGGTTTGCACTTTTTCAATCCTGTGCCCCTTATGAAAGTGGTGGAAGTGGTGCCTGGCCTTGCCACTGCGGCAGAGGTTTGTGAAAAATTAAAAGCCTATGTGCTGACCATGGGCCATCAAGCGGTGCTGGCGCAAGACACGCCAGGCTTCATCGTCAACCATGCGGGACGCGGCTACGGCACCGAGGCTCTGCGCATCGTCAGCGAAGGCGTGGCTGACTTTGCCACCATCGACCGCATTTTGCGCGACCAAGTGGGCTTCAAGCTCGGCCCCTTTGAATTGATGGACCTAACGGCCTTGGATGTCTCGCATCCTGTCATGGAATCCATTTACCACCAGTATTTTGAAGAGCCGCGTTACCGACCCAGCGTCATCACCGCACAGCGTTTTGCGGGAGGATGGTTGGGTCGAAAAACCAGCCAAGGTTTTTACCGCTATGACCAGGGCAAGGCTCATATCCCCCCTGAAGAACCAACACCTGCCAGCACCCTCAAAGTGCCCGTATGGGTGTCTGCCCGCACGGCTCGCCGCGCCGAATTGCTGCAATTGCTTAAAAACCTGGGCGCCAACATCGAAACTGGCGCTGCACCCTCCAACCAAGCCCTGTGTTGGGTCGCGCCTTTGGGTTTCGATGTCACTACTTGCGCCATCGTTGAGCGTTTAGACCCAGCGCGAACCCTGGGCATCGACATGTTGATGCCAGACGACGCCACCCAAAGGCGTGTGCTGGCCACCAACCCCGCCACCCGCAGCGATATGCGAGACGCTGCCCATGCACTCCTGGCGTCTGACGGCAAAGCGGTGAGCGTGATTCAAGACAGCGGCGGCTTTGTCACCCAACGCGTGGTCGCCACCATCGTCAATATCGCCAGCGATATGTGCCAGCAAGGCATTTGCAGCCCTGCCGACTTGGATACCGCAGTCACACTGGGCTTGGGCTATCCCATGGGCCCCTTGGCTTTGGGTGACCGCCTCGGCGCTGACAATTTGCTGGAAGTGCTTTTTAACTTGCAAACCGTCTATGGCGACCCGCGTTACCGTCCCAGCCCATGGCTGCGCCGACGCGGTGCGCTGGGTTTAAGCTTGAGCCATCTCTCCATTTAAACTATGACAGCCCAACTTAAAAGCCACAGCCAAGGACAAACCTTGGTCTTGACCCTCTCCAACCCCGAGCATCGAAATGCGCTAGACCC
>Ga0214921_10008541_pt1 | contig 13246 bp, 14 predicted proteins | sample LL1505_MetaG_FD_177992 | JGI IMG/M metagenome (GOLD analysis project Ga0214921, IMG submission 177992) | Freshwater microbial communities from Lake Lanier, Atlanta, Georgia, United States - LL-1505 | ecosystem: Environmental > Aquatic > Freshwater > Lake | place: USA: Georgia | collected... | reverse complement strand
GATGGTTTTGGAATGGAATCCTCGAGTTCAACAAAAATCAATCGCCCAGAGCCTTGGTCAAACCGAAGCCAGTATCAGCAGACAGATCAAGTTGCTCGAATCAAAAAACTTGATAGCAACCAAGGTTGACCCAAACAACAAGCGTATTCATATATCTACTCCCACTATATTGGGTATGCAGCTTACAGAAGCTGCTGCAGCAATCCTCAGGCGCAGCCTAGGCCCTGAATTCTCAAGAATGGGTGAAGATCAACAAGCCCAACTTATCAAAGGCCTACAGGCTTTACATGCCTCCGTGTGTAGGCCCAACAAAAACAATTCTTGCGATCACCCACTAGGGGTATAGACTAATTGACAATATATGATATAATATATTCAGGTCAGAAATGACTAAAAACATGGGGCTGAATTTTAAGCTCGACGTTGGACTTTATCGGTTAAATCAGCAGGTCGCTTGCTTAGCGTCATAAGGCAAATCCAAATAGATGCAAAAACTTCTATTAGCGATGCAGTAAACAAAGTCCTTGCGACTCGTTTACAGCTCGCACCAGCTTACGCTTAATTGAGTAAGCCGCGTCGCGTGAGACACCTTGGTATTACAAAGACGCGTCATATTTCCAGGGTTGCTTAGTTGACCATATTCTAGTCAACTACTAAGACTTTAGGATTGCTGAAACGAAATGTTTGTCTGTATAGATAATCGTTTCAAAAGATTTTAAAACAGACTATGCCTGTAGAAGATTTAACCAAAGATAAACTAGCGGACGCGGGGGCAGTACCCGCCAGCTCCTCCAAAAACGCATCAGAAATTCTGGTGCTTTTTTGTTGGCTTGAAATATAATTAGTTTGATGTGACTGCTATAATAAAATTAGATGCTAAGAAATAAATATTTTTGGGTTATAACGGGTACAATATTGGCGCTACTTAGTGCTGGTGGAGCCTATTTGTACGTGCATAATCATAACGATCAAGTCGATCAAAAAGGCCTAACTTTATTGAATAACAATGACGGGACAGTCGCCGGATCTTCGACCGGTACCGGCAACAGCATCAAGAATAATAGTTCTGGTGGCTTGGCAGTAGGCTCGGGAAGCCCAACAAATCTCGGTCAGTTAGGTGGCAGTTCTGGCGGCTCCGGAAGCTCTGGACAGCAAAGTTCGGGCGGAAGCAGCAATGCTGGCGCGCAGACACCTAGTCCAGATACTTTTTCTCAATATGAAAAATACAAAGATTCACCCAATGCCCTTTTTGGCGAAATCAAAGTTGGCGATGGTACCGAGTTGACTGCAAATAAAACCGCCGCCGTTGCCTACAAAGGCTGGCTAACTAGCGGGCAAATGTTTGATGCAACCAAAACCAACAACGATGGATCACCACAGCCTTTTGTGGTTACACTCGGAGCCAAACAAGTAATTCCTGGGTTCGAACAAGGCATTGCCGGCATGAAAGTTGGCGGCAGTCGACTAATTATCATCCCTCCAAGTGCAGGCTACGGCGCGACTGCCCAAAACTCCATTCCTGCTAATTCAGTCTTGGTTTTTGAAGTGAAACTGCTAAGCGTTCAGTAGTAATTTGCTATGATTAGACTATGAAAAAGCATCAGCAACCCAAAAAATTCAGCTCAGAACTTGAGGGTTGGCTCAAATCACGAAAGCAGAAAACTTTTGATAGTCTAATAGAATTTTCCAAAGATAAAAGCTTTGCCATAACTCTATTAGTTTTGATGTTTTTGCCAGCATTACCCTTACCAACCGGAGGCATAACTCATATTTTCGAAATCATAGCTGCTCTTATTGCCCTAGAAATGATTGCAGGTTTCAAAACAATTTGGCTGCCAAATTCGGTTAGCAAACTCAAATTGGGTGACACACTGAAAGGCAAAGTTATACCAGCAATGTTGAGTCGAATAAAATGGCTTGAGAAGCATTCTAGTCCTAGAGCAAAATGGATTTTTGGCTTGCCGCTAGCCAATCAGGCTTTGGGAATATTGATTTTAGTTTTTATAGTTACGGCCTTTTTCTCTCCACCATTTTCTGGTCTCGACACTTTACCGGCGCTTGGCGTGGTAGCTATTAGTCTGGCAATTATCATGGACGATGCGATGGTATTACTAGCAGGAACCATTATCGGTTCGCTGGGTGTTGTGTTGAGCATCGGTCTGGGCGAACTCGTTGTTAGGACTATTCACTCCCTCTTAAACTAGCCAAATCTACTTCTTAGGAGTATAGTAGGAGGTAGCAAATCATTTCTTGTGATTACAGGGTGGCCGATACGACTAACCACGAAAGGTAAAATCTCCTATGCCTACAGCAACCAGAAAATATTTACTGACTCCAGAAGAAGTCGAGCGAGTCGAAAATGAACTTCGCAAGATGCTAGAAGACGACAATTTCAACACATTGTCTTCATACATTGCCAGCACAGAAGTTTATAGCGACCATCAAATACCATTTGTGCAAAAGCACATGGCTTACCTCAGAAGTCATCCCAAAGTAAACCCCGATCAGTATCTTTCCAACCTGCGAATGATGACTAAAATACGCGCCTAAAATTCCTCCCTTGTGAATAAGCGTTATTCCTGTTACACTAACAGGGCTAGAAAAGCTGCTAATAACGTCATTTAAACGACATGTTAGGTTCTAGAGAAAATTAAGTAATAAACATGTTTGACGAGGAGCAGCTAACTGGTTTGCCAGATTACCTCGAACAAAACGGAGAAAGTCAATAATGGCAACCAAACTATTTATCGGTTCCCTAGCATGGGCAACCAACGACGACAGTCTAAAAGAATTCTTTTCACAAGCAGGTACAGTAGTATCAGCTAACGTGATTATGGATCGCGAAACAAATCGCAGCAAAGGCTTCGGCTTTGTTGAAATGTCTTCTGAAGAAGAAGCTAAAGCGGCTGTCGATCAACTAAACGGCAAAGAGCTAGATGGCCGAGCAATCGTAGTCAACGAAGCTCGTCCGCGCGAAGAGCGACCACGTGGTGGTGACTTCGGCGGCAACGGTGGCGGTAATCGCTACTAAATAGTAGTAACCTACTTGCATTAAAGAGCAGGCCTAGCCTGCTCTTTTTGTTTATTTATATCTGTAAAACAGTTACAATAATACGAGTGAAAAACTTCTATGTAACCACATCCATACCATACGTTAATGGCGAACCGCACTTAGGCCATGCCATGGAATTTGTGATGGCTGATGTGCTAGCTCGACAAGCTAGAATCAATGGCGATAAAGTGATTTATAGCACTGGAACCGATGAACATGGCGGCAAAATATCAGAAAAAGCTGAAGCCTCAGGCATATCCGCCCAAGAACTAGCCGACCAAATGAGTGAAAAGTTTAAAACTTTAGCTGACCAGCTCAACATAAGCTACGACATATTTATCCGCACAACAGACGAAGATCATCAAAAAACTGCTCAAATTATCTGGAAAAATCTCGAAAAAGATATCTACAAATCCAAATACGCCGGCTGGTATTGCACCGGTGATGAAGCATTTTTTAGTGAAGAAGAGGTAAAAGCTAATAAGGGAATCTGCCCAAACCATAATCGCAAGTACGAGCGCATAGAAGAAGAAAATTATTTCTTCAAATTAAGTTCCTATTCTGACCAAATCAGGCAAGCAATCGAAAAAGCAGATTTACTAATTATCCCAGACTCTAATCGAAATGAAATCTTGAACGTTATCAAAGATGGCCTAGAAGATATCAGTATCAGTCGCCCAAAAGACAAAATTAACTGGGGAATTTCTGTTCCTGGTGATGATGACCAAGTAATGTATGTTTGGTTTGAAGCGCTCATGAATTACATAACTGGTCTCGGCTACCCAAACGACCAGAAGTTTAAAGACTTTTGGCCAGCTAATGTACAGGTCATCGGCAAAGATATCATCCGTTTTCATGCCGCTATCTGGCCAGCAATGTTAGTAAGCCTCGGCTTACCTTTGCCCAAAAAATTATACGTCCATAGTTTTGTAACTTTTAATGGCAAGAAAATGAGTAAAAGTCTAGGCAATTCAGTTGCGCCAAGTGAAATAATCGAAAAATACGGAGCTGATGCTTTTCGTTTTTACTTCTTAAAACACATACCTAGCTACAACGACGGGGACTTTAGTTGGGATGCGTTTGAGGCTGCCTACAACAATGAACTGGCTAATGAACTGGGCAACGCTCTTTCTAGAACAGCTGCCATGATAAGTAGTTATCAAGACGGAAAAATAGGGGTTATGCCTGATTTTACAATCAATCCAGAGGTCTACAATTCTGCGTTAGAGCAATGCCGTTTTGATCGCGCTATGGATGAGATCTGGGAGCACGTTCGAGGACTAAATCAGTACATCGAGAAGCAACAGCCTTGGGTTGTAGCTAAAACCGATACCAAAAAACTGCAGCAAATTTTGGCTCACCAAGTTGCAGTGCTATTACAAATTGCAGAATTATTAAAACCGATGCTGCCAGCAACTTCAGACAAAATAATTAGCGTATTTGGATCTGGAACAATCAAACCACTCAGTGGAACGCTGTTCCCGAAGAATGGATAATTAGATGGAGCTTATTGATACTCATTGTCACATTCAGTCGATTGGTGATGGCGACAAATCCATCGCAGAAATCTGGAAAAAAGACCCTGATATTACCGTCGACAGCGTTATAGGCGATGCTAACAAGGCAGGAATTAGCAAGATAATTTGTGTTGGCACAGATGTCAGCGATAGCCAGCGAGCCGTAAATTTTGTACAGGACAAAAAGGGATTATACGCCAGTGTTGGAATCCATCCTCACGAAGCCGATAGGTACGTTGGCGACAAACAGCAGCTACAAAATTTTGAGAATTTATTAAAATCAGAAAAAGTTATAGCCATCGGCGAATGCGGTCTTGACTATCACTATTCGCACTCATCCAAACAGTCACAGATCGAAATACTCAAATTTCAATTAGACCTAGCAATTACCTACAAGCTGCCGGTGATTTTTCATATACGTGAAGCATTCGAAGATTTCTGGCCAATCATCAAAGACTACCCAGATATTCACGGAGTATTGCATAGCTTTACTGACAGCGTTGAAAACGTCAATAAAGCTATTGAGAATGGCTTTTATGTGGGGGTTAATGGCATCTCAACGTTTACAAAAGAAGAGCAGCAGCTTGAAGCCTACAAAGCCATCCCGCTTGGAAATTTACTTCTTGAAACCGACTCTCCGTTCTTGACACCAAAGCCATTTCGTGGCACAATAAACCAACCTAAAAGAGTTAGTAACGTTGCAGATTTTTTGTGTGAATTAAGGCAAGAAAAACGAGCTGATATCGCTGCGCAGACCACCAAAAATGCAGCTACACTTTTTGGCATTTAGTATTTTATGAAAAAGCTTTCAAAATCGGCTATATATCTTGATTACGCTGCTGCTTCGCCCATGGACGATCGCGTATTGGTAGCTATGCAGCCATATTTTACTGCAAATTTTTATAATCCATCGGCTACTTATTTAGCCGCCAGTGACGCAAAAAAAGACCTAGATGAGGCTCGAGCTTTGGTAGCTCATTGGTTGGGAGCCAGGCCTAGTGAAATTATTTTTACAGCAGGTGGCACAGAAGCCAACAACATAGCAATTAATGGCGTCATGAAATCTTATCCAAAATCTAATTTGATCATTAGCGCGATTGAGCATGACTCAGTTCGCGGCGTGGCTCATCAAGCTAATTGCAAGGAAGCTAAAGTTAATAAAGATGGCCGTATAAACATCCAAGATCTTACCAGCAAGATCGATGACAATACTGTTTTAATTAGCATAATGCACGCAAACAACGAGATCGGCACAATCCAACCAATCAAAGAAATTAGCGAAATTGTCTCAAAAATTAGCCGACAAAGGCTAAAAGACGGCAACACTACACCACTACTTCTTCACATAGATTCCTGTCAGGCAGCTAATTATTTAGACCTGCATGTTGCAAGACTGGGCGTGGACTTGCTAAGCATCAATGGCGGCAAAATATATGGCCCTAAACAAATTGGTGCTTTGTATGTCAAAGGCGGCGTTAAACTTTCTCCTACATTGTTCGGTGGTGGCCAAGAGCAAGGCCTACGAAGCGGCACCCAAAACGTACCAGCCGCAATAGGCTTAGCTAAAGCCCTAGATATCACTCAAAAAATGAAGAATCAAGAAGTACCAAGATTACAAAAACTGCAAAAACTTTTTATCGATTTAATTGAGAAAAACATCCCTAATGCTGTGATTAATGGGTCAATCAAAACTCGACTGCCCAACAATGTTCACTTGACTATAGAAAATACCGACAACGAAACTGTGCTAATTAAACTCGACGAAGCCGGAGTCCAGGCGGCAGCTGGATCGGCTTGCAGTGCAAGTAGCGACGAACCTTCTCATGTACTCAAAGCTATTGGGCTCAGCACACGGCAAATCCAGTCAAGCCTACGATTCACTATGGGTAGAAATACTACCGAAAAAGATGTCCAAGAAACCCTGGCAAAGTTAAGCCAAATCGTAAACCACTAATCACTAGCTACAATTAGTAACCAAAAGCGTTATAATATTGGCTAGTACTATGCGTTACAAAAATAAAATAACAAGTTTCATTATAATTTTAGTGGCATTTGCCGTGTTTGCCGTGGCGTCGCCAATTTACGCTGCCACTACTAATACAAAATCTGATCCTAGCGTGACGCAAACTCTAACCAAAACCTACAATGCCGATCCATCAGTTCAGATTGGCATGCTAGTTAAACTCAAAAAAGGCGACTCTAATTCGGTTGTTGCCCTAGATGGTAATTCTGTTAAGGACTTGTTGGGTGTAGCTGTTAGCCAAAACAGTACCAGCCTAAGCCTTACTCCATCAGTAATTACGGCACAACAGGTGCTAGTTACTACTTCGGGCAGAGTCGGAGTATTAGTAAGCAACCAGAACGGCCCAATTAAAAGCGGCGATGGCTTAGCAGTTTCATCGATAGACGGAGTTGCAATGGCAGCAGCGGCTACGCAAAAGCAAATAATTGGTAAAGCCGCTGGTGATTTTAATGGCAAAAATAATGTTATCGGCACAATCACTGTCAAAGACAGTCTCAATAAGCAACAAAAAGTAAACATCAGCCGAGTATACGCTGTAATTTCGCCTAGCTCGAACCCTCAATATCAGCAGCAAGTTGATTTTGTACCTGGTTTTATGACATCCATTGCAAATACAGCCGCCGGCAAAACAGTCAGTGTGGCAAGAATTTATATGAGCTTAGCCGTGCTGGTTTCGACTGTAATTATTGCCGGTAATTTGATGTACGCTGGAGTCCGCAGCGGCATGATTGCAGTGGGCAGAAATCCATTGTCAAAAAAATCAATTATTAGGAGCTTAATTCAGACCGCAATTGTGGCTTTAATTGTTTTCATTATAGGGGTATTTGCAGTATACTTACTACTAAAGCTTTAGCGCTTTTAAACGTAAATAATTTTAGCGAAAAAGAAGCTTAGGTGGGTAACAAACTATGACGCTTTGGTGGTTGATTATCATACTAGCAACACTCGCGCTTTTGGGGGTTGCTTTTTTGTGGTTGGCCCTAAAAATTAACACCTTAGCAGACTACTTAAATCCCAAAAATAGAGCATTAGATGGTGCTGCCGAACAAGATGTAGAGCATTTATTTGATAAACAATTCCGAGAAGAACTGCGTAACAGAGGCCGTATGCACTTCGAAAAAATCATTGGTGAAAATGCAGTCTTTTTGCAACAAGATTTAAGGCTTACCACAGGGCAGCTCAATGATTACATGAAAAACGAAATCACCCAGAAGCTCAAAACAGAATTCGATAGGTACGAAAAATCTATTATGGACGCCAACGCCATAGCCATGGACTCAATCAAGAAAACCAATGAGGCCGTCGATGAACAGCGAGAAATAATAACCCAAGAAGTGCAGAAACAAATACTAGTGGAAAAAAAGAAAATTATCGATAAGTTCGAGGCTAATATGTCGGATATTATCAACCACTACGTTTTAGATGCAATTGGCAATCAAGTAGACCTGAACAATCAGCTAGAATTTATTTTGTCGGAACTGGAAGCCAACAAGAAAGCCATGATTGAGGACATCAACAATGGAGCATAAAACTACCGCAGCTGTGCAGAAGAAGCATGATTTTAAGCTGCCACTGACAGTCTCTACGAAAGTTGATATCGGCAGACTCATAAGGGAGCTAGAAACTTTAGATAATTCAGCGCGCAAAAATGAATTACTTAAACAATCGGCAGCAACTGACCTGGGCGACATTAGTGCGAGTATGAAAAACTTACTAGAAATTAACAAATTAGACTTACAAAAGAATCAGGACAGATTAGTAATTAAAGCCTTTTTGAATGACTTAAAAAAACAGGCACCAGTAATTTATATAAGTTTTAGCTCTGACCCACCAGCAAAATTTATGGAACAAATTACTGAATGGTTTAGGCGCGAGATTAACCCTTCAGTTCTACTTAGTGTAGGCATGCAACCCAAGATTGGAGTCGGATGTATAGTCAGGACTGCTAATAAACAATTTGATATGTCGCTCGGCAAAGATTTCGACAAAAAACGAAGCCTACTACTAGACAGAATTTCATTGACCAACGAAGAGGCCGGACTAAGTAACTTCATTCCCGTCCAGGCCGCCCCTCAGGAGCAAGCGTCGTGAGTACGGGCAACAAAAACTTCGACAAATTAGTTGAAGCAGGCAATGCTATGGGTGAGGTTGTGGCAGTTGATAAGTTCTTGATAAAAGTTTCAGGGATGCAACCCGTAGCAGTACATGCCTTGATTTTATTTGATGACGGCAGCAAAGGGTTTGTGCAGCAAGTCGATAATGATTTTGTGGTTGTACTTCACCTGGGGTCTGAGATGCTCAGGACAGGTACCTTGGCGGTTGTACAAAATCAGGAGTTTAGATGCAAAGTTGGCAAAGATTACATAGGCAGAGTCATAACGGCAACTGGCGAACCCCTGGACGGCAAAGGCCCGATTGCTCCAGACGCTGTATGGCCAGTATTTAATAATGCCCCAGCACTTTACGAGAGAAAACTACTAGAAGACCAAGTAGAAAGCGGCGTCTTGGCTATAGACTCTTTATACCCAATTGTCCGTGGACAGCGCATGGCTCTTGTGGGCGACAGCAAATCTGGTAAAAGTACTTTAGCAACTCAGCTAACTATTAATCAAAAAAACACCGATCAAGTAGTGGTATATTGTTTGATTGCCAAGCGCCGTAGCGATATCGATTCACTGCTCACCAGACTTCAAGAAAACGGTGGTCTAGACAATGCCGTAATCGTCGTATCGACAATGTTTGAGTCGCTAATCATGAGCTACATCGCACCCTATATAGCCTGCTCAATTGCTGAATATTTGTGGCAAAAATGCGATCAAGACACAATTATTATCTATGATGACTTAACATCACATGCCCATACTTATCGTGAAATAGCGCTGCTGACTGGCGTAAGCCCAGGTCGCGATTCATATCCGGGAGACATGTTCTATGCGCACTCTAGTCTACTCGAACGTGCCGGGCGATTGGACCGCAATGGTAAATGTCTGACATCTGTTCCAATCGTGCATGCTGCTAATGGCGATATCACCGCCTACTTACCAACCAACATAATGTCTATTACTGACGGACAGTGGATACTAGATATGGATGTCTTTAGGTCTGGTGTTAGGCCGGCCTTGAATGTTGGGCTCAGTGTGACTCGTGCTGGAGGTGTGGGACACAATAAACGGCAAAAGGCCTATGCTAGTCAAACATTAAAAATCTTAGCTGACTATAAACAAGCAGAAGAGTTTGCTCACTTCGGATCTGAGCTATCAGCCGACGCTAAACGGTCTTTAGAAATTGGTAAATATATTTTTGACCTAGTTACTCAAGGCCCTTCAGTAACCTTCTCTTTATTGGCTCAACAGTTGATGTTTGATATAGCCTTAAACCTCGTGGCCGGCGAACAACTAGATACCAATGCGCTTAAACTGAATGCTCCTGAGTATGCTGCCAAAATCACTAAAGATGAAGAGTTTGATAGTATCAGAGACCAGCTTAAGACCAAATGCGTAGTTGCAGCCAAAAAGCCTGAACCCGCACCTGCCAAGCCCGAAGAAACTAAAACCCAACCTGCCGGAGCCAAGAAATGAAACACCCCAACGATCTAGCCCGAGAAGAAGTTTCAATGCGCACCCTAGTAGAGCTAACTAGCGCCTTCGAAGGAATTGCCAGCATGAGAATTGCTCAGATAAAAAACCAAGTTCTACAGTCCACTAAGTTTTTTGATGAGCTGTGGGCTATTTACTCTCAGCTCAGAGTAGACACCATGTTCAATTATGGGCGTCAAACTGACGATGCTAAGTTAATAGACAAGACACTGTTTATCATTATCACAGCCGAAGGTGGATTTAGTGGCGACATCGACCAAAGATTAGTGCTTGAAATGCTAAAATCTTTCGACAAAGAAAAAAACGATATCTTGGTTATTGGTCACCACGGAGCAGTCCAGTTAGCCCAACGCGGAGTTGAATATAAAAAATATTTCAAGCTACCAACCAAAGACACCGATATAAATGTCGCGCCTATAATCAAAGAAGTACAAGCCTATAAATCAACAGTTATTTATTATCAACAATATGTTTCACTGATGTCCCAGGATGTTAAGAGTATTGAGCTGAGCAACGCCGTTAAAGAAGTAAGTGAGTCAAGCGAAGGATCAGATGATGTGATTAGTGAGCTAAATTATATTTTTGAACCAGACGCTTACTCTGTGGCTTCCCACCTTGAAAACACCATGACTCAAATCGCAGTTAATCAGCTAATCTTAAATTCCAAATTAGCGCAATACGCATCAAGGTTCAAAGCGATGACCGGAGCTCACCAGCGAGCCGATGAAAATAGAAACGATATACACCTGGAGTTTAACCGATCCAAGCGAAGCCTAAAAGACGAAAGACTCAAAGAAGTCGTGAACGGCATCAAAAAAAGTAAGGCTGGTGCAAAATGAACTTAAGCCGTTACCTGAAAGTCGAGGCCATCTAACATGCCAGGTTACATAACTACCGTAAAAGACTTGGTTGTTAGGGCTGTGTTTGACAGTGATCCGCCGAGTGTGAACGAGCTTATTGAAGTCAATAATGGTCACAAAACATTGTTGCTTGTAGACCACCTTGAGCCTGGAGGCGTAGCATTTTGCCTAAACGTACGAAGTGATCTGAGAATTACAAAAGGCATGGAAGTAGAGCGCACCCACAAAGGCATAGAAATACCAATCGGTGACGCTACCATTGGCAGAATTTTGAGTGCGCTGGGCGATCCGCTAGATGGTCTTGAATCACTCAACAAAGAAGGTGCCGCCAAAAAAGACATCCTAAAACTACCGGCTAAATCTACCAATTTTAAGGCTGCCAAACCAGAAATCTTAGAGACTGGTATCAAAGTCATGGATTTCTTTACACCATTTGTGAAGGGCCGCAAAATAGGTGTGATCGGCGGTGCTGGTGTAGGTAAAACTGTCTTAACTATGGAAATGATAAACAACATCGCCAAATCAGGCACTGGCCTGTCTTTCTTCGCAGGAATCGGTGAGCGTATTCGTGAAGGTCATGAACTTTACGACACTCTCAAAGAAAATGACCTACTCAAAAACACCTGCATGTTCTTTGCGCAGATGAATGAAAACCCTGTCCAGCGTGCGCTAGTGGGAGTGGCCGCTACTGCCTCTGCCGAATATTTCAGGGATGAGCAAAACAAAGACATCCTGTTTTTTGCGGATAACATGTTCAGGCACGTCCAAGCACGCAACGAGCTAGCTACTATATTGGATCAGATTCCCAATGAAGGCGGCTACGAGCCGACTATCTTCTCGGACGTTAAAGTGCTGCAAGATAGGTTGAGCTCCAACGAGAACGGCTCCATCACGGCTGTACAGACCATCTATGTACCTGCCGATGACATTTCTGATCCGGCGGTGCAATTCATTCAACATGAAATGGATTCAGTTATAGTTTTATCCAGAAAGGTTGCCGAGCAGGGAATAAGGCCGGCCGTAGACTTGAGCCAAACTACGTCATCTCTGCTGACTCCAGAAATTGTCGGCGATAGGCATTATGCACTTAGCGTTCAGGTGCAGGGATTACTGCAAAAATACGAATCCCTAAAAGGTATTATTGCAATTATTGGTGAAAATGAATTATCACCAGCCGACCGTGCGGATTATGCTAAAGCCAAAAAACTGATTGCCAACTTTACGCAAAATATGAGCGTGATGACTAAGCACACTGGAGTTAAGGGAGATTACTTTACTCGCGAGGACACGCTTAAGAGCATCGAGGAAATTATTGTATGAGCAAGCCTGATGATGCTGCTCAAGAACAGGTAGCTTTAGACAAACAACCAATCGACGTTGCCGCAGACGATACCGAAAAACAACAGGCTGTAAAAGAGCTTGGAACCAAAGACTCCAAAGATCTTAGTATTAAAGTGAAGGTGCATTCACCTTACAAGGTTTATTATGAAGGCCAGGCATTTAGTATCAGTGCAGAAAACGACACCGGGCCGTTTGACATATTGCCAAAACACGACAATTTTATATGTTTGCTAAAAGCCTGCAACTTAGTACTTAGAACCGTAAAAGATGGCGAGCAATCAATTGAGATATCTGGCGGCGTTATGCACGCCAAAGCCGATAAAGTAATTGTGTTTTTAGATATTTAATTGATTACAAAATAATCAAAGCCAAAAGATGCGCCAGCCGGTGGTGGTGTTGCTGTGCAAATACTGAAATTGGTTGTCGTGCGATTTACGTAATAGCCGAGTCCACCGGCCCCAGCTCCTACGGGAGTTACCAGCACTCTTGGAGTTGAGTTGTATTTACTAGTGAAATTAATGGTGGCGAAACAGCCAGCTGGTGGTGAGTTGCCAGTATTTATCGTGACAGTTCCAGCAGTGTCTGATCCAGAAACGCTGCTCGTACCACCGCCGCCTACAGCTGCTCCATTGGTCCGGCCTGGAGTAGCGCCGCCCGAAACTATGTGCCTAGTAATTACTAGATCCCCATTGAGCTGTAAGTTAGAAGTTGTCACTTGCGGCGCAGAAATCGAACCATTAAATGTAGCGCCACCATTTACTTGTAGGCTCTTGGCAATTGTGACGGTGCCTTGAAGGGCGCTATCACCAGCCACAGCAAGATTTTTATTTATCTGTGCTTGGCCTAGTTGGGTAGTT
>Ga0214921_10008539_pt1 | contig 13247 bp, 9 predicted proteins | sample LL1505_MetaG_FD_177992 | JGI IMG/M metagenome (GOLD analysis project Ga0214921, IMG submission 177992) | Freshwater microbial communities from Lake Lanier, Atlanta, Georgia, United States - LL-1505 | ecosystem: Environmental > Aquatic > Freshwater > Lake | place: USA: Georgia | collected 2015-05-28 | reverse complement strand
GATGGGACGGATGGCATGGAGGTCTTCTTTACCCTCAAGTCTGAGTTGACTTGGGGAGATGGCAAACCCGTCAGTGCCAAAGATGTGGCCTTTGCATTTGAAGTGCAGAAAGCTTTTACGGCTTCCCCCACCATCGAAAAAGTTGAAGCCCTAGGCAGTCGCACGGTTAAGCTAACCCTGAAGATGGTTGTATATGACTTTGACCGGGTATGCCCCACACCCATTCCCGAGCACATTGAGGGTCCCATTTTTAGAGCTGCTAAAGATCCCCTTGATTACGGTCAAAAATCACTTTTCAACAGAAAGCCTGAAGAGCCAGGTTTGTGGTTCGGACCCTATCGTATTTCTGAATTCAAACCAAATGAGCGAATGACCTTGGCGCCAAATCCTCATTGGAAAGGCGATAAACCACATTTCCAAAAAGTGACCATGCGGCTGGTTGAAAATACTTCAGCATTGCAAGCCAATCTATTGTCTGGCGACGTAGACGTTGTGGCGCCTGGTAACTTAGGCATGACATTGGATCAGCACATTGCCATGTCAAAAAACAAAGACAGTAAATACGAGTGGACCTTTATTCCATCGGTTGCCAGCTTAGAGCATATGGCTGTTAAGTTAGACAATAAATTCTTATCGGATAAAAAAGTACGACAAGCTTTGTTAATGTCAATTGACCGAAAAACAATGGTTGCCAAACTCTTTGACAACAAATTTCAGGTCGCACAAAGCTTCAAGCACCCAACTCAGTTTGGATTTGATCCAAAGGTCAAAAGTTATGACTACGATCCGAAAGCTGCAAAGAAGTTGCTAGCAGAAGCTGGGTACACGATGGGGGCTGATGGTTATTTGGTAAATTCAAGTGGTCAGCGATTAACCATTGAATTGGTCTCTACAGCTGGAAACCGAGTACGTGAGTTGGTTGAGCAGGTCATTCAAACCCAATTGAAAGCAGTGGGAATTGAAATTGTGATCAACAACGAGCCAGCTCGAGTGATGTTTGGTGAAACGCTTCGAAAGCGAACATTCAAAGCTTTGGTTCAATATCAATTTGACCATTCTTTGGACACAGTGCCTTACACTTTTTTCCATTCCAACTTCATTCCAAGACCTGAAAACAATTTCACAGGTACCAATTACTCAGGTTTGAATAACCCAGAAATGGACAAGCACTTAACAGAAGCTTGGTCATCGCTTGACCCTGCTCAAAGAGCCAAATCATTTTCTAAAATACTGGCCATTGCCAACGAAGATTTGCCAATTATTCCTCTCTACTTTCCTACAACAGCAGTCGTTACACCCAAATGGATGACGGGCATGGTTAATCCAAAGCGTTGGGGCAATTCAACCTTATGGATTGAAAACTGGCGTGCTAAATAATTCAGTTGGCGTCTCATATGAACCTGCTTGATGTTGAATCGCTCGAGGTTTTCTTGGGCCCAGAGGGTTCTGAAACTCGCGTACTGCGAGACATTTCGTTCTCAATTCAAAAGGGTGAAACCCTAGGAATTGTGGGAGAGAGCGGATGCGGTAAATCGATGACCGCTTTGGCGATTTCAGGTTTATTGCCTGAACCTCATCGATTAATGGGTTCAATCTCATTCAATGGCCAACGAATTGAGGAAGCCAGCTTAGATGCGATGCGACCTTATCGGGGCAAAAAAATTGCAATGATTTTCCAAGAACCAATGACAGCTTTAAATCCAGTCTTGACGGTTGGATTTCAAATTGCTGAGATGCTTGTGGTTCATGAAGGCCAAGAAGCAAATGAGGCGTATCAAAACGCCATTGAGCTTTTGGCTCGAGTCGGTATCTCAGATCCTGCTCAACGCGCTAAAGCTTACCCTCATGAACTTTCTGGGGGCATGCGGCAGCGTGTCATGATTGCCATCGCCATGGCTTGCAGACCTGATTTGTTAATTGCAGACGAACCAACGACGGCTTTAGATGTTTCAGTCCAAGCTCAAATTTTGGATTTAATGCTTCAATTGCAAAAAGATTACGGCACTGCCTTGATGTTCATCAGTCACAACTTTGGTGTCATTAGTGAAATGGCCGACAGAGTGATGGTGATGTACGCAGGTAAGGTTGTTGAACAAGGATTAACAGCTGAAGTACTTCAAAATCCTCAGCATCCCTACACCCGCGGACTCATGCGTGCCTTGCCTGATGTCTCCAAGCGAGTTTCAGAGTTGAATGTCATCCAAGGCCAAGTCCCCTCACTTTCTCGTTTACCCAAAGGTTGTAGTTTTGCGCCACGCTGTACAGAGAAAACTGAAAAGTGCTTGCAAATTGAACCCATTTTGAAGACTGTCCTTTCATCGTCATCAACCAGAGTTGCTTGCATTCATGCCTAGAAGCAATACTCCCATTTTATCGACGTCTGAATTATCAGTTCGCTTTGCACTTCGAAAGACTTGGTTGGGAAACAATCAATATTTACATGCCGTTCAAAAAGTGAGCATACAGCTTTTTGAAGGTGAAACCTTGGCCATTGTTGGGGAGAGTGGATCCGGCAAGACCTCATTTGCGCGAGCTCTGATTGGTCTCAATGCCGTATGGCAAGGTGAATTGAAATATCAGGGTCAAACAATTGATCCGCTTCAAAATCAAGCATTTTCTGAGTTGCGACGAAATGTTCAAATGGTGTTTCAAGACCCATTTGGTTCTTTAGACCCACGCTTGTCAGTGCAGGAAATCATCGCTGAGCCTCTGCAAATTCATGGCACACACAGCAAAGCATTGCAAAAGACTCGAGTTGCTGATCTATTAACTCAAGTGGGGCTTCCAGTTGAGGCCGCAAATCGCTACCCACACCAATTTAGTGGCGGACAAAGACAAAGGATAGCGATTGCTAGGGCATTAGCACCCCAACCCAAGGTCATCATTGCCGATGAGCCTTTGTCTGCATTGGACGTGTCCATTCAAAGCCAAGTGATGAACCTCATGAAGTCGCTACAGACAACGCATGGATTGTCTTATATTCTTGTGAGTCATGACATGGCCGCTGTTCATCACTTGGCTGATCGTGTGGCCGTCATGTATTTGGGCCGAGTGATTGAATCTGCTCCTGTTGATCAATTGTTTGAGTCCCCAGCTCACCCCTACACCTTGGCTTTACTTCAATCGGTACCCAAAATTGGAAAAGGAAAGAGGACAGTTGGTGGCAGTCTGAAGGGCGATCAGCCTTCACCCATTAACCCTCCTAAAGGTTGCACTTTTCATCCTAGGTGTCCCGTGGCTCAGGAGAAATGTAAATTGGAGGTGCCAATAGACCGCAACTTGTCAACGGAGCATCGAATTGCTTGTCATTTTCCCATTCAAGTTGTTAGATCGGCAGGGGCGACTGTATGACAAGTTATCTGCTGCAAAGGTTGTTTGGTGCCTTCTTAGTTCTCTTAATCAAATCATTTGTCATTTTCGCTTTGATTGGGCTGATGCCAGGAGACCCTATCGACTTGTTGGCAAACGCAAATCCAGAAGCCACGGCGCAAGACATTAGCAAACTTCGAGAAATTTACGGTGTTGATCAACCCATTACTTCTCGGTATGTGGCTTGGTTGAAAGGTATCAGTGAAGGTGATTTCGGATTTTCGCGAATCAGCCACAGACCCGTGATGGAAGTTGTTTTTCCAGCGTTGGGAAACACTTTAATTTTGACGGCCTCTGCATTTGTACTTTCAACGATTATTGCCATCTTCCTAGGAACCATGGCAGCACTCAAACGTGGGACTTGGATTGAGCGCAGTATCAATTTATTCGCGTTCGCAGGTATTTCTGTACCTGGATTCTGGTTAGGTTTGTTATTGATTTATATTTTTGCCGTGAAGTTAGGCGTTCTCCCTGCAGGGGGCATGCCTTCGCCAGATGGACCTTATTCAGCCATGGCCTATTTTATTTTGCCCTTGGTCACACTGGTGATTGTTGAAATTGGTGGGCCGACACGTTATGCGCGATCGGCCATGCTGGAAGTTTTGCATCAAGATTTCATACGAACAGCACATGCTAAAGGTTTGACTTCTTCCAGGGTTCTTTGGGTTCATGCCTTTAGAAATGCAATGATTCCCGTCACCACCATCGTGGCCCTTGGATTCGGGCATCTTTTTTCTGGTGCAACTTTGATTGAAACCATATTTGGCTGGCGAGGTATGGGGCGTTTGATTTACGAGGCCATTATGGGAAACGATTACAACTTAGCATTGGTGTGCCTCATGATGACTACCGCCCTCATTTTGGTGGCCAATTTCTTGGCTGATGTTGCGTACACCTTCTTAGATCCAAGGATCAGTTTAGTAGGGGAGAAGAAACAATGAGTGATATCGCATCTCATTCCCATTCAAACCAAGAAATTGTTGCAATGGAAGCTATCCAGGAAAAAGTAAATTCAATTTGGAGCCTTAGATTTGCAAGATTGATAAAAGATAAAGCCGCAATCACGGGTGCGTTGATCTTATTGACCCTCATTATCATTTCTTACTTATCGCCATTATTGACTTACATTGTGGGACTTGATGGAAGCACTACCGATTTGCTTAAACGCTTTGATCCACCCTCAGCGGAGCATTGGTTGGGCAATGATGAAGCTGGCCGAGATGTCTTGTTTAGATTGCTTGAAGGCGGCAAAACATCGCTGTCAATTGGAATTTTAGGTGCATTAGGTTGCACCTTGATTGGCACCTTAATTGGCGCATCTGCAGGCTATTTTCGTGGACAAGTTGACATGATTTTGATGAGGTTTACAGACTTCATGATCTCTCTTCCAAGCTTGCCGCTTCTGATCATCTTGGCAGCCATTGACTTGTCCAAACTGGGGGTGTCGCAATCATTCATCAATTCAGGTGCAGCAGGCTACTGGCGAATCATCATCATTGTGACTCTTTTGGGTTGGACGGGCGTGGCTCGCCTTGTGCGCGCTTCCACCATGAGCTTGGTTGAACGAGAGTTCGTTTTATCTGCACGCGCGCAAGGTGCCTCTTCCTTTTGGATCTTGTGGAAACACATATTGCCAAATGCCATCTCACCGGTGATTGTTGCAACGACGCTTGCTATGGGACGAATTATGCTGACAGAATCTGGGCTTAGTTTTCTGGGGGTTGGTATTCAACCTCCATTGACAAGTTGGGGCAGCATGCTGACAAATGCCCAGGAGATGATGGTCTCTAATCCAGAATTGGCGATTTACCCAGGCGCAATGATATTTTTGACTGTCATTGCAATTAACTTTTTGGGTGACGGATTACAAAGTGCTTTCGATCCTAGATCTGACCCAAGATAATTTTCTGTATTGATTCAATCAGTATTGAAACAAACTGTAAACGATGTCATGCGTGCTCAGAAAGGTGCTTTGAGCAATTTGGATTTCATGTGTCATGTGTTTGTTCAAAAGTTGCTGAGCCTAAGCAATCGCAGCAATGAGTTCTTGTGACACAAATTTAGTTTCAGACCGCAGGCTTGGGCAACCGCGATTTGGCGACCCGATGCGTCGGAAGGACTTGAGTCAGGCAACGTGAGCGTCCAGAGTCTGGACAGTAGTGTGGTGTCCAGAGCTGGACGGTAGTGGGGTGTCCAGAGTCTGGACGATATCTGAAGCGAAAAGCAAGGCTGTAGGCAATTAATCGCCTTAATCTATTGTTAACCCATTTGTTTTAATCAGCTCTGCAAATTTCTGAGTCTCATCCTGAATGAATTTGCGAAATGCCTCAGGGCTAGTTGGCTTAGGCAAGAACTCCTGGGCTGCGAGTTTCAGCTTCACATTGGGTGACTCCAATACGCTAACGACTTCTTTGTTGATAAAACTTACCAGGTTTGAGGGTGTGCCTGCTGGTGCCAACAGGCCTAGCCAAGTAAGTGCTTCAAACCCAGGAATTCCAGATTCAGAAAGTGTCGGCAACTCTGGTCTTAGCTTTGACCTTGTTTGACTTGTCACGGCCAGTGCTTTTGCCTGGCCATTACTTGAAATTGCAAAAGCTGTAGCGGCATTGTCAAATTGCATGTCAATTTGATTGCCTGCAAGATCAGCAAGCGACTGACTGCTGCCTTTGTAGGGCACATGAACAGCTTTACTGTTGATGCGATTCAGCATCATTAGTGTTGTTAAATGCTGCGACGTTCCAATTCCACTCGTGCCATATGAAACTGCATCCGATTTAGATTTGATAATGCCAATCAATTCTTGAACATTTTTTGCCCCCGATTTGTTACTCGCTAACAGCACCAGTGGTGTGTCTGCAAGTTGTGTAATGGGCGCGAAATCTTTGTCAACGTTGTAATTTAACTTTTTAATCAGGTTAGGGTTAACTGATAAAGCAGTTTGCGTTCCCAAAAGCAATGTGTAGCCATCTGCTTTGGCGCGAGCAACAAATTCGGTACCTATGCCGCCGCCTGCACCCGCTTTGTTTTCTACAATCACTGCAGCACCCCATTTTTTACTCAACTCATCTGCCAAAAGTCTGGCAATGATGTCGGTCGCACCCCCAGGAGCGAAGGGCACAACAATAGAAACACGTCCAGCGTTTGGATAACCATTAGGGCCAAGTGATGCCAACGGTTGTGCAAACGAATTGGTAGCGTATAAAAAAAATGCAGAGATAGCAAGGCTGAATACAGTTCTAACAGATGAAAATTTAGAGAAAGTCATTTTTTCTACAGGGTAAAAAAAAAGCACTGTTGAATTGAATCAACAGTGCCAAATTGAAATAAAAACCTAGACTTTAGAAGTTGCTGTAAGACATGCGAATACCAATCATTCTTGGAGGTGCGGCACTCGCTTGCAATGCTCCGCCACCACCCCAGACGAATCGATTGATAGTTTGCTTGTCCGTTATGTTGTCTACATAGCCCATGAAGGACAAAGTATCGTTGTAACGCCAGTTGACTTTGAGGTCGGCTTTGACATAAGAACCTTGTTTTTCAATCTCTGCATTGGTAGGTTGACCAAAGAAACCGCTAGAGAACGTTGTGATCAGCATGGGTGTTAACAAGCTGCCGTCAGCCAGTCGCATATCGTGCTTCACGTAAACAGATCCCTGTATTCTTGGTGCATAAGGAATTCTTTTTCCACTTAAGTCGCATCCAAACGCTGCTGCAGCTTGTCCAGCACCGCCGGTTCCAGGAATAACTCTGCAGTTGTAGCCAGGAGCAAAAACCCTCTTTTGACCTGCAGGCGCAATCACGATTCCATTTGAATCAGTTTGTGGCGCAGTGCTTGTAGGATCGCTGACTAGGATTGAAGTGCCAAAGGGGAGTGCAACATCAGGAAAGCTGGTGTACTTTGCATCCAATAATGACAATGCACCGCCAAAAGATGTCTGCTTAGTTGTACGCCACTCTAACTCAGCTTCAATACCCTGTGATTTTGCTTTTGCAGCATTAAAGATGGTTGAAACAGTTGTAGAGCCAACCGCTACTTGTCTTTGCTCTTGTAAGTTGGTGTAGTCATTGTTAAAGACCGCTAAATTCAACTGCATCTTGTTATCGAGAAATCTATTTTTAGATCCGAATTCAATAGCGGTAACTTCTTCTGGCTTGAATGTTCGTAAAGAACCAATTGCTTGAGCAGAATTAAATCCACCAGATCGGAAGCCATTTGACAGACTTGAATAAATCATCTGCGATTTATTAAGCTCATAGTCAATTGCAACTTTACCAGTAGCTTTGCTGAATGTCGCGTCGTCATAAGTTGCACCAGTTACAGTGTTGGTGCCGGGCAAACAATTAAATCCTGGGGTGTTATTGCTACCTGTGCAATTACTGACACCCTGTTTGCCAAATGCTCCAGCGCTTGGCAAAGGTGTATTGAGTGTGATCAAGTTGCCGTCGGGAGCACCAGCAGAATTTAGAGGAAGAATTGAATTTGCATTTGCATATTGGAACGACTTTTTATCGCGAGTTGCACGAGCGCCTGCAGTTAAATTGATTTTATCTGTTGCCTTGAAATTTAATTGACCATAAAGAGCTGTAGAGCTTGTAGATGGTAATTGCAGGTCGTAGAAGCCTGCGCCGTTCTGGGCTAAGTTAAGTGGACTCGAAATTGATGTTGATCTGATGGTTCTTGGTAACTGCTCGTTAATGAACAGTCCAGTTAAATCATCTTTAAATAAGTACAGTCCTGCAACATAGCTAAGCTGTTTGGAGTTGTCTGAGAGAACTTGGAACTCTTGCGACATCGTTTTAGCTGCTGTTTTTTGGTAATCGATACCAATGGTGGATGACGAAAAGTCTGTATCCGATGATCTCGCGGCTTTAAAATCAGCATAGCCTGTGATTGATTTAAATGTGAGGTCATCAACTCGGTATGTAATGTCAGATGTTACGTTTGTATTGCGTAAGGATAGAAATGTTCTGTAGTCATTGTTAATTCGATTGAATTCCATTGGTTTGTAAAGTGGAATACCTAAGTCTGTACCACTGCCAATAGCATTTGCGCCAGTTCCAGAACCGGCCCCAACTGTACGTGTGCAATCATTGATACCATCGCGATTGCCGCCTCGTGTGTTCAAAATCAATAGACTTGAATTAAACAATTGTTGGCACGAGGGAGTATGTAAATAACTTCCAATTACTTTATATCCAAATGCAGAGCCACCATTTCCACCTTGCTCAGAAACGTCAGCTCGAATAATTGCCTTGAGGTCCTTCGACGGTTCTAATCTTAATGATGCACGTAAGTACTTCTGATCTCTGTCAAATAATCCTGCTGCAGAATTAAAATCATTTTTTACCCAAGGATCGGCCTGCTCAACCATGCCTGCTAATCTGAATGCTGCAACGTCATTCAAAGGGACGTTGATAGCCCCATCAAATCTCTTTTTGCCATAACTGCCAAGCTCAAAGTTTGCAGTTTTTTCAGTTTCGCGAAGAGAGGGTTCATTTGTGCTGATAGCAACAGTGCCCCCGAAAGTGTTACGACCGAACAAAGTACCTTGTGGTCCACGCATGACTTCCACTCGGTTTAAATCGACAAAGCCCAGCATGGCTTGTTGTGCACGAGACTTGTAGACGCCGTCAACAAAATATCCAATTGTTGTGTCAGCATTCACTGCAACGTTTTCAGTACGCACACCACGAATAGAGGGGCGGGCATCTACGCCAGATCGACTGAATGTAAAACCAGCTGAAATAGTTTCAAGTTGAGACAAGTCAGTCAAATTGCGTTCAGCCAAGGTGGCACTAGAAATAGCCGTGACCGATACATTCACGTTTTGCAAGTTTTCTGATCTGCGATTGGCCGTCACGTTGATATTTTGAATTTCAGCGCTATCGGCAGCAGTATTCTGCGCAAAAGCTGTACCTGGAGTTGCCAATGACCATACGCTAAGTGCGGCGGCGATATGGATGTGAATATGTGCGCGATGAAAAGGGACCTTCATGAATGACCTCCAAGGTTTGGGTGAAAATACGAAACAAACAAGTAACGCATACGTATGCAATGTAAAAATCTTGACACAAACTGTCGATAAGGACTTACCCTGAATTTTTTCGAAATACAATATTTTTAGTTTGCATACTTATGCATAAAGTCGATAGCCAAAGAAAAGCAAACTGACACCCATGCTCAGATATCAAAAATGGCACTTAGCATTCAACGATATTGACAGCTAGTCCTCCTCGTGCAGTTTCTTTGTACTTCGTCTTCATATCTGCTCCCGTTTCGCGCATGGTTTTAATGACTTTATCGAGACTCACATAATGTGAACCGTCTCCTTTGAGGGCAAGTCTTGCTGCGTTGATTGCTTTAACCGATGCAATCGCATTTCTCTCAATGCAAGGAATTTGAACCAAGCCTCCAACAGGATCACAGGTGAGTCCAAGGTGATGCTCCATACCAATTTCAGCAGCATTTTCAATTTGCTCAGGTGTACCACCCATAACTGCACAAAGCCCTGCTGCGGCCATTGAGCAAGCTACACCCACTTCGCCTTGGCAGCCAACTTCTGCGCCACTGATGGATGCATTTTTTTTGTACAAAATGCCGATTGCGCCAGATGTAAGAAAAAAATCAGCAATGCCAGTTTCATTGGCGTTGGGATAAAACTTCATGTAATAGTGCAATACAGCAGGAATAATGCCTGCCGCGCCATTCGTCGGTGCGGTAACAACACGTCCTCCGGCAGCATTTTCCTCGCTCACAGCCAGTGCGAAAAAGTTGACCCAGTCCATCACCTCAAGTGGGTCTTTATAGGTGTCACCTTGCTTGTTAGAAAGCTGTTGTAAAAGCTCTTTTGCACGTCGCTTGACTTTGAACTTTCCTGGCAATTGGCCTTCTGAATTTCCCCCTTTTTTAACGCACGCTTGCATGGCGTCCCAGATCTGCAAAAGCTTTTTGTCAATTTCTTGATCCGATCGCCAGTGTCTTTCGTTGAGTCGCATAATTTGAGCAATAGACATCCCATGAGTTGATGTCATTTGCAAAAGTTCGTCTGCATTGCCAAAAGGGTAGGGCAGTATGTCGACATCGGGCGCAATCAACTTTTGTTTTTTTGTATCCATCAAAACACTTTCATTGACAATAAATCCGCCACCTACCGAGTAGTAAGTAGACGAAGCAATTAGTGTTTGACTCGCATCGAAAGCATCAAACTTCAAGCCATTGGGATGAAATGGCAAGGGCGATATAAAAAATTGAATATCTCGTTTTTCAACGAAGCTAATTTCGTGAGTGCCCATAAGGCTTAGAGCTTGCTTGTTTCTCATCTCGGTTAAAAGCGCCGGAATGGAGTCTATTGCTACAGTTTCCGGATCATTTCCCCCGAGTCCCAAAATAACTGCTTGATCTGATGCATGCCCTTTTCCAGTTGAGCCTAAAGAGCCATGCAGTTGGCAGGAAATTCTGTGAGTTGTAAGCAGCTTTTTTTGGCTTACCAACATTCCAACAAATTGCTTTGCTGCTCTCATCGGGCCAACTGTGTGAGAACTGCTGGGGCCAATTCCAATTTTGAAAAGGTCGAATATAGAAATGGCCACGTCTAACCCTTTGAAGGTCTATCAAACTAAAATAAAACTTATTATCTAAATGCATAGGTATGCATTTAAATTATGGGTTAACTTTGTTTGACCTTTACTGGTGTTATTACTAGTTTTTGAATTGAATAAATTATGAATAATGCATACGTATGCTTAATTTCAAGCAGAGGTAAGGACATGTTCAGCGATAGTTTTCCCAAAATGCCATCATTTCGGCTCGATGGTCGTCGTGCTTTGGTCACGGGAGCCGGCAGGGGAATTGGTATGGCTTCTGCCTTGGCCCTTGCTGAAGCAGGCGCAGATTTGACCTTGGTGGCCAGATCACGACAGGAGCTCGAAGACGTCGCCACTGCAGTTAGAAAACATGGCGTGAATGCGGTCACCGTGTGTCTAGACATTACGGATGTTGAAGCCGTTCAAGCGACCATAGGCAAGCTAGAGCCCTATGAACTACTCATCAACAGTGCAGGCACAAACAAGCCAGCTTTGTTGACAGAAACAAGCATGGCAGATATTGACGCAGTCATGAATCTCAATGTCCGGTCTACTTTTTTGATCACCAGAGAGCTGGTAAAAGGCATGGTTTCTACAGGTAAGGGTGGCAGTATCGTGACCATTTCCTCACAAATGGGACACGTTGGTGGTGTCAAACGATCAGTTTATTGTGCTTCCAAGCATGCAGTTGAGGGCATGACAAAGGCCTTGGCCTGGGAGCTTGGGTCTCATGGCATCCGAGTCAACACAATTTGTCCTACTTTCATTGAAACCAAGATGACGGCCCCGATGTTGTCTGACCCAGAATTTAAGCATTACGTTGAATCTCGAATTGCGCTAGGTCGAATTGGAAAATTAGAAGATTTAATGGGTGCCGTGGTATTTTTGTGCAGTGATGCGGCGGCTATGGTCACTGGCAGCGCATTAATGGTCGATGGCGGTTGGACTTCCATATGAAGTTTGGCATGATTGGGGGTATGAAAAATAATATTACCTCTATCGATGTTGCTAGACTGGCACAAGTGTCACAATCTGCTGTCAGCCGCACTTTCACGCCAGGTGCCAGTGTTGCCGAGGCTACGCGTGCAAAAGTATTAGAGGCTGCGCTAAGGCTTAACTACCGCCCAAATGCGCACGCTCGCAGTTTGATTACTGGCAAGTCCCGCATCATTGGCCTTGTTTTGTCGTATCTTGAAAATCTTTTCTATCCTGCCGCATTGCAGCGTCTCTCAGAAAGGTTGCAAAAAGACGGCTATCACGTCCTTTTGTTTATTAATCAGACATCCAATGCAGATGACCTTGTAACTGAAATCTTGCAATACCATGTTGATGGCATCATTTTGGCAGCAAGCACACTGTCCTCAGACCTTGCCAGAAGTTGCGCTGATGCCAATATTCCAGTGGTTCTTTTTAATCGGGTCATGGGAAACTCGGGTGCCAACAATTTGCAGTCCGTGAGTTCTGTGCGATCTGATAATTTGTCTGGTGGAAAAGAAATTGCCAATTTTTTAGTCAAGTCAGGCCATCAGCGAATTGCCTTCATAGCAGGTAACGAAGAATCTTCTACAAATTTAGAGCGTGAACGCGGTTTTCGCGAAGGTCTTGCAGAAAATGGAACCCACATTTGGGGCCGGGCAACTGGAAATTACGAATTTGCGCAGGCACGACTGGCAACACTTGAGTTGTTCAAACCAGGCCAAGAGCATCCCGATGCAATTTTTGTAGCCAGTGATCACATGGCATTCTCTGTCATGGACACTTTGCGCTTTGAGCTTGGTTTGCGAATTCCAGAAGATGTCTCTGTGGTCGGTTTCGACAATGTGCCGCAGGCTGAGTGGGGTGCCTACGAGCTAACAACGTTTAATCAACCACTTGACCAAATGGTTGAAGCAACTGCCAGTTTGTTGCAAGAACGTTTGTCTGACAAAGATAAATCAGCAGGTAAAAACATCGTCATTTCTGGCGAATTGATTGTTCGCAAGTCAGTCAAAATCATTCCAGAAAAGCCCGATCAAAAAGTCCTTGCTAAGTCGACACCTAAACCCAAAATTAAAACTTGAACATGAGGGCTGAATGATTAAAGGATTTGACGCTGAATTTAGCAATTTAGACCACTACATTCGGGTCATTACCGACCGCATATGGGAGGGGCGTCGAATTGACGATATCAATCGTTACTATTCATCCGATTGTGCTGTTGAAACGCCTTCCAGCGTCAGCGTTGGGGCAAAGGCTGTCATCGATGGAACCATCGCTACATTGAATGCTTTTCCCGACAGAAGGTTGTTGGCAGA
>Ga0214921_10008538_pt1 | contig 13248 bp, 21 predicted proteins | sample LL1505_MetaG_FD_177992 | JGI IMG/M metagenome (GOLD analysis project Ga0214921, IMG submission 177992) | Freshwater microbial communities from Lake Lanier, Atlanta, Georgia, United States - LL-1505 | ecosystem: Environmental > Aquatic > Freshwater > Lake | place: USA: Georgia | collected... | reverse complement strand
CAGCTTCTCAATCGTCATAGCTTCTGTCTGCGGTATAGCAAATTCTCTAACCCCGTCCTTCGGTAAATGTAGCCTGATCCAAACTGCATCGCCTCTTTTAGGATCGTTCAAACGCTTAACAACATACAAGTCGTGCTCATATATAAGCGTTGGCTCGTCTTCTTCATCCGCACTTTGCCGATACACACCACCGTTCTTACCCCTAAAGTATGGGAACGGAAACTCAGGTACTTTAAATATCTGCTTCTCGCCCTTGGGAGTTTCAGAAACAATCGGTGCATCAGGCTCGGCTACAAGAATCTCGTTGCCTAATTGGATAGGATTTTTAATCTTGTTCTTATGCTGGCAGTCGTTACAGAACCCTGGGTTGTAGTACTCCATCTTCTCGCAGGAATACGGGAACTCAATCTTTTCAGCCTTTCGTTCTGTAGCTGCTGGGTCATACTCAGGATGCTCTTTACTTACAGCATGTATAGCTATATCCCTATCTACGCAATGCGTAGCAATACTTAAGACTGCACGCCATCTAGGCTCATCAAGTGTGGCTTGGTTTTCAACCAAATTAGCAATCTGATTGCATCCCTTGCCATCAAGCGTTTTAAGCATGATGGTCTTAAACCGACTCTGTGAATTTTTTCTGGTGTTTGTATCTTGGTTATACTGCCGTGGGATATAGTCGGGACCCACAAGCACACCAAGTCGCTTTTTTACATCTTCATAATCCATTTCATCGGTTATGTTGATAATCGACACCGGTAGCGGCTCGGCTTGCTTATAGTTAAAAGTCTCAGGTACTCTAAGAATAGATGCGCTTTCCGCAGTGCGGGAGCCGTCGGCTTTGAACTTATGTTCTTCACATAAGTATTTAATGCGGTCGGCTACGGGCTTCCACTGGTTGCGAGATATAGTTTGTGCAAGTCTCCAATACACATGGACACCACGCCCCGAATTAACGGTTGACGGCATCGGCATATTAATAGTCTTGCAAAACTGCTCAAGTGCAGCTAAGCCTTCTTCTTGCGTTGTATACGGCTTACCTACTCCGCAATCTATATCTAACCAAAACGATTTAAAGTATGTGCTATTTTTCTGTGTGCGTCCGTCAACATCATTACCATACTTGGCACAAGCAAAATAAACATCATAGGATTGAGACAATAAGTTTTCAATTTCATCAGACGCTTCATCAAGTGTCTCAACAAATACTTGTCTTGGATGCCCCTGTTGCTTTAAACCGACTATGCAATACCACCCTTCTTTGGGGAGCACTGCTGTTAATAAGTCTGTCTTTGCCATATCACCTCAAAGCCGAAGAAAGGAAGGGCAGCAGGAGGGTTCGGCATCCCTCTTTTCGTTCCGTCAAACTAGCTGCCCCGGGGGTAAACTAAACGCTAAAGCGAGCTTTCTCTAGCAATGCTTTTATCTTTTCAGCCCGCTCTTTACTGGGTTTTGTAGCACCTACAAACCACTGGTATATCGTCATGCGAGACACGTCAAACTTTTCTGCAATCTGATATACCGGTATGTCCTTGGTTATACAATACCTACCAAGCTGAACCCCAATTAACTTGGAGTCCGCCTCTTGGTTAGCTCTAAAAAGCCGGAGGCTATAACCTCTTAAACTCATGCGTCATCCGTTGACCAGCTACTTAGGATTGACTTAACGTCTTTCTTAGCAGTTGGTTCCGTAGCTTTTTTCTCGGGGCGCTTTTTAGGCTCGGCTACTTCAGCACGAGGATCTTCCGCTTCTGCTTTCGGTGCAACTAGTTTAGGAGCACTGTCGGTTTTGGGAACACTCATCTCGATAGCTTTCTTAGCAGCCATAGATGCACCTTGACGCTTAGCTGTCTCCCAGTCTTGCTCAGTTAAGAACGCTACTGGTTTAAAGAATAGTTTAGCTGTATCGCTATCAGGATCAAAACGCATCTCAGTAATCATGTTGTTTAGGTTATAGCCCTGTGATGCAACATAACTACCAAACTGCTCAAACGGCATGTGCTCTAAATCGCCTTTACCAAAGATGGACTTAGAAGCTAGTGTCATCTGATATACATCTCCACCAACATCATCTGCAAGCGCTACTGCAATACGACGGAAGTGACGGCAGGCACGACTACCACCTTGACCAGAACCCTTTACGTTTTGTGGGCACTCGTTGCAGTTGTGATGCTGTGGCTCTTCGATACTTGCATCAGGTGTTTCGCCATCGGAAGACCAGCAATCAGGAGGGGTCGCTGTTTCCTTGGGGTTGTATGCCTTGGCGTAGAAAGTACGGGACACTCTCTTTGCGTTGTTAACAACAACGATATTTAAAGTATCACTATTGCTAGTCATAACTTCTTCGTTGTTAACTACCATGCGGAACTTACCGCCACGCAAAGAAATACGTTTGCCACCGCCACCACTACCAAGTAATGCCTTTGTTGCATCGTCTAACTCGACCTTCTTAAGATAGTCGGGTAGATCTTTTTTAAATAGAGCTAATTCGCTCATTTGCTTCTCCTTACAGTTATTGAATAAGCGCTATCCACATTTAACCCGGCGGGTAGCAGGTCGGGGTTTTCTTCTAAGAACTGCTTAATGTTGGTCTGATGAATGCGACGTTCCAACAGTTCGGGCACGTTGTGCTCAAACATAAAGTCATAGAACCGCTCCCAGTCATTAGTCCAATACCTAGATTTGATCGTGCGAATAGCAGTGCCGTGCTTTGTTTTGATGCTGTCGGCGCCTGTTTCTTTGCAGATTTCTAGTATTTGCTGATTAATTACATCTAACTGCTCTTCAAAGTCCGCATCTATTTCATCGGCTTGTTTGCGAGCAGCGTCTCGTGCGTCACGAATTTTAATGTAGACGGTAACGAGTTCATCAACTGATGGTTTAACTTCCATATACTTCCTTTCATTAGAGACAGATCTATGTCTGTTTGATACATCTTAATACTATCTGTTGACCTTGTCAAGTACTTTCTGTAACTTCTTTTTTATACAGGTCAATAAGCTTCTCATGCGTGTCCAATTTATTTTGTAGCAGGTTGTAAAGTCTTCCCTCTACAGGGCTTCCTTTAATATGCACAATAGTCATCGGGTTCTTCTGCCCTTGCCTATCAATACGAGCATTAGCTTGCAAGTATGTTTCGATAGATGTTACAGGCGAATACCAAATAATTACGTTTGCAGCAGTCAATGTTACACCATGTGCGGCTGCTTGTGGTTGGATGATTAAAACACTAGGGTTTTCCCTCTCTTGGAACCGCTTAAATATATCGGTGCGTTTATTTACTGGCACTGCACCATTTATAATTTCGTTAGTTATCCCTGCTTTCTTTAAATGCGCAGCAAGCAATTCTATGGTATGGGTAAATGGCACGAACACTAAGACTTTATGGCTAGCTTCTTCAATAACTTCTTGAATGACTTTAAGCCTGTTCGACACATCAAACTCAACCACTGCGCCTGTGTCTGAATAGACTGCGCCACCGCTAATCTGTAGAAGTTTATTAATGTTAACAGCTGCGTTAACTGTGCTGATCTCCTCGCCATCTGCCACCATGAGCATTTCTTTTTTAAGGATTTTGTAGTATTTCTCCTGTTGCGGAGTAAGGGGGGCGTCCCGAAAAACATGTGTAACCTCCGGTAGATCTAAGCACTCTTCTTTAGTAAAACGGATGGCTGGTTGAAGAGCAGTAAACACAACCTCGTTGGCGTTTGGTTTTGGTACCCATCTGAACTTACTAACATGTAGCATAGTTTGATCTCTGAAGGTGCCAAAGAACTTAGGAACGTTTTGGGGTACGCACATCTTGGCTAACCCATATGCATCTGTTGGGCTTTGTGCTGCTGGAGTACCCGTCATCATCCATATCCAAGTCTTTGAGTTTATTATCCCGTTAAGAACTTTCCAGCGCTGGGTAGTTATTGTCTTATATGCGTTGGCTTCGTCTATGATAATTAAATCAAACCCGCCTTTCGCAATGGAGTCGGCGACGATTTCAACACCGTCATAGTTAATTACAACAAAGTCGGCGTTGCCTTCTATGATGGCTTTGCGTTTGTGTCTGTCCCCATAAGCTACATCTACTTTGCGGTGTGTAGCAAACTTAAACAAATCAGCTAGCCATGCGGACTGCATAATAGACAAAGGACAAACAACAAGAACCCTAGATATAACGCCCTTGGTCAAGAGATAGTCCGCTGCCCATATTGACGATGCAGTCTTGCCTGTGCCTTGTTCGTTAAAACAAAACGCTCTTTGATTGAGTGTTAAGAATGATGCGGTCTCCCGCTGGTGTTGCATTGGGGCAAACTTACCAGGCCATTTATAGTCTTTATTTATAGGCGACGGTACGTTTTTAACTCTTAATTTGGATAGTGCTTGTGCTTCTTCTAATCCCCAATTAACTAATACTTTATGTAAATCTCCTTGGGTTTCAACAATTTGGCTTTTTGGTATGCACTCGGTTACGAGATGCGGTCGGCGAGTCGTAATTAGTATTGCTTTGTTATCTAGTATTTCCATTTTTAGGTTTGTTCTTCTTTACCGTATGATCCGAGTTCCGGCTAAAAGACCTATTAGCACTCGGAGATTTAAGCTTAAGGTTGCTAGGAGCATTCGTACCGCCTTTGGATAGTGGTATAGCATGGTCAATGTCCTTGCCCTTCCTGTCTACGCCCTTCTTGTCCATCGCATAGCGAGCTCTCTCTCGAGCGTTCCTCTTGGGCTGCTCCCCCCTCTCCAGTTGTTGCTGGTATTCCTTCTTGTATGGGCGTGGCTTGTTCACATATGGCATATCTGTGCTCCTCTTTGTGAAAAATATAGAAACTTCCGTCTCCTAACACCACATATTTTGGCACATTTTCAGGGTTATTGCCGTAGTTTTTACATATATATTCGTCTAAGTCGTTGATTACTTGACGCTCTTCGATGTCTACAAGACCCATAAAGGGGATAGGTTCTATATTAGGGTTTGTCATAGGCGGGAGTGTTCCAAAATCTACTTAGGTTAGATATTCCAATTACGTCAGGTTCTTCTTGCTCGGTATGTGTAGGGATAACAGGTATACCTCTTACTTCTTCTTTTGAAAACTTAACCGTATTTTTCCATGTGACAAAAATAGTCTCAGGGTGCTCACAGCGCTTTTCTCGAAGCATTTTAATTTTGTATTCCCTAGTGCAGTCCATGCAGTAGTTAAGTTCGTCTTCGGGTTGCTTTGTCCTAAAGACTTGCCACATATATTCTCTGTGCTGTTTTTTGCTTTCAAAGCATGGCGGAAACCAATCCGGATTGTACGGGGTTATTTGTTCGTCACTCATTTGCTTCTCCTTTCTATTTCTCTGTTTATGTACCAAGCGGCTTTTTGTAAGTCTTCAATAGCATCACCTTTTAAATCCGCACGCCAAATATACTTCAATGCATTACCAAGACAGAAGTTCATGTGCTCAGTAATGTCGATGCAATCTACCCCCGAAGGATGGGAAGTGTAATGTTTAGGGTTGTTTACGACGTCTTCTTGGCTCTGGGTTTGCTCGCTTTGCTCGCTTTGTCCATGCTTTTGCCATCCAGTCATGCTCATTTTTTTCTCCAAAAAAATCCTCAAAGTCAAAACCACGCTCAATAAGTTTTGCAGTTATTTTTGCTAGTGCTTTCTTCTCTAGTTGTACTATTGCCGATTTTGTTACACCCAATATTTCTGCAATCTCTTCTTGGGTCATTGCGTATAAATCTTTTTCTACATCCCCCGATTCCCTACTCATGCATCTTTTGCCTTTCTTCTTGATTTAGCTGCAACAATCCCAATTTCAGGCTCGGGTTCTGCTTTGCGTGCTTCTAACATTCGGTCAGCCGCATCCCAGCACTGTCTAGCACCTTCCTCATCTAACCCAATACCTTTCATAAATAAACCGACCATCGCAAACATCGCAAAGCAATCTCTTAGATCTTGCTCGTTCATTTCTTTTTAGCCTTTGTTTTTGGTTTTATTTCAAGTTTTTTCTGATCGGCTGGGCTTATATAGCTTTCAGACGACGCAAGGGAGCGTTTAATTATAGTTAAAAAACCTTCGCCAATTAAGAACTCTTTGGCGTCTTCGTCTAAGTCTATGGTTATGATGGCTGAGCCATCAGGTAACTCTTTAATCATTTTGCATTTAATTTCCATTATTTCCTGCTCCCTTCTACTTTGGTTGGTGTCCATAAACTAGGTATCCTTTTGTTTTCTGCAATGCGGTCGGCATAGGGGTGTGGCTTTGGTTGATATACCCCATCCCATATGTTTATTTCTCTAGGTTGGGCAACCCTAAGTGATTCTTCCCATGATACTTTTTTCATCTATATTCTCCTCTTCCGTTATGTTGACAAGTCATTATTGGGCAAAACTTCCTACAAGTAAAGTTAGGTTTTGGATTCCACATATCATTCTCGTATGCTAGAGTGAGGCGGTCGGTCTCTTCAATCCATCGTAACCAAAACTTTGGTTCATTCTCTTTGTCGTATTTAGCTTGGATAAAATCTTCGCACACAACAAACGCTAATCCTGCTTTGACTTTCTTAACTTTGGGGAAGTGCTTAAACACCGCCAAAGCCATGAGTTCTAACTGCTTAGTGTCGGCATACTTGCTGTCTTTGCCTGTCTTGTAATCTATGACATGGGCTAGTTCGCCATTAACAATAAGCAGGTCGGCTACGCCCCTAAACCAAACATTCGCATCAAAGAACTCGCAGGGCTTTAATTCCTTCGTTAAACCCATTCTGTATTCGCAATACTTTTGGCCGGGTATAGCCTTAAGAATATCTAATATTGGAGTAATGAATGAGAACTTCTCCGGTATTGGAACATCTTCTCCTATGTATTTTTCAGCAGCTTCATGCACCGCCTTACCATAAAGCATCGGCTCACTCTCAGGCTCTTTGATATCTTTGAGCACACGAAGGTGGTAATACTTTTTAGGGCATTGCTGAAACAACCCAAGGGATGAGTAAGACCAAGCAAATTTAGTCATTTATCCCTTTCTATTAACGCTTTGTTCATCGCTATGCTAGACTCCAAACCCTTTTCTAGTTGAGCAATATAGTCGGCTTGATGGCGTAGCATATTGGCGACCTCTTGCATCCAGTTCACATTAAAGCCTTTTTGTTTTTCAGCGTTGTAATGCTCCATAGCTTCATCTGCTAATTGGTATGCGCTCAAAATAATGCCTCCTCTAACATCGACAAATCAATCTTTTGCGCAGGCTTGCGTACGCATTTAAATGTCCAACCCTCACGGCTAGCCACAATTTGTTTGGCTTCTTCTTGCCTATGCACAGTGCGCATAGTCTCGCCGTTCTCGTCTTTAATGACGTAACTCATTCCCAGTCCTCGTATGGATCAGCACTTTCTAAAATAGTTTTCTTGGCTCTCTCAAGCCACCATAGCATTAAAGCAGAGTCGCTGGTCGTAGAGATAAGGCGCTCTTCCCCATCATGTCCATAACCTATTATTACAAAGCCTTCGTATTTACCTTTGTTGGCTTCCAATATATCGTCGGCATCGCTATCTAACACGGTGTTCCCTGTAAAGGGTAATATTTTGTCTGTCATTTGCTTTTCTTGCCTTTAACAGATTTTATGTTGTCCTTTAATGCTTTTCTATCTTCGAGCAATTTGTCTGCTTCCAAAATTATTTCGTCTGCTAAAGTTTTTAGTGCATCACGCATAAACCAAAGTGCCCCGCTAGTTGGGTCTTCGTTGGTTTCAGCCGCTATAGCTTCTAAAACATCAGCCGCATTGCCAACTTTATAGCCTAGGGATTCTATTCTTTGGGATGCGCTCCATAAAGTATCTTCCACAAAAACATCCATTTCTTGATTCATTTGCTTCCTTTCTTTGTTAGTCTTTCGCACTGTTTAACTACATCTATTGGCGCATTTGGTCTTAAGTCCGAACACGCATACACTTGCTTTTTATGCTCCTGATAAACCATGTAAAGCATGAAACTTGTCCAACAAACAAAAGCCGCCCCTACCCACGCAAAAAATTTCATCAGCATTCTCCATATGATTTACCAACACCTACTTCGCAAGAAAGGGGTAATGTTAACGCCCAGCTCGGCCTCCACTTCATGCACTCTTCTACATAAGCCTTGGCTTCTTCCGCCTCTTCTTCCTTCACAACCGCCATAATTGCGTCATGCACAGTCAGTGCAACTTTGTACCGCTTACTTATTCTTAGCATCTGCTCACCAATGACACACCGAGCCAACGCTTGGCAAACATTCTCCACAATCTTACCGCCGTATATTTTTATACGACCCCGTCGGCTTGCATATGAGTAGCCTTCGATTTCACCGCTATCTTTTCTTAAATCTTTGTAGTTGAGGAAGAGTCCCGATGGTAATAAAAAACCGTCTGCCGTAAGACTAAGCGCTTGGGGTTGAACCCCCACTTTACAAGTTTTTCTTTCACATAGGGCTTCGAGGGAATTATTAGCTTCTTTCCAAAGTTTTGGGATGTGTGGATAGGTGCGCCTGTAAACTTCGATAATTCTCGCAGCTTCCGACTCTTCAATTTCAGTCCCAAAAGTTTTAAGCTGTATCCTGAACTTAATGCTACCCATCCCATAGCCTGCGCCAAGAATTGTCGTCTTACCCACAAATCTTTCTTCCGAGGTGATCTCTTTCTCTTCTTTGTTATAGATCGCCGATGCCATGATTTTATATACATCTTCTTTCCTTTCAAACGCTTCGATGAGGTCAGTCTGTCCTGATAGCCATGCAACAATCCTCGCTTCAATCTGTGATGAGTCGGCGTCTATAAGCATATGACCCTTTGGCGCTGTAATTGCATCCTTAAGCAAAGATTTGCGTGGCAGATTTTGTAGATTTAGTTTGTCATCGCCACCCCAACGACCAGTATGAGCAGCATAATAACGAAGTGGTACAGGCATATTGCCCCGTAAACTAATATTAATGAATCTTTCCGTCCGTGTTTCTTCAAGGGTTGACTTCGTCCCCAGTCTAGCGGCAATGATAGCTTGAACTCGTTCATCAGAGTGCTCAGCCAACGCTTTAAATCCCTCGTCGCTTTTAGCAAAAGCATAGGTTTCCTTTCCGTTAGCGGGGCTTATCTTTGTCGGCGGTTCTACACCTAGACCTATAAGCAGTTCAGCTAGCTTGGGATTGCTCATTAGGGTGTCTTTATCTGATATGCAAGCATCAAGTAATTTCTCTTTGCGGGCTTTAACTTGCATCAAATGTTGTTCTAGTAATGGAGTGTTTAGTTGCAGTATCGGCTCGGAGAACATCTTCGTTGTTAAGTCAATAAGCTGAAGTTCTGTCTTTGAAAAGCGCTGTGCTAAAATATTGAATAGCTTGTAGGTTAGCTCCACGTCGTTAATGCAATACTTACCATAAGCATTAAGTTCCCCAGCACTAAAGTTTTGGCGTCTTTTACCCAAAGCATCAAGAACTTCCGTTCCCTTCTGCCCCAAAGAGTATCTGTCCACCAACTTAGCAAGACTGTTTCCAGCCTCAAGCCCATCTGTTGCACGAGCCATGCTAAGCGTGTCCAACCAAGCCATCGGTTGAATATTAAACCGCCAAGAAAGAATAGCGGAGTCAAACATAGCGTTGTGAGCAAGTGCAAAAGAATGACACCAATCAAACTTATACAAGAACCTAGAAATCTCATCGTGTGTTCCGCTAAACCAAATTGCTTCATTGTCGTTCTCCTTTATAGCGACGCCTATTGTTTCAAACATATCTGAACGAACATATTCTTCTGTCGTTAGCTTTGATAAGCTAAACGCCCTGTCGTAATAAGTTTCAAAGTCTAAGGTGATGATGTTCAAACTTGTAGCCTTCCCCAAGTTGTTCCTTTTGAGTTTAAGCCGTGTGAGTCCATTACTTTTTCTACCCAGTCTTTTGTTTCTCGCTGTGGGTCGATAAGTTCCTTCATTACTTCTTCCGTAAAGCGTTGTTGCATTATCTTATCTATAGCCCCAGTAATTGCTAGCCTGTCGGCTTCTTCTAAAAAGGCAATGTGTTCAGATATCACATGATTCCATTTGCTATGCACTCCGCCAAACTCTTCAGGGTTGGTCTTCATGCGTTCAAGCAAAATTTTTACGCCATCATTCATAATCTTTTCATCCTATGGTGAAGGAACTGGTGGGTCGCCCGCATTTCAGCACCGCCCATCGTCATCAAACCCAGCAAAATATTGGTCGAGGTCGTCTAGCAATTCTTCGTTAACAAGAAAGGCGTCGCCCCCTGCCCGTCGTATGCGGAGTATCTCTCGCTCTTGTAGTGCCGTGAGTTTGCCGTCGTCGGCTTTGCATTCGATTGCTATGAACTTACCGCAGAAGCACGCTATAATATCGGGGACGCCTGACCTACCATAGCCATGCGTAGCAGGGAAGAAGTAATAGACGCCGTGGTCTTTTAGAATTTTAACGACGGCTTTCTTTACCTTGGACTCAGGTGTTGTCATTTGGTTTCGGTTTCCTTATCTAATTGACATAGTATACTCTTAAGCAAAAGCATACGCAACAAGATTTTTACTAGGATAAACCCTAGGACAAAATGACATCCTGTCATAATGTCCGCCAATAAAAAAGCCACCCGAAGGTGGCTTAGTAATACAGAAAGGTATGTTGTAGAGTTAGCAGATTCCGCACTCTACTTGCGGTTGAGGAGATTGATGGGCATTTAAGCCACGCCTATTTACATCTGCAATATAGAGTCGGCGCAATCATCGTGAAAGGAAACACCAATGAAGGAGTCTCCTAGGAATTATACATCAGTCTTGGGGTAAATGTAAAACATACCCTCATCAAACTTACAGCCTACCTTCATCACAGGCTCGTCAACATTTAGTAACTTGAATATACCTAGTTTCTCTTGCAAGTGAATAGGCAAACCATAAAACGACGGATACTTTTCTAGAGCACCAAGTGCGTAGTCATATACCACATACCCCCCGTCTGCGTTTAACATGACACCATACCCTGTAACAGCATGATGTGCTAATTCTAAACTGCTAGACGCTTCAAACTCTTCACACTTACGCTGATGGATTTTCTCGTCTTTAACTGATACTAACTTAGAAGGTAAAGACACTCTGTCCTCTCCGCGTTTTTTAGCATGATACGCTTGCATAGCATAGAATATTACTTCTTCTTCAGAGTCAATGTCCCACCTCAAATTATTTCTAGTGTGATACATAATCTGTCTTATATTACTTTCTACTTTGTTTTTAATGAGGTCAACTAGTTCGTTGTCTACTCTGGAGACAAGCATACGCTTTACTGTCCGCAAGGCTACTTTAATATCCTTGGTCAGCGTAGCAGACCCACCTCGTTCTTTGCGAATACGAAAACTACCAACGCCGTAGACTTCTTCCTTGTTGCCTGCAAGATACCTAGTGCCTGTGCTTATGAAGCCAAGTTCCTCGCCGTTCTCGTAGATTTTAATGCGGTAGATTACGCTTTCAGCCTTCCCATCTTTCCATACATTATCTAGGCAATTTTCGTCTACCACTAATTTACATAGTGGTTTAGCAAGTGCAACCTGATACGCAAAGTCCAAGAGATTATTACCATACGGCAATGTATCTCTGTGCTTTACATTCAACTGTGATTTATCTATGTTAACCATACTGTCCTCAGAAATTAAATTTGTTAAGAATGTTATCAACCTTTTGCTTGACTACTTCTCTAGCGTGGAAGTTTTGGCGGAGGGACTCGGCGTCGTGGTTCTGTATAGCGTCGGCTAAACTCCTGCGTGCTTCCTCTAGGTTAGTGTCGTTGGTGAGGTTAAAGTGTTTAAGCAGCGTCGTTAACTCCATCGCATTCTCTATTAGACTGTCTCGAAATATGCGGGGTTTTAATGCAGAGCCATGAGAATGGGGTTCGTCGCTTTCTACCTCGTCGCATTGAAGCCTATCACTCATACGAGTTAAGCAATCGTGCAACCTATTCCAAGCATCACGCATTGCATTGTTAAGGCGTTCATTGTAAGCGTCCTCGCAAGACTTCATAATCTCAGACTTAGCATCTTCGTTTATGTCCACCCTGAAGTCGCCCGCCATTGGCACAGGCAGAAAGTTGTAGGCTATCTTGAATTTGTTCTTGACTTTCTCCGCATCGGGATACTCTGCTCTGTCAAACAAATCGCCTAGTTGAAAAGCGGCGGCACTTACTAGGTTAGGATAGGCAACCACGAACTTATCTACCAATGCCATGTAGTTGTTCTCTAGCACACCGAGTTGGGCTTTGTAGTCCATGAAGTTAGACATAGGCAGTAAGCGTAAGCCGTTGTCCGACCAAGGAAGTGTTTGAGATAGATGCCATGCTCGTGCATTTGCAGCATACTTTGTTATGGTATCTAGGAAGCCTGTGCCTGCGAGCAGGTTCTTGTTATAGTTGCCTGCCCTAGTCTTGGTAGATTTGGTTGCGTCTACCTCGGCTGACACACGCTTGTCTAGTTTTCTAGCAGTCCATGTGCTGATAGATAACTCCACCAACATGGCTGATGATGCAATACTGATACTGTTATTTGATTCCATTTTGTTTCCTTTCGTTAGTCGGACAAAATGACAGGGATGTCATAATGTCCGTTGGTTTATTTACTCAACATGAACTACTTTACCTACTACATCATTACTACTGAAACCACGATTGCCTTTGACACACCATAAGACAGGGCTAGTAATCTGCCACTTGCTCTTATCAGAACCTAGATAGCCGTCGGTCAACATGATTACGCACTCAGGCTTGAGGTCTTGCTTTCTCATATACTGTGGCACGCAGTCGGGGTCAGTCCCCCCACCACCCTTGGGCTTGGTTGATTCAGTTAGTCCGCAGAGTTCTGCACCTTTGTATACTTCGTGAGATGCAACATGGGTATCCCAATACAATAGGTCAATCTGTTCGGGACTTACCTCGTCGCATATAGACTTCACCTCACCCAAGAACTGTGCAAGTTCCTCACCACCGATAGAGCCTGATGTATCTACACCCACCAAGATAGCACCTACCTTTTCGTCATACGATGAGGGCATGATAATGTCCATACCAATGTAGCGTTTATGCAATCGCTTCCATGTGCTTTGGTCTTTGCCTTGGGTTGTGCTTTTGACAAAATCACGCAGTGCTTCTTTCCAATCCACCTTGGGTGTGAGAAGGTCTTGCATTTCTCTAGAAACATTTCCCTTCATCTTGCCCGCTAGGATTGCACCTTGTCGCAATGCTCGTTCGATTTCTTCGGAAGCCTGTT
>Ga0214921_10008537_pt1 | contig 13250 bp, 16 predicted proteins | sample LL1505_MetaG_FD_177992 | JGI IMG/M metagenome (GOLD analysis project Ga0214921, IMG submission 177992) | Freshwater microbial communities from Lake Lanier, Atlanta, Georgia, United States - LL-1505 | ecosystem: Environmental > Aquatic > Freshwater > Lake | place: USA: Georgia | collected... | reverse complement strand
AATTAAAGCATTGTTAAAAATTATATCTTTTATATCTTTTATATTTTTCATAATATCATAATGTATTTGACTAAATTTTTGGATAGGATTATTATATTTCGTTGTTGTTCTAACTATTGGAACAACTTTTGGCGAAGCCAAATGTTCTTGAAGGAAAAGCGAAGCTTTTCCTTGAACTACATTTTTATGTATATCTGCTAAAACAGCACCATAACGACCTTTTCCTAATTTTTCAAATTTAGTTGATTTAGATAATTCTTCAAATAAATTTTCTTTATAATTCATATCAAATTTAGAAAACATTGTATATATGTATATTGTTTAATAAGTATATAAATATTTATTACACCTTTTGTAATTCAATTTTTATTTATATATCATATATAAACATTAATATTATTATTATTATTATTTATAGATGTCATCCAATAATAATTTAACAAAAAATGAATATTTAGAAATTCAAAAATGTAATAAAATGATAGATATTATAATGTGGTCTTATGGATATTCAAAATCTTTTTTCCAATCAGTTGCTCAAAAAAAATACGACTATGCCGTGGAAGAATATGAAAAATGTTTAAAAAACATACAATATGAAGATATAAACGGAGAAATATACAAAATAGTAAAAAATCAAATATTGAAATGTTAAATTATATAAATAATAATTATATAACAACTAATAATGGCATTAAATCAATCATATGACTTGTATGATTTATTATGTGATAAATTTGGAAACAAAAAAGATTATTATAAAATGAGTAGAATTGAAAAAGATTATTTGAAAAAACTAAGTATAAAAAGAGATGATAAATCTTTGAGACGAATTTCAGACATTAAATTAAGAATTATAAATGATTTGAATAAAAATAATTTCAATAAAAAATATCAAATTCAATCATTATCTGAATATGATATGATTAAAGAATTTTGTAAATCATTAGAACTAAAAGGTTATGAATTATTATGGCATGGTGATGAACATGGTGTTAAGAGAAATCAATTATATAAAATTATTGAAGGCAATTATGATTGTTGTAAAGATTGTGATAAACCAATGACATTTATTTCTAGACAAGTATTAGTTAAATACTGTTATTTTTATAAAAAAAATTGAAAATTTTATTTATTTGATAGTTTATTAAATAAATAATAACAAATTACACTCTAAAAATGGAAGCAACACCTGATTACGACATACAAAAGATTGCACAGTCTATTTTAGACAATCAATATGGTATTCTAAAAGAGCATTATATTGACTTTTTTAAATTACCTAAAGCACCATATAATTTTCCAACTTTGAAAGTAGATGATTATGGAATATTTACAGGAGACATTGATGAATATGATAAATTTGATACATTTAGATTGGTTAAAGATACTTATAAATATGAATTACAAAATCCAGATGTTGAAATTGAATCGTTTATCATCAAAAATAAAATTAAACAAATGAGAATTGATTTGAGACAAAATATTAAAGATGTATTTAGTACACATCAATCTTTTGTATTTCCACTCATTATAGCAAGTAATTCAGCAGTATATGATACATTATATTTGACAGATTATTTGTTAAAGCATATTTATCGCATATTAATGGCTATGATTATTCATGGTGCTGATGATGAATTAATTAAACAACAAACACATATGATTAGTATGAGAGAACTAGAAGGAAAATACAATGTGTCAAATGTTGAATTTAATTATGGATTTCTAAGAATAATTGATTTGATTACTGGATTTATTAAAGACAATGAATTAGACAAAAAACAAGCAGAATATAAAGCAGAATATTTACAACAAAAAAGTTCTGTAATGAGTGCTTCTATAACCTATGATGATATCAAATATACTTTACACGATGGAATATTAACATTGAAAAAATTAAAAGAAAAAATAAATATTACGAATTGGAATGATGATGAACAAATAAAATTACCATCATATGCTACAAATTTCCAATTGTTTTTTAGTCAATATTATGATAGCATTAAAAAAGCATTTCCTATTTATAATCGATTAGAAAATATTTATCGTCTAACTGCTTTGAATTGTATATTAGATAATTTTACTCCAGATACAACTGTCAATGAAAGTGTATATGTGGATACATATCCAAGAAGCATATTATGTTCTGGTGGTTTGTTATTAAAAGTGTCTAATTTTATTGAGATTCCTTTCAAAGAACATCCAATAATTGAAGCAACACAAAAGAAAATAGATCTTCAAGTTTGTAAAGAAGCATTTGATAATGGTGGTTTTATTTGTGCTTTTGCTCCAAAATTAAAAATAAGAGACTGTTATGAGCAAAATTTAAAAGATTTTCATCAATGTTTAGAATAAAACAATATATTATTTATTTATAAATATAAACAAATAAAAATATAAACATAATTATGAGTAATTATGAAAAAATAGATTTGATTAAACAAATTTATGATTATGAATTAAAAGGATTTAATATTGATAAAAAACCATCTATTACTAATACAATTGAAAAATTAAAATTTGAATTACATAGATTACAACAAAAAGAACTTAAATTAAATTATTCAAAAGAATTTCAAATTTATAAACAACTATGTAAATATTTAGATAGTAAGCAATAAAACTAATTATTTATATAATCTAATAAAAACTTATGTATATCAATTTTTGATGTTAATATTTCAGGCATACCTTTTTCATCACGAATATTACTATGAAAAAAACTATCATAATCAATATCATATTTTTCTAATAATTCGCTTTCTGTCATATTTGTTTCATTAAACATTTTATTTTCTTTTATCATTATTTCATAAGGTTCATAAAAAACAATTATTGGTTTATTCATATTTGATATAAAATATTATATTATATTATTTTATATGACTTATAATTACATAAAATATAAGTTAATTGGTGGTTCTAATGATGATTATAAAATTATAAAAGAAATTGGTATTGGAATGATGGGAACTGTTTATTTAGTAAAAGATAAATTAAATAATAAATATGCTATGAAGATAGAAAAAATATTAAAAAAACATAGTAATGAATCTTTAGAATATGATATATGGCGGGAAATTGAATTTTCAAATAAAATGTATAAAAAATATCCAAACCATTTTATGAAAATTTATGATAATTGGATTGATAAAAAATGTAATCATAAACAAGATTGGAAAAAACAAGGATTAAAATTAGAATTATTTGATAAATCAGCACAAAATTATTATAAAAAATTATTTGATTCGCCATATTGTTCAATTAAAATATATTCATTAATTGATTTAACATTAAAAGATATTTATAAAAAATTAACAGACAAACAATACTATGATATATTTATTCAATGCTTGTATGTAATGTATTTATGTAATAAATCAGGTTATTTACATCGTGATTGGAAAATGGATAATATAGGACTAATTAAAACAGATGATAAATATATAAATATATTTGATAACAAAATAAAAACACATGGTTATAAAGTAATATTATTAGATTATGGAGCTATTATCCATAAAAAATATATTTTATCCAGTTATGAGAAAAATATATTTAGAAATAAAATAACAGACTTATTTTTTATGTTTGATAGATACAAATATAATATGATTTTTAATTTCAAGAAATTTGAAAATAAATATAATGTTGATACCTTTGATAGTTGTACAATTGATGAAGATATAAATAAATTATTACCTAAATTCAATAAAAATAATGATGTTTTATCACAATATATTTATAAAATTAAATATTATGATACATTTGAAAATCAATTAATTGGTAAAGAGATTGAACCAATCAAACCAAAATTATTATTACCTGAAGAAACAATATTATTTATAATAAAAAATATTTATAATATCAAAAAGTGTATTCTATTTATGATTAAAAATAACTAAATTGTTCTATTTATTGAATATAAAATAATAGTTTAATTTTTAATACATATACCTTGATAATATATATTCGAATCTGTAATCAATCGACTTACCATTAGTTTCTTTCTAAGTTCTGGTTCCATAATATAATTTCTTGAATGAATAACAAACTCACAATTTTCAGTTGGTTTTTCTAAAAATGTTATTCTAATTTTAAACTCGTGATAAGGAGATGCAACAATAATAAACTCTTTCACAACTTGTGGATCATATTGTTGTCCGCCTATATAATAAGTAATTTTAATTTTATCATTTACGGGTCTTATCTCAATATTATCCATAATATCACAATCTCTTTTTGGCGCATATTCAAAAAAATAATTATCATTTTTATCAGCTTGTAAAAAACCAGCTGAGAATAATAAAAATTTTTCTTTATTATAATATGTAACCATATCCATTTGTCCTTTGTGTGTTCCTCTATGTAAAATAAAAAATTCTAGAGCATTATGATAATTCATTGTCATATCACTGTGTGCGATAATTGCATTTTTCATAAATTCATTATAGTTAATTGTATTCATAATGTATTATTGTGAATAATATACATATATTTAGATGATTATTACTTAAAATAAATTTTAAATCAATCTAGGATTATAAATGTGCCATTCACTATATAAATCTTTTTTATCAAATGGAAAATATGGATTATGTTTCTTCAATAATTCAGGATTTTTGTAATGTTTTGCTTTATAATAAAGTCTTGCTGATAATCGTCCAACCTCATAAAAAATAGAATAACTAAAATATTCTATTTATTGAATATAAAATAATAATCTAAATTTTTTGACAAACACCATATTCATATATATTTGAATCTGTAATTAATTTACTCATTCTTAATTTTGTTCTAAGTTCTGAATCCATAATATAATTTCTTAAATGAACAAAGAACTCAAAATTTTCAGTTGGTTTTTCTAAAAATGTTAATCTAATTCTAAAGTCATTATATGGAGATGCTACAACTATAAATTCTTTTATATCTTGTGGATTATATTGTTGTCTGCCTATATGATAAGTGATTTTAATATTTTTATCTATAGGGTCTATCTTGATATTATCTATAATATCACAATCTCTTATTGGTATAAATTCATAAAAATAATTACCATTTTCATCTGCTTGTAAGAAACCTGCTGAGAATAATAAAAATTTATTTGTAGTATTATAAGTAACCATATTTATTTTCTCTTGAACATAATATTCAAGAGCATTTTGAAAATTCTTAGCAGTATTACAATGTTTTATAGTTAAATTTTTTATAAATTCATTATAGTTAATTGTATTCATAATATATTATTGTGAATAATATATATATTATTTAGATATGTTATAAATCATTTTTTTCATATTACTTATGTTTTGATACTATCAAGTGCTTTAACTAAATTTTTATGAACAATGCCATTAGTGTGTTTATCTAAATATAATTTTGAAAAAAATATATAATCACATATATTACAATAATATTTCTGTTTAGATCTTTCCTCTATTGTTTTATGAAATGTTAATACATGCATTTTTTGTAACCAATGTGTTTTGAATTCTTTATTACAATTTTCACATATTTTACTTTTGGCTTTTCCACCTCTTTTGTGTTTTTCTGTTTCTATATGTATTAACCATTCAGCAGGTTTAGATGTGTTAAAATTACATTGTTCGCATCTATGTTGAAATCTTTTTCTAGTTATATTTTCTGTCATATATTAAAGATTATAAAATAATTTTTTATATTATTTTATATAATATATATAATATTATTTTCTCACTTATAATATATAATGAGTAATAAAAAAAATAATATGTTCTTTATGGAAATATTTAATGATATATTAAAGATTAATGGTCATGAAATTAGTATAATTTATGATAAAAAAGGTAATATATGGTTTGGTTTAAGAGATATTATTAAATCTTTAGGATATAAAAATATAGAAAATGCCATTACTAAAATTAAAATTACAATCAATAATAAAAAATCTTATGATAAAATACAACCCCCCAGTGGACTGGGGGGTTCTACATCAATAAAACCACATAAAAAATTTATAGATGAAAGTGGTTTATACCAATTACTTTCGATTTCTATTAAACCATTAGCAAAAATATTTATGAATAAGTATTTTACTGAAATTATGCCAAAAATTAGAGAAACTGGAATGTATATTTTAGATAAAAAATCAAAAAAAGAACTTGATAAAGTAAATAAAAAACTAAATTCTATTAAAAAGTCTAATAAAAGTTTGACAAATAATCAACGCAATATTATTTATCCAGTTGGAAATGCATTATATGTGATAACCAAAATAATAAATAAGAAAAAATATTATAAAATTGGTTATACAAAAAATCTAAATAATCGACTAAAAGTGTATAACACTGGAGAACCAAATAAAATTTTATTTAATTATTTTTTAATGGTAAAAAATAAAGAAATAGATAGTTGTATAAAAAAAATTATGAAAAATGAAGAATTTATAAAAAATAAGGAATATTATATGACTACATTAAATAAAATTTTAAAATTTATATCTAAATGTGACATAACATTAAATAAAATTAATTGTGGGTATTGTTTAAAAATATATAATTTTGACAATATAAAAGAACACAAATGTAAATACATATAATTTATTTATTAGTTTTCTAAAATTTTTGTCATAATTATTTGATATAACAACATATTTTTTATTCTAACAATAAAGTATCAATAACAAATAATTTTTATTATTTAATTTGCTATTTTCCTAAAATAAAATAATAATAATAAATCTTAAATCTTAAATCAATCTAGGATTATAAATGTGCCATTCACTATACAAATCTTTTTTATCAAATGGAAAGTATGGATTATGTTTCTTCAATAATTCAGGATTTTTGTAATGTTTTGCTTTATAATAAAGTCTTGCTGATAATCGTCCAACCTCATAAAAATTAGATGGTGGAAAAGCATATTTCAAACCAGTAGCAACACTAAAAATTAATCTGTGAGTAATTTTATCATTAGGTAGTGTTGTAAAACCACGATAACAACCATAAATACCTGATAGAGCAAAATATGATAGAACCATTTATAATTTTAGTTTATATTATTATAATTAATATATGACACAATTAAAATACAATAATGTAAATTATTTATTAAACTTCTAAATTTCATAAATATTATTTTAACTATTTATTCAAGCAATCTCACAATCTTTTTGTAAATATCATCTCTTGTCATTATTTTATACCCTTGTTTAGTATAATCTTTTTTCCATTTTTTATTCATCTTTTTTGTTTTTTTCAAATTACATTCTTCTGCAATCGCATTAGAAACATTTCTAATATATTTTTCATTATGTTTAACTAAATATTCCATATCATTATTGCTATTTGCTAAATCTAATAATAGTCTTCTACATTTTTGCTGTAATATTGTTTCATCATCAAGGTCAATAAAATAATTATGTTTTGAGTGTAAATCATAATAATGATTTTTGTGCCACCAGGGCATAGTATTTAATCCAACAAATATTAGTGTTTTTGTTGAGTGTTTTTCTATAAATTTATCAATATATTTTTGATACTCATTTTTATCAATAATATCAAATCTATTATCACCATAAAAATCTTTAATAAAGTCTCTTCGTAAATCATCAATATCTTTTACTATTATTTTATTGCCATATTCTTCTTTTAGTTTATTACCAAGTGTTGTTTTGCCAGAACCAGAAGCACCAGAAATGTGTATTATCATATATATCATTATAAATTAAAATATTTATTATAGATATATGAGAAATATCATAATACATATTTCTGGTTGTCAAGGTTCTGGTAAAACAACAATTGGAAATAAATTAAAAGATAAATACAATGAAAAAATTCATACAAAAGATTTGGATGATTTACGAAATGAATTTTCTCAACAAAAAGAAATAACTAATTATCAAGAATTTATTAATTTATTTATAGAAAAACATAATGACAAACCATTAATTTTAACAGGATTGACAGCAGAAAAATGTTTAGGAAATATGAATAATGACGATGAAACTTTTTATGTGATAGACACAAAATATAAATATTTTATTGATAATGATGAAATATTAAAACAACGATTTTTTAGACAAGTATCCAAACTTTATGAAAGAAAAGCAAAAAATAATAGTGATACACAAAAAAAACTATTTCGTTTCATTAATTTAGAACAATGGTTAAAAAATAATATTGCGTGTAGAAAAATACACAAAGAACATAATTATAAATTTTTGGATAATGATAAAATAATACGTAAAGTATCTAAAAAAATTGACAATAAACAAAAATATATGAAAAATTATAAAATTATAAAAGAATTAGGTAAAGGACTACACGGAATTGTTTTTTTAGTCAAAAATAAAAAAACAAAACAAAAATATGCTATGAAAATAGAACAAGTATTTGAAAAAGATTTAGAAGAAAGTCTAAAATCACCAATATGGCGAGAAATTGATTTTGCTGATAATATGTCAAGTAAATATCCTCAACAATTTATGAAAATATATGAATATAAAAATAAGAAATGTAATTACGTTCATAATTTGTCAGAAAAAAAATGGAATGCTCTAAAAGATAATAAAAAACGATACAAATATTATAAAGAATTATATGCTTCTCCTTATTGTTCCATAAAAATAACATCTATTGTTGATGATACACTGCACTATATTATTTATAAAATAGATGACAAGAAAATTGTTTTAGATTTATTCATACAAGTTGTGAATATTGCTTATCTAATAAATAAAGAAGGATATTGTCATCGTGATTTATATCCAACAAATATTGGTGTAATATTTACAAAAGACAAATATATTGACATATTAGATAAAAAAATCTTAACACATGGTTATATTTTATCAGCGATAGATTATGGAAAGGTTTTACATAAAAAATATATTTTAGATGAAACTGAAAAAGATAAGTTAGAACATAGTGATGATTTATTTCCTAGTCTTAATAGTATTATTGTGAGGATAATGTTAAGAAATTTAGTAAATAAATATTATTCTAACATACGTAAAAAAGTATTAATAAATGAGGAAGATGCTAAAAAATTAGATTTAGAAAATATAAAACATTTTGAATATTTTCAAGAAATTTTGTATAAAATAGTATTTTTTGACAAATTTCAGGAACAATTGGGAATTAGTGAAAAAGTAAAATTATTTGAGTTTATACCAATTGAAAGCGTAAAGTTTATTATAAGGAATTTTTATGATTTGAAGAAAATATTAGAACATTTGATTGGATTACAATATTAACTATGTTTTTTAACCAAGTATTAAATATTTTCTCTCTCATATTTTTTGTTGAAGATTGTGGATGCTTATCTTCATACAATGATTTATTTTTCTTTTTATTAAATAATAATATATTTTATAATAATTATACCATTTGGATATTTTTTTTCATTTTTTTACATTTGCCACCTATTAATCCAAAATATTTATGATGTGTAATAATATATGAACACAAATTATAAAAAAATGTATTTGGAATTATCAGGTGGCAAATGTAAAAAAATGAAAAAAAATATCCTAATAGATTAAATATTAATAATAACAAAATGGAAAAATATACATTATCAGTTGATGAACCTTGGTTTTCTCTAATTTCATTGGGATTAAAAACAATTGAAGGAAGACTTAATAAAGGACTATTCAAAAAAATGGAAATTGGGGATATTGTAAAATGGACTAATGATAAATTTGGTTCAAGAAATGTTTTAACAAAAATTATAAACAAAACAGAATACAAAACATTTGAAGAATACTTGACAGAAAAAACTCTTGAAAAATGTCTTCCTTCAATAAAAGAAATGAGTAATGGTCTTTGCGTGTATTTTACATATTACACAAAAGAACAAGAATGTGAGTTTGGCATTGTTGCTATAACATTAGAAGTGATTAAAGAGTAAAAATAATAAAAAATATAATTACTTTTACTCCAAAATAGTTCTGCGAATTTCCTGCTTTAATTTTAACTTAACAACTGTTTCTTTATTGGGCATCAAGTCGAGCAATCCGTGCCCCACAAGAATAATAATCTTGTTCTTGCGTCCTTCCCAATTTGCCAGAGTTTGAATGACACGGGTAAGCCACCCCCCTTGGGCACAATTTCCATCCTCATCAAGAACTTCATTTGTTTCTTCAACGCTTATTTCTGCAAGAATTTCATCAAGTAAAATAATTGGAGCGGAAGAAGTCAAGACCAAATAAATTAGCATTCTCTTTTTTTGTCCCCCTGACATTTCAACAAAACCCTTGCCAAAAAGATTTGTCAGTCCAAGGCGATCTTCAAGATATGGGTCTTTGCCTTTTGCCGCATCAACCTCTTCTTTTGAGAATGAAGGTGTGTATTCAGATGCTTGAACCACGTGAAAGACACTTTTTGCCACATCTTCATATGAAAGATTTTTGCGATTGATTGAACCAAAATAGATATCGCCAGAAAGAATATTACACATAAACATTTTTAGCACCGTTGATTTTCCAATGCCATTTACTGCTTCAATGTAATACATGTATCCTCCATAGAAAGTAAAAGTAAAATTCGTGATTTTTTGGTCTATGATTGGTGCTTTTGTTAAGTCTCCAACATAATAACCAAATGAAGTATCCAGAAAAGAGACGTGATCAATCAAACCAATTGGAACAAGATTGGTGGATGCCTTGTATTTGTGATACTCAAGGCACTTACATAGTGTAATGAACTCATCCACATATTTGTAATACATCAAAGACTTGATATTATCAGCAAGATAACCAATCATCCACGAGATACTCCCAAAAGCGTGAAGTTGCCCAAGATTTTTCGTAATAAGAGATATATAAGTCGTGATAAGATTGACAACGAGAATGACATACTTTTGTGTGCTTTGTTGTTTCTCAATTTTGTTGCGTCTTTTTCCTTCAAATTTTGTATCTAACTCACAACCCATTGCCATTTTAAGTTTGACAAATTCAGATTCATTAAACTTGATAACTGTTTTGGGTGTTGGTTTTGACTTTTCATACACTGATGCGTCAGTAAAATATGTGATAATACCACACATTATGATACAAAAGATGCCAAACAATAAGCGCACTGGATACTCTGATTTTGTTTCCATCAAATATATCGTGATCGAGAAATTGGCTACGGAAGACCATAGCATTGGCAATACAAACATAAAATCTCGCAGTTTTGATGCGTCATCCATTAAGTCCTTAAATTGCCCTTGATTTACGCCAGGTATGGGAATGCCACAATATATTTTTGCCAGATTTAGACGCATCTTAAGTGCTTCATACATATCGTTGCTCTGTTTAAAAATGATACTTTGTTGAACGATGAGTGATATGTAGTCCAGACATCCTTTGAGCATTAATTTCACAAAAATATCGTCAGTGTCTTGTAGCAAGATACGATTAACGTGGTTGCTCAAAAGTGAGGCAATTACCGGGATACACAGTATGCCAATAATGCGTGTGCGAGAGTATAGGGCAAATGTAGCCATAACAACCCTGAAAAAGGTGGTGGGAGTATTCATTTTTGTGAGGTATGGTGATTTGTGTATGTTATTAAAGATAACAATATATTGTTATTATCAATTTTTATGTATATATTATTACATAATTAAGTTTACGGCAAAAGTATTAGTAAGCATAAAATAATGAGTAAAATTATAACTAAATTAATTTATTTCTAATATGCTATAATAATATATATAGATGAGCGTTCATTATGTTTCATTAAAAGGATTACGACCAACAAACGAAGACGCCCATAATATAATTTTAGGTAGATGTAAAAAGAACACTGAAACGGCGAATGTTGATTATTACGGTATTTATGATGGACACGGGGGAAATTTTGTTTCTAAATTTTTAAGTGAAAATATATATCAATATTTTACCCAAAAAGGTGTTTCTTATCCTCTCGAATTAGACTATATTAATAAAGTATATGACAAAATTCAACAAAAACTAATTGACGAACATAAAGATGAAGCGTTTAATTGTGGGGCAACTTGTCTTGTTGTTTGTCAATATAAAGTTAATAATAGAGACTATCTTGATATTTTAAACACTGGCGACTCAAGAGCAGTATTATGTAGAAATAATATTGGCATAACTCTTAATTTGGAACACAAACCAGAAAATCCTGTTGAAAAAAGAAGAATAAAAAAATTAGGTGGTGTGATTAGAAAAGATGGTGAAGTATTTAGAATTTCAGATTTAAGTGTTTCACGAGCGTTTGGAGATATTAGTGGAAATAAATTTATATCTCATAAACCTGATTATTACAATTACAAATTACATAAAAATGACAAATTTATAATTATTGCTTGCGACGGATTGTGGGATGTATTTGATTCTCAAAATGCCGTTAATTTTGTTCTTAATAATTATTATGATGAGAATATGAAAAGAATAAAAACAGAAGTAAATATAGCAAGAAAAATAGCAGAACACGCTATAAGAAATTTACATTCTGGCGATAATGTATCTTGTATAATTATATTTTTTGATTAAACTTTTTATAAATTATTGGATTCAAATAATTTATAATTTTTTTGTTTTTTACTTGTTTTTTTACTTGTTGATTTAATTTCTAACTGATTGTATAATTCATTTACAATATTATTTGTATATTTGATTAATATTTTTTCTAATTTAATATAATACCTTCTTGTAATATCTGCTTCTCACTTCTTGAAATTATAAATATATACCAGATAAAGCAAAATATAATAAAGTCATTTATATCAAAATATTTTATGCTATTTTTTTCCATTTGATAATACAGTTTCGAATATTGCCATTTCTTTCACAATAATATTCTTTAAAAAACTCATGTGATGTTATGAAATTATTAAAATATGATTTATTATATCTTCTTTTTTCTGCTTTTGTGAAATTAATATAAAAATCACTTGATGAAAATTCGTGATATAAATCTATCATTTTACAAATATTATTTTTATTATTTGTCAATACATAATTTTCTTTAAACCATTCAATTATATTAAATGATTTTTCTAAATATTGCTGTGTTCTTTCTTTAATTATATCTGGAACAACAAGTTCAAAATTATTATCTTTATATTTATTGTATTCTTTCATTAAAATATAAATAAGAGCAAATTTATATTTTTCTTTAAATTCATAAGATTTATAATAAGTATTTGCTTTGTATATATGTTTATCTGGATTAATTTTACTAATATCATCAGTATATTGTGTTCTAAATACTAAATCTATAATTCGACGTGTTTCAGCATTAGTT
>Ga0214921_10008536_pt1 | contig 13251 bp, 9 predicted proteins | sample LL1505_MetaG_FD_177992 | JGI IMG/M metagenome (GOLD analysis project Ga0214921, IMG submission 177992) | Freshwater microbial communities from Lake Lanier, Atlanta, Georgia, United States - LL-1505 | ecosystem: Environmental > Aquatic > Freshwater > Lake | place: USA: Georgia | collected 2015-05-28 | reverse complement strand
CATCCGGTCGAAATTGGTCTCTCGTCCCAACACGCATCTTTTAGCGAAAGGTGGACGTACGGAAGCAATCCGCGTTTTGTCCGACGCCGCGCGTCGTATACGAGGATACGATGCAGTCCACAACGATTTGTCGAAAGAAACGAGCAAACTGAGTGCCGCCATTAAATTCGGGTGTGTGTCGATACGCGAAGTGTATAAAGTCATGCGAGCAAAACATGGTTTCATACGGCAACTCTATTGGCGCGATTTTTACGCGAATATTATGTACGCTTTCCCGAAAGTACTCGGGCATTCACTCAAACCCTCCTACGACAAAATCCGGTGGCGTCACAACGCCGCCGCATTCAAAAAATGGTGTGAAGGAAACACGGGGTTTCCGATTGTTGACGCGGGAATGCGGCAAATGAATGAGACAGGATACATGCATAATCGCGCGCGGCTCATCGTGGCGTCGTTTCTCATCAAAACACTGCTGATTGATTGGCGCGAAGGTGAGAGATATTTTGCCACAAAACTGACGGATTATGACCCGGCGAACAACAATGGGAATTGGCAGTGGGTGAGTGGCGGGGGCGCGGATTCTCAACCGTATTTTCGTGTGTTGAATCCGTGGAGGCAGGCGGAAGAATACGACCCGAATGCGGAATACATTCGGAAATGGGTACCGGAATTGAAAGAGGTTTCGACGAGAGATATTATGCGATGGCATTTTGTGTATCGCAATTACAAATACACGGGTTATCCTGCGCCAATCGTAGACTACGAAGAGAGACGAGACCAAGTCATCAAAATGTATTCGGATGTCTTCAAATGAAAAATGACGATGTATGGTATATGGTGAATCAATCAATCATGCCTACTACACATACGCGCAAATTACGCCAACCGAAAAGACGCAGATGGTCGATGAAATACAAACGCAGCATCGATTGTCGGCGTCCTCGCGGTTTCTCTCAAAAACAGTATTGCCGGTATGGCAGGAAAAAATGAGCGAACGAATAGTCGTTGCCAGGGCGCCCTCAAATATGCATTCGGTCGAACGTCGCAAAAATTACATAACATGATTCATTGCCATGTTATGTATTGATGTTGAATGACCGAAAAATGAAGGTTATTCGAATACGTATAGACATTATACCAGTGCAGATTTAAAACTAGCACACATTCAAAGATGTAGTTTGAAATCGGTACTCGTGTCTATATTTCAAACGCGTCTTCGAGATTTTCGATTTTTTCGGGAAGTTCTTTTTCTTCCACGTCTTGTTTTTTTCCCACCAAACATTTTAGGTACCAAATACAAAGTTCCTTCTTCATTACCGATGATTTTACCACTATCAATATCATAAAAAAATATTTTACCTAACTCGTTCCTGAAGTAAGATGGACGAACGCCTAGTTCTTCTGTTCCAGATGATGGAACTTCATACTTGTTATAAAATAATGTCACGTGTCTTGCATCAGCGAATTTGTGCCTGCCGAACATATTAAGCTTCGGTATGGAGTCTTTATCTGTTAGCATTTGATTGGGTACAAGATTGTCTAAAATAGGTATATCATTCGAGGACAGTGTAATGTCTCCGTATTCGGTGATTCTCTTTAATGATTCTCCTTCTAATTGGACTCTGTCAGCATGCGTTCGGTATACTTTCACATTAAACGTAACTTTCTTATCTCGGGGTGTATTCTTAAAAAAATTTTTAAGTTCGGCCCCGGTATAAATTCTTGTTCTAAGTATATCAACGATGGTGGATACTCTATCAACGGTTTGATTACTCATACTATATATTATATCAAGATAAATAATTGGAACCCATCACAGAAATTCTCCCTCGCGATAATTCGCCAAATGACTATTTCGGTGGAACTCTCCTTGCCCCCAATGTTCGTATTTCCCTTTCCCGTCTTCCACTGCCAACATCGGATACCGTAATGCCCGTTTCTCCGTGTGTTTGCTCAGTGTCCAGTCTGGATTATAGGTCGCCAAATTCGGATCCGCATGCGCCCTTCCCGCATACGTCGCATCGAATACGTCCAACAGTGTCTTGGCATACGAACGCGAAATCATGAACAAATGCACGCCCCACTGGTTTTGCGGATACCGATGGTATCGGTACGACACGCCTTTCCCCCCGTCGTACACCAGTGGATACCCCGCCGTCCACCATTCAATCGGTACAGTGGTCATGTAGCCCAACAGCAAAATATCGAGAGACATGGCATTGAATTCGCCCAAGAGGATAGGTAATTCGGTCGCTAAATCGCGGTGAATATGCACGTCATCTTCGCAGAAAAACCCGTATGGTTTCCCCGTATCGTAAAACGCCTGAATGTTGTCTAAATGTCCATAGAAAACCGACGCCAGACGTTTGTCCGCGATCACTTCGCTAAACTGTAATCGCGGGTCTTCCATTTGCACGCCCCCGTGAATATGCAGGTGTAACCCCAATTGGGCAAACCTGCCAGTCATGGTCTTGGCGCGCTCGGGCGAATTGTACGACACGCAATAAAACGCACACCGTTGATCAATGTAGTCTGCCAAAGACCCATGTTTCCCGAAAGGCGACACCACGATTGCGTCGCACGCCTTATCCGTATCTGCATAGACACGTGTAGTCATCAGTTCTCGCACAAAACAAGTGGCGTAAGGTGCATGAAGCAAGAGATGTTCGCGGTACCGGTTGGCATACGTGACATCCACGGTTTCGTCGCCGCCATAGAAAAACGCAATTTCGTGTTTCCCGTACCATTGAAACACGTAATTCCACAACGGCAAATTCGGCATACTGCCTTCCCATAATTCATCGGGACCCACTTTGCCGTAGATGATACAATCCCAAAACCTCTGTTGTATTTTCTCGACCACTTCCGCTTCCGACATGACAATGGGCGAATCCAGTGTCCGGGAATACGTGTAGCCATATCCATACAACGTGTCGGCGTTTCCCGCGTACGAATCATACATGAAATCCATGGGGGGATACTCGGTGGCGATTCCGCCTTTCTCTCGACACATACGTACAATACCGGTCCAGGTCAATTCCCTCGTGTAATTCACGCCGGCATGCCCTCGGATAAGCAACACATTGTATCCTGGATTACGCATCTTCTCCATGACGTAGGACGCAGCGGCGCTCGAACTACACCATTTGCGACAATGGTCTAATAACTGCGACACGTATTCTTGGTAGAGAGGTTCTTTGTCGGGTGTCCACGGGAGCAAGGTCCGGTTCGCTTCTTTCACCAGGCGTTTAGGGAAAGTCGAGAGAATGGTTGGTGGACATTTTTCGAGGTGTTCGAACATAGGAATACACCCATTCGCCAAGATTTCGTAATGGCGCAAACAATCCCAGCCCCCTTTTTTCCGTGTATGTGCGAAACGAGCGTCGCGGTACATTTGGTGATATTCTTGCTCTTGATTCGGTCCGAAACGATAGGTGGAGGAGTCGCCGGGTACGAGAGACGCGACGATTTCTGTTTTGGGAGGTACGGAGTCTACGATTCTCTCGTCGGGAATGGAATAGGCAAGTGGATACATGTCCGATTGCAAGAGATGGGTCGAATAATCGAGACGATGGACTTGTTCGTGCAACAATGGTGTTACGGAAGCGACACGGTCACTTGACTCGATGCGGTCGAGATTCTGGCTGGCGTAGAATCCGGTTTTGGGAATCCACCGGGGCTTTGTATAAGCGCTCAAGAAACTGGCGATCCAACAGAACGAACTGTTGCTGTGGAGGAGGGCAGGCGCGTCGCGCAATGTTGCGAAATCGCTCAAGAGATTTCCTTGGACCCATATGGGCGACCATTTCGCGAAAAACGCGGCGTATTTGTGTTCCCAGTCGTGCCGGAACGTATCACACACAATGATTACACGTCCCTTGTTTGGTATCCGTTCCAAAATATCCGTGTAGAATGAAGGAGGCAGAATATCGCTTGTTTCGCGGGGATACTGGATGAAATCGTCAAGGCGGAGCGAGAGAACGAGGTCGTTTGGTTCAAAGGAGACGGAAGAGGGAGTGAAAAGAAACGGGCGTATGGATTCGGATGCGCCGGTATAACTGGTCCAAGTATCGTCGGGGTGTTGACGGAGAGCGTCGAGGAGTTGAGCGCGGAAAGGGACGTAGTACTTGGATTGTTGGAAGAATCCGTCACACAGAATGTTTTCATGCGAAGAAGGAACAGCGGAGAGAAACGCGTCGGCAGTCTCGTCGGTAAGGGTGACGTAAGGGGCGGAAAAATCGAAGGATTCGTAGGGGATATAGGTGTAGTGAAATCGAATCGCCAGGGTTTTCGCGAAAAGATACTGGAAAAGTATATTTCCGGTTCTTGCGTTTGGTTTTTTAGCGAATGTAATGGACGGCATGTTGAGAGAACATAGGGGGATGGGTTTATATGGTTGGCAGAATGAAAAATGGTAGAGGTGCAATGATAATATGTATGTGTATGTTATAGAGGAGAGAAGATGGGTAAAAGTCGGAAAAGAATCCCTAAAAGCCGGAAACAGAGACGTATTCGAAAAATGCATACGAGAAAGCGTAGACATACAAGAAAGATGAGGGGTGAACCAACTCAAAATGCAGTTCAATTTGCTTGACCTAGTGAGACCGATTTTGCCACCGAGACAAACCAACATCACTGAACTTTATAACACGCAATTTGAAAAGTTGTTTTCCGATCGGTTGCGTATGTCAAGTGCAGTTAAAACATATGTAGATGCAAATTTTACGACCGAAGGTTCGCCGAATAGTCTGGTTCTCGGCGCGGTTCAATTATTCAATGAAATTGTTACGAGTATGGACGAAAATACATTCAAATTAGAGAGGACATCATTGCAAAATATCCAAAATTTCCTAAAATTACCCATCCAGACCTATTCATATATAACATTACAGACTGACCCAATTAAACCATCTGATGGCAATCCAGTTACTTTCAAAGATTACATAAAATTCCCGTTTGCGCATATACTATATACAGTCATACGCAAGTTAAATATTCATACCACTTCAAATCCTACCATAACATATATTAAACAACTTATAAAAGATCATCCAGACATAGTTATTCAGACTATATATCATTTTATCCATGTGAACCCGGATCTTGATGATAATTCGGATGAAAAGGATATATATGAAATCGCAAGAACATTTGAGGACATGAAAATGACAATTAAAGACAAAAGAACAACCCGGCTTTCCCTACCAATTACATCGATTTATATAGCAATAGCGCATTTATTACATGCATATGGACAATCGAATATAAGTATATCTAACCAAAATTTTATATCAAAAGAGTTTAGTTGTAATATAACAGTCAACTTCGTGATAGCTGATAACCGGAATGTTGTTGAATCATCCAGTACAGTTGATTTTCAGGATTTGCGTACAGAAATATATGGGAATACTGACATGTATTTAGACAGCTAATGAGATTGAATCTGTATATGTTTCGTATGTGATAATACGACTAATATAAAATAATACAACCAATCGAGTTCATTATAATGGAATTTATCATTAGTAAATTATAAAAATAAAACATCAGGGTTGAATGTATTTCACTCATCGCATTCGCGTTGGTATTCTCGAAACGTTTTTGTCATACTTCGATTTGTTTATGTATATGATTCGCTAGAATACACATAAAAGGATTCAATTTTTTAGGGTTGTATTTGGGGTGTATATATATCACATGTCTTTCACCACATACCCCTTCGTCGTCTTCTTCTTCACCACTTTCTTCTCTCCTCCCCCTCCATCCCCATGTTCTGCTCGATGGCATCTCTCGCACAACGCCATTAAATTCCCCGGATGGTTCTTGTGCACGCCGCCAATAAACCCCGCATCATCTGCCAACCGTTGTTCTTGCAAATGATGGATTTCTTCCGCCAATACCTCCTTGCACTTCTCACACACTCCCTTTATTTTTTTCGTATTGTATTTCTGCGACGCCTCCGCATTCAATCCCCCCCGCGTATCCGGGAAATACGTGTTGCGAATCTTGTATGCCTCGGTCAAAAACGTCTCCGGCAAATGCAGCGATTTCGCCACTTCCAATCCATACACGCGTGTCCCCGGTCCGTCTTTCAACACACGGTCATACACCAATGCATCCAATTCTCGGTCGTAATGCACTGCCATGTGTTTCAGCGCAATCGCCGACAGGTGTTTCATCTCCTCGAATCGTATCACTTCGTGGAAATGCGTGGCAAAGACAAACGAAGCGCTTTTTTGGTCCAACCACATCAATCCCGCCATGAAAATACTCAACGCCGACTCCGTTTCCGTACCGGAACACAGTTCATCGCCCAACACCAAACTGTATTCGTCCGCATGATTCAGTATCACACGTAATTCACTCATTTCAACCGCGAAGGTTGAGAGATTCTTGAACAAATTGTCGTTTCCTAAAATACGGCTGTAAATGGCTCGATACGGTCGATACACGAACTGTTGGGCGGGAACATACATACCCGCTTGTGCCATGATGACCGCAATACCTAAGGCGCGAATCAAGGATGTTTTTCCCACTGCGTTGGTTCCATACAAGAGAATACCGCGGGTTTGGTTTTCTTCGTGATTTCCTAAACAGACATCATTTGCTACATACACCTCATTTGTCTGGATTTGTTCAATGAGGCAATGCCTTAAGCCTTTGGCAGAAACGGAGGAGCCCGAGTGAATTGTAGTGGCGATCTCCGGTTTCACATACCCGTACGTCCGCGCAATGTATGCCTTGCATTGCAACACGTCTAGTTTCGCCACGTAATTCGACAAATGCGTCACCGATGACAACGCGTCTCGCTCGAACGCATCCAAAAACGCCGCATACGCTTTCGCCATTCGTTCGTTCATGTTTTCCTTGATGGTCAATATCTCTCGACAAATCCGCGACAACATGGGAAACTCAATCTCGTCGTTCGACGACCCCGCCGCCACCAGTTTGATTTCCGACACAGCAACCGTCAGTTTCCCCAATTGCAATTTCGCGTTCGGATCGGCGCGAACCAAATCCGCCAAATGTTTTTTCAACACCCCACTCCTCTTTTTCGTCAATTGGAGAGACGACCCGCTCTTTTCCGTGTCATGTACCCGCACGTATTCCGTCTTGCCATAATTCATCAAATTCACGCCCTCTTGCGTCGACATGATACGATTCAGCGCCACACGTATTCCTTCAAACAACTCTTCGTTCTCTCGTTTTCGATTCACCAATACATCTAAATCGAGAGAAACGCCTTCTCGAATAATATTCGTGTCGAATACCGTCTGCGAACTAATCCCGGCGCATTTCTCTACACACAAATGCCGAGAGATGGACTCGAGCACACACACAATCCACTGCTCCACCATTCGATGCGTATCTCCCGAGCCTTCCGTCAAATAAGCCGATATCTCTCGACTTTCCATCAAACACACGTGTATTTGTTGGACCGAGAGAACACTCTTGTACAACCGGTAAATCGAATCAGGGTAGACTTTCCGGACGACGATTTGCCTGGCAATTTTCTCCATGTCGCATATCTCTCGAATGAGTTTCCGAAACGGGTCCACCATCTCCCACTCGCCCAGCATGCGTTCGGTTGCTTCGTATTCGCCCTTCAGCCATTTCTCGTCGAACGTGGGATGGGTGAGTTGGCGGTAGAACAGCCGACGACCTATCGCCGAACAGCATTTGTTGAGAAACGCGCTCACCGACCGTAATTGGTTCTCTCCCCCCATCTGGTCGTCAATCACATTCAGCTGCCGCAGCGTATGATTCGCCAACGCGACATTGGTCGATGCATTGTAGAAGACGGGCAGTGCCAGGTTCCGAATCAAGGCGGGACAGTGTTCCTGGATAAAATGGAGTAAATAGGCAAACGCTTGCGTCGCCAAAGGATACGTGTGGAATTCCTCGCACACTTCGTAGGTATCTTCCTTGAAAAACGCACTAATCAAATGTCGCACGTATTTCTCTTCGCTACATCGCAACACGTATTTGTCTGTATCCGCCGATACCAAATGCACCGAGGATGTTTGAACCCCGCTGTATTGCAGCACCAACCGCGCCGTCTGCTCATCGAGCCGGCTTATCAACACCACTTCACTCGGTTTGTAGACGGAAACCGCGCGTTCCAATTCGTCGAACGCACTCGGCGTCCATTCGCACTCCGTCTCATACTCAAACATCTCGGATTTCCCCGTGAAAATATTCGCCACTGCGAGCCCACACACCATTCTCTTTTTCCCCGGTTGCAACAAGGGGGAGAAGGTGTCGACCCAAATACACATGATATGGTTCGTGATTTGGGGGTTCGTGTCGGAATCGGGCGAGAGAAAGGTCCCGGGGGAAAACACACTTGCCAATTGCCGTGTGATTTTCGTGCCGGTTTTCACTTGGACAAACACCACTGCAGTATAAGTGGCATCCATGAGTTTTTGCACATGCTTATCGAGCGTATAATCGCGGAATCCCGCCATTACAATCTGCCCTTTGCCATACGTCTGTTTCTTTTCCGAAATGGCGAGACCCCCGCAGATAGAACATACTTCGACAATCGGCGAACGAATGGTCTCTCCATTGGGTTCTTTCGTGGCATAGATTTCGAAAAACGCGCCGACTTGCATCAACAACACGGTTCTCGGACCATATTTCTCTTGGTATTCTTGTGTAATACGAAAATAATCGGTGTAAATGGAAGAATCGGCGTCCATGGTAGATACACTGTGTGGAGAGAATGATACGCTTCAAATAAATAAATCACGAGAGATATGTTTATGTTGGTATTGTTCGCGTATTTCCGAACACATCCGGGGTTTCAGTAGAAACAGATCAAACATAAGAATGTGTTGGTACATGAATTGGTAACTGCCCATGTTGGAGTGGAACACTGGATTTTGGTGAAGAGCGTCGGACCCAAATCCATAGTCGGATTGTTTGATTTTCTCCAACACGCCATTGACTTTGTAGAGAGATTTCCCCTTTTTTTGATAGAAATAGCTGATGACCATATCGTCGCCTAAGAAACAGGATTTCAAAAACGTGTTGGATAAATGCTGTTGACTGGGATGAGTGCTGCCCCATTCAATACACTTGTAATATTGCGTAAATTGGCTCAATGCGGGGTCTATGTCGGACGAATGCACACATATACCAGCAAATCCTTCCACAATATCCACCGGTATCATTCGTTGGGTGGAATTGGAGGAAGTATATGTCAATTTGGAATAAAAGAGAAACCCGGACCCACTGACAATGGTATTGGGTGTTTTGTGGTATGCCAAGTAACGCAGACAATCATTACTGTAGATTGTGTCGTCGTCCATGACAATCAGGTGGGCATCTATCACGTTGTGATGGGCTAGGTATTCGATTCCTCCCATCAATTTCGTGATGGGTCCTACATCATCCGTTACGTGAATGACGAACTTTTCGTATCCGTGTTTGGCATTCAGAGACCGCAACACGGGATTCATTCGTATTCGATGAATATCGATAGGACACAATGGTCTCTGAAACCGTTTATAGATGGGACACACGTGAATCAACACTTGATATATCTCTGGCATGTTTTCGAAATGATGGATGGATTGCATCCACTTATCGAAACGATTCGGGCTAGTAGTGAGAGAAAGGATGATTTTGATTTGCGCATTGGATTCAGACGGGTTTGGGGTCGCGGAACGTACAAAACTCATGGGTACTTTTGGTTGAGACGTTTTGACCATAGAAGTGAGAATCGGGCGAGGTGTGGGTATCATGGAGGTAGAAGTCGGTTTGGCATGTTTCGATGGTTTTTTGATTTTAGACATGGGTGGTCGCGCATTCAAAAATTGCATGTTGGAATGGATGACAATGGGTCTTTATATAGGTAACTGTGTATATTGTTGTCCGAAAGAAGGTGTGTTTTCGCCGAGGGAGTTCTCTCCGATTACATGATTGACCTTTATTCAAACATGTAATATGATAGGATTGCCATTATACATCGATTCCATTGTTCAAATAATTATACAACAGATTATCGGGGTTGTGATTTTGTATTTCGCCACACATCAATTTCGCACTTTCGTACATTTTTCGCAACACGTCATTCGGGGTAGAAGAACCTACACGTATGAATCCATGTTTGATTAAATACTTTTTTACTTCTTCAATGGGTGTTTGTTTTAAATCTTGGCATTTGCTTTGAATCGTATTCCGTATGGTTTTGTTCGACACGAGCACTCCTACTTTGGGATACACTTTGGATTTACCTACCCGAAATGACCGGCGAACGATTCGTCTTTGTTTTTCTTGGAACCCTGCCGGTTTCGCTTTGGCAACACGTTGTTTTTCTTCTCTCTTCTTCTGAAAATGTTTTCGCATTTCTTCGCGGTTTTGGGCTAAGGTCCGTTTTCCGCCAATAATGGGAGATAGGGTGGAAGACGGCAAGCCTTGCGGCAAGGTTGGTGGTGACAAGGTCGGCGGCAAGCCTCCATGATGTTTCTGTGTTTGCATTCGCCAGTTCCGATACGTGGGTAATTTGCCCCCTTTCAGACACCCATATTGGGGAGGCACCAATTGCAGAATCGGTTCTACACCCGAAACAGAAGGTCGAATCGAATCAAATACGTTTTCGGGAGGGTGAATCGCAACATTTTCGTCTAATATATTCTCCAAGATGCTCGGTGTATGCAACACACTGTTTTGTCCCGTAGTAGAGTACAATTCCGAACTCGATTGAAAATCCAAAGGAGGGCGGTGTTTCAAAGTTGCGTTTTTGGGATTTTTCGTAATGGATTCGAGAAATTCGAGAGATTGTTCAAAATCCGTTTTGGGCAACACATTCTCGTGCGTCGCGAGTGGTTTCTCCGGAATCGATGCGGATTGTATCATTTCCCGGTAATTGGCTTCCTGTTTCCGCCGTATGTAATTCAACATTTTTCGTTTCGTCGTTTTGGCATGTGTGTCGGGTTTATCCGATTTAAACTTGATCGGTTTACTCGCGTGTTTTTTGCGGGTTTTCCCCCCATTCGTAAATTTCAAAAAATCCGGATTAATCTGAATTGTTTTTCGCGACCCGTTTTCAATACTGCTCATTTATTGTCTAGACATAATTTATTTATCACACATACATCGAGGTAAGTATCTCTCGACGAATGCTCGAATCGTTCGATTTGTGTCGGTGTATACGGAACATCGCCATGCCCGCGTTCATGTCTTCCGTCGTTAGTTTCCGAATCATCTCCGGCGCTTTCCCAAACACTCTCTTTGAATGCGAGATTTTCACGTAAAGCAACAGTCTCTCCATATCCCTCCCAAAATGAGAGAAATCCGGTTTGTGTTTTTCAAACCAAGCCGATCCAATGTCGGTATCCATTGACCAATCGATTTCTCTCACTTTTTTGCAAAACATTTCCCCCATTTCGGATGCACTATACGAGTCAATCGTGAAACGCCAGATAAAACGGCTGTTTAGACCTGCATTTGCCCCGAAAAAATGAAGGTCCAGCTCCTTCTCATATCCTGCAATAATGACCATTAAATCGTCTTTGTGGTCGCTCAAGGCTTCGCATAATGTGTCGATGCATTCTCTCGAGAATCCGTCTAAATCATTGGCGTTTCCTAAAGAATAAGCTTCGTCGATGAACAGTACGCCCCCCAAACATTCCTGAATCACCGCTTTTGTCTTAATCGCCGTTTGTCCTAAATATCCCGCCACCAAGTCACTCCGACACACCTTCTTGAAAATATTCTTGTTGCTCAGTATGCCTATCTTGCTATACATCTTGCCGATGAGTTTCGCCACTTCGGTTTTCCCCGTACCGGGTGGACCATAAATCACCGTGTGTTTGAAATCGCCAGTTCCTACATGTAATCCTTGGATGAAATAGAGCAGTTGGTCAATCACATTGCATTTTAACTGTTTCATTCCTACCATGGATTGGATCGCAGCCAATTCTTCGCGTATATTCGACAATGCTGCTAGCTGAATATTATAGGTGTAGCCTTCCTCCACCGGGTTTTTATCAATCAAATCGAGCAAGTCTTGGATGGAATGGACGGGACTCACATCAATCTCACGATAAGGTGCCGAGCCTTGCACCGACCCTTGGTAAGGTGCCGACCCTTGCACCGACCTTGGGTAAGGCAAGAAACAAGACCCCGGAATGGGTTTGGTGGGAGGAGGACGAGAGACGGGACTGCGGTATTCGCCGCTATAGGTATGAACCCCATATTGATTCTCCATATAATGCAAATGAATCACACGAAACAGAGTGTAGTAATGGTAAGGGGGGTGTGATTCTTCCTTTTGAAAGGAATCTAAATAATCAATAAACTTCGACGGACATGACATTTCGCTATAAAATCGAGAGATGGTATTTTTCTACAAATATACGTGTCTGCCGAAATCGCCACACACACACACACACCCCCGGATAAAATTGAACGACTCCACGGCACAACCACTCCATACAGACAAATCAAAAACAATATAAACCCTGTATTGCATAATACATAACCCTTTTATACACGTCGTCACTCGAAACCATGTCTCTTGAATTGTCTGCATCTTCTTCGGAAAAAAAGGTGTTCCCCATCATTGATCATTCGATGATTCGTTTTGGTGAAAAAGTCACACTGAAAATCCCCAAGAAGTCGTCTATGAAGCCAAATGAAGCAACACGTATGTTGCAGGATGAAATCGCGAGACAGTCCCAATTCGAACAAGGAGAGAAGGAGAAGCGAGAGAAGTACATTGAAGACATTGCCACGGAGAAACTGAAACAAGGACGTTTCATTGTGCCGATCGAAGGCGATTCGAATGAACACATTGAGGATTTGAAGAAGCAGATCCAAAAGGAAATTGACGGAATTGTGACCCAAGATGGAAAACACGTGTTGGACCACTTGGACCCATATGTGGAGGAACCGTTCGTTCTACTCGATTCCTATTTCAATGCCCAACACTTGGAACGTCTGGTCCGTCACCAGATTGAATCCTACAATCATTTCGTGAATTACCAGATTTGGCGTACCATTCAAATGTTCAATGACGGTATCAACATCCGTTCTGAAAAGTATTATGTGCCGGAGCACGACATCTACACATTGGAAACGTCCATCTCGTTTGATAATTTCAAGATGTATCCTCCACAAATCCACGAAAACAATGGTGCGACCAAAATCATGTTGCCTCAGGAAGCCAAGTTGCGCAATTTCACCTATGCATCCAGCATGACGGTGGACGTGCATATCAAATACACCATTCGCGAAGAGGAT
>Ga0214921_10008535_pt1 | contig 13252 bp, 11 predicted proteins | sample LL1505_MetaG_FD_177992 | JGI IMG/M metagenome (GOLD analysis project Ga0214921, IMG submission 177992) | Freshwater microbial communities from Lake Lanier, Atlanta, Georgia, United States - LL-1505 | ecosystem: Environmental > Aquatic > Freshwater > Lake | place: USA: Georgia | collected... | reverse complement strand
TTAAATCATTTCTCTTAAATTCAGTTTCAATAACATTTAGATTGGTGAGAAATTTTTCAAGATTATTAGTGCTCCAAATTTTTAAGATATTTTTTATTCTATCTTTATCTTTCCAAAAAATAGGAGGTTTATATCTTTCAATTCTTTCATCGATTGAAAGATTTTTGTAATTTTTTTGTATATCAAGTATTTTAATTATAAATGACCTAAGAATAATAATTATTTCTATAAAATTTTTTTCATAATTAGACATGTTGGATATAAATTCATTAATATTCTTCTCATTTTTAGATAGCAAAATATCAATAATTTCATCATTTTTTTTTAGATCTACATCAGTACAAATTTCTTCAATAATCTGAGCTGTAATTTTTCCTGAATTTTTAAATAGATTTAATTTTTCTATTACCTCTTTAATCTTTGATCTTTTTAAAGAAGATGAATTAAGAATAGTTTCACTTTGAGAATCTGATAATTGAATATTATTTATCTGAAGTTGCTGTAGAAGAAATTTTTTTATGTCAAATTTAGTTTCTTGATAACAAGGGATGCAAATACCTAATTTATCGTATTCTCCAAATTGTCTTAATTTTGAATTTTTTAGAAGTATTTCAGAGTTCAGAATAATAATGTTATCATTAATATTATTTTTTATTTTATTAATAATATCTAATATTTTGTCAGAACAATTTTTAATTATTGAGATATTTTTATTATCATCAAATAGCGATCTATTAAGATAATAACTGATAATATTTTCTGGATTTTTAATTATATCTTCTTCAAAAAAAGATTTTGAGATTTTTTCTTCTTCTACAAATTTAGATGTAATTTGTTGATTTAAATAAGTAATTAAGTCTTGATTTTCTCCATACAAAAGAATTATTTTTTCTTTAAAAAAATCCTTTTTTTTTAAGGTAATCTCTTGTGATTTTAAGAGCATTCAAGCTAATTTAATGAGACTCTAGATTTGAATAAAATATTTTGAATTATAGAATCTAATAATAAACTTTTTTCATTATTTTTTATTATAATATTACTTGATAAATTGTCAGTTACAGAAACTCTTTTATCTTTAGTTATTGCGTCTTGGTATATTACAATACCATTTTTATCTTGAAATTGATAACTTACTGTTAATTTAATGATTTCTTCTGTAGATATTCCTCTTGAATCAACAAGAGAACTTTCTGCTGTATCATAAATTTGAGCTTTGAATATATAAGCATTTAAATTTTTTTCGTCCTTTTTAAAGTTTAATTTTTGTTCCAAGTTAAAAGCTAGGTCTTTATCACCAATTACTTCCGATTTAGAAATAATTACTTGTTTAAAATTTCCAGTATATATTGGGGAGAATCCACAATGAGTTAAGGCAAATGATATTATAATAGCAAAAAAAAATTTATTAATCATTAGTAACAATATTAAGCAGTTTATTTTTTATAAAAATCTTTTTTATTATCTTTTTCTCTTCTAATATAACTTTAATATTTTTAATTGCTAAGGATTTACTAAAAATACTCTCTTCATTTTCATTATTAATAGCGTTGATAATTGCTCTTTTTTTACCGTTTATTTGAATTACAACATCGAAATAATTTTTTTGTATTAGATTACTTTGTATTTTTGGCCATTCTTGTGATGTTAAATCATTTTTTTTAGTTATTATTTCCCAACATTCATTTGCAATATATGGGATGAAAGTAGATATAATAATTAGGTAATCTTTATATGATTCTATAATAGAATCTTTATCCAAAGTCTTTTTATCAATTTCTTCATTAAGATTATTTAAAAAAACATAAAGTTTAGCAACCGCAACATTAATATGAAATTTTTTTATACATTCTGTGATTTCTTTTATGAGAATATTAGTTTTAATTAAAAAATTATTACCAGTTTCTTCTTTTTCTTTTTCATAAATTTTTATTTTTTCACAAACGCGCCAGATTTTTTGTATATATTTAAATGCGCCTTGAATTCCGCTGTCACTCCATTGAATATCTCGATCCGGAGGGCTGTCAGATAAGATGAACCATCTTACAGCATCTGCTCCATAAATTTTAATAATATCATCAGGGTCAACAATGTTTTTCTTAGACTTGGACATGGCCTGACTGTCTCCTTTTAAAATCTTTTCTTTATTATCCAAAAAATAAGATCCATCTTTTTCAATAACTTCTTTTGGGAAAATCCATTTACCTTTTTCTGTTTTAAAGGTTGGATGACACACCATTCCTTGCGTAAAAAGATTTTCAAAGGGTTCAGAAACTTTTAAATTAAATTCATCTTGCAGCGCTAAAGTAAAGAATCTTGAATATAAAAGATGAAGTATTGCATGTTCAACACCTCCGATGTACTGATCTACTGGCATCCAATAATTAGCTTCATCTGCATTAAAAGGTTTTCCACTTTCTTTTGAGGAACAAAAGCGAAGAAAATACCATGAAGAATCTACAAATGTGTCGAGCGTATCAGTTTCACGAATAGCTTTCATGCCAGTTTCTGGACATTTTGTATATTTCCATGTGGGATGGTTCTCTAGTGGATTTCCTGGTTTATTAAAATCTACATCTTTTGGCAGCTCTACAGGCAGATCTTTTTCTGGAACTAAAATAACTTTTCCATCCTCTCTGTACATAATTGGAATTGGACACCCCCAATATCTCTGTCTAGATATTCCCCAGTCTTTAAGACGATAAATTATTTTAGAATTTCCTATTCCTTTACTCTCTATTTTTTCGATCGCATATTTTTTTGCATCCTCAACGCTTAAATCATTAAGAAAATCTGAATTAATAATATAACCATCCTCGGTGTATGCCTCATTATTAATTATGATAGATTTAAACTTATTAGCGCTAACAACAGGAATTATTTCTAGACTATACTTTTTGGCAAATTCCAAATCTCTCTGATCATGTGCTGGACATCCAAATATAGCTCCGGTTCCATAATCCATAAGTATAAAATTAGCTACATAAATTGGTATTTTTTTATTTAAAAAAGGATGAGATACAAAAAACGGTGTTTTAAAACCCAATTTTTCATTTTTAGATAAAGATGACTCTGTCGCAATATTTTTTAAAGCAAGTTCTTTAAAATCTTGAAAATTTTTTTCATTTTTAAAAGATTCAGTAAAAGGGTGATCTGGCGCAATAGCTATAAATGAAGCTCCAAATATTGTATCTGGTCGTGTTGTAAAAATTTTAATTTTTGTATTTTTAAAATCAGAGATAAAATCAATTTCACAACCTACTGATTTTCCAATCCAGTTTTTTTGCATTAAGCGTACTTTTTCTGGCCAGCCTTTTAAATCATCAAGTGATTTTAATAATTGATCTGAATATTTTGTAATATTTAAGAACCATTGATTTAATTCTTTTTTTTCAACGACTGCCCCAGATCTCCAGCCCTTGCCTTCAATTACCTGTTCATTTGCAAGAACTGTATTATCGATAGGATCCCAATTTACGTAACTTTTTTTTTTGTAAGCGATTCCTTTTTTAAAAAGAAGGGAAAACAATATTTGCTGATGTTTATAATATGAGGGATCGCAAGTAGAAATTTCTTTATCCCAATCTATTGATAGACCAAGTCGTTGCAATTGAAATTTCATTGTTGAAATATTTTTTATTGTCCAATCTTTAGGATGTAAATTATTTTGTATGGCTGCATTCTCAGCAGGCAAACCAAAAGCATCCCATCCCATAGGGTGTAAAACGTTAAAGTTATTTAATCTTTTAAAATTAGCGATAACGTCACCAAGAGTATAATTTCGAACGTGACCCATATGAATGTTCCCAGAAGGGTAAGGAAACATTTCTAAACAATAAAATTTCTTATTTGTATTTTTTTTTGTTTTAAAAATTTGATTTTTTTTAAAAAAACTCATCCACTTTTCTTCAATTGGAAGAGGATTGTAATGTTCCATTTTAAAATTTAAATGACTATTTTTGTGAATCTTTTTTAGAGTCTTCTATTTTTATTTGTCTTGCTGTAGAAATAATAGATTCTTTTATTTCATTAGTAAATTTATTGTCTAATTTTTCGATAAAACATTTTCCACTGTCATTACAAATTTTTTTATGTCCAGAAACTACAACAGAGGAAGATTTTAATTCATTATTCAAAAATCTTACGGTCACTTTTATTAATTGTTTATCGTCTTTATCTGAATACCAATCATAAATTATTACTCCACCTGAGTAATCAGCATTCATAAGCGGAAGAAAATCTAGATTTTTAAGGGTGGCTCTCCATAAAACATTAGATGTTGAAAATTCAAAATTAGTTGGTTTGTTTTTATTTCCGAACACATCATCTAAAAGACCACCATCTTTCCTTGCTGCTTCTCTTGCTCTATTTTTTTCATTAGGATCAATAAGTATTTTTTCACCGGTTACCGGGTCTACTTTTGCACAGTTAAAAATGAACAAAAATATGAGAAAAATAGTTGAAAGCTTAACTAATCTATCCATCCAAAAAACATTGTATATCATAATAATTTCATTAAAAACTTGTTGTAAAAATACAACAATAGACAATAAAGTATAAATAAAATCTTAATAAAACAACTTAAACTTATCTAATAATGCTAAATAATCAAATATTATTATAAAAAATGTGTTTTTATAATAAGTTAAACAATACAAAAAAAAGGTAAAACATGAAAAAACTACTTTTAACTACTGCTATTGCAGGTGTTATGGTTAGCGGAAGTGCATTTGCCCAAACTACTATTACAGGTGAGCTAAGGCTTAACTATAAAGCATTGGGCAATGTTGGTCCTTCTGGAATAGGTGCAATAAATGGTTTTGGACAAGAGCAACAAATCAACGTTCAAACTAAAGGAAAATTAAATACTCTTGGTTTAGATTATGCAGCTGGTTTCGCAATAGAAAATGACGGATCTCAGTCTACTTCTCTATTCAACGAGAATACTTACATGGACTTCACTAATCCAGGTACAGGCACAACTATCAGCATTAGTCGTGATCACATTCAAAGATCAGACACAGATAGATCTGCTGCGGTATTAGTTGGATTCTCTCCAAACGAATTGTCAGCTGACGGCCCAACTAAGACTATATTCAGTCAAAATATTGGACCTGCAGTAGGACAAGCTTACACTGTGTCAGTTCTACAGAAAACTCCATATGGAACATTCTCTTATGCTTTTGCTCCAACAGGAAATGCTCTGCAATCGATTACAGCAAACTCTTCTCCAGTATCCCAAAACTCAGAAAGTACAGCTGAGAACGATGAAGAATCTGCTTATGAATATGGTTTCACAGGTGATCTTGGTGTTAAAGGTTTGAGTACTTACTATTTCAAATCTAAACAAGGGAAAACTCCTGCTATGGCAGCTCAAGTTAAAGACTCAGACGCTAAATCATACGGTTTGAGCTATAACTTTGGTCAAGTCTCAGTTGGTTTGGCTGAAAAAAAATATAACTTTATCGCTACATCAGGAGGATCAGGTTTAACTGCTGGAACTAATGATATAAAAGAAAGACACATGGGTGTTGCATATGCTGTAGATAAAGATTTATCTATCGGCCTTATCTACGCTAAAGGTGAATTCTCCGGTTCAGCAGCAGAACAAAAAACTAAAGGCGTTAACATTGGTTACAATTTAGGACCAGTTGCTTTAACAGTTGGTTACGCTCAAAACACAGATGTTGGCGGAATTGCAAATGTTGACCAAAATCAAGGTATGATTAGATTTATTGGAGCTTTTTAGTCTAATAAAATAACATAATTATTAATTAAACCCGCCTACTTTAAATAGTAGGCGGGTTTTTTATTTGAAAGTTTCTCTATTTTTTATATATCCAAGACTTAATTCCAACAGTTTTTGTTTTTGTAATTCTTATTTTTTTAATATTCTCATTAGAAATCCCTCCCAGAGCACAAATTTCAGTTTTCCAATTTAGAGATATTAAATTAAATTTAATAGGATTTAATATTTGGTTTTGTGAATATTTATTATTATAAAAAATTGGCGATAACATTATAGTTTTGCAGTGTTGTTTTTGTTTTATAAAGTACTCAAATTGATTATGAGCCGAGCCAATTAATTTAAATTTTATACTACTAAATAAAGATAAACTAATTTTTTTATTATTTGCAGAAATAAAGACTCCATGAGCTTTTAATTGTTTTGCAATCTTAATATTATTTAAAATGTAAAAATCAATGTCATTATTTTTACAAAATTTAATAATATTTTTCGCTAGTATTAATGAAGATTCTTCAAAAATTTCAAAATTTAAAATTAGATATGGTTTATATATTTTAAGTATATTTTTTTTTATTGTTTCATTTAACTCACTAACAAATATATAATACTTATAATGTCTCAATCTCATATTAATTATCTATATAATTATAGAACAATTAAAGCAGAGATAATCAATATAAAAAAAGACACAAATTTATTAGTCGTTACCAAAAATCAAAATTTTGATAAAATCAAAGAACTTATAAGTATAGGCCACTTTGATTTTGCAGAAAACAAAGTCCAAGAGGCCAGTGAGAAATGGAAAGAAATTTTAAAATCAAATAAAAATATCCAACTACATTTAATTGGCAAGCTTCAGTCTAATAAAGCTAAAGATGCATTTTCATTATTTAATTTTATTCATACTCTTGATAATGAAAAATTAGCAAATAAATTTTATGAAATTGAAAAAAATGCTCAAAAAAAAATTAAGTTTTTTATACAAGTAAATATTGGTGATGAAGATCAAAAGAATGGTATAAAAGTTGATCTATTAAAAGATTTTGTAAAATTATGTAAATATGATTTTAAGTTAGACGTTATAGGATTGATGTGTATACCTCCAAAAGATTTGAGTCCTGAAAGTTTTTTCAATAAAATGAGATCTCTTAGTTTGGAAAATAATCTTAAAGAACTAAGCATGGGTATGTCTTCAGATTACAAATTAGCTATAAAATGTGGCTCTACCTTTGTTAGAGTAGGTTCTTCAATATTTAATTAATTATTTTTATCCTATTCTTATTTGTGTATTTTTTTTTATTTTAGATACCAAATATAGTAACTCACTTTTTTTTAAAGCAATACATCCTTGAGTTCTTTCGTAATTTTTTTTTGCAACATGTAAAAATATTGCACTACCTTTTCCTTTTATTATTGGATTTAAATTATAATTTAGAACTACTAGGATATCGTACACATTGTCTTTGCGATATAATTTTTCATGACTAATTTTTTTATTTATTTTTATTCGTTTATTATAGTAATTGCTACTTACGTCATCACACCATCCCATATTTTTCTTTATTTTTAATTTTTTTAACGGTGTATTAATTTTTTTTATTCGATCAGATCTGTAATAAATTTTGATTAATTTAAACTTTCCTTTGGGCGTTATAAAATCGCCTTCTCTTTTCTTTTGTTTAATACCGCCTTTTCCTAAGGCACAACGAAATTTAAAATTTTTATACTTTAAATATCCAGATTTTTTTACGATAATCATATTAAATGTATTATATATTTATTTATGAATAATACTCATCTGCATATTATTGGTTCAAAAACCTTTGTTTCTATATTAGATGAATTAGATTTTAATTATAATATTAGTTGCGATAAAAATCTAAAATACAATAATCGGGATTCGCTTATTAGAATAATAGTTGTTGAAAAATTACAACTAATCGAGATAAAAAAGTATTTTTTAGAAAACATTCCAACTATTTTTTTATTAAGTAACAAAGATTACTTAATAAAAAATAAGCTAAGATTAATGGAGTTTCATGTTGCTTTATTTGTGCCAATAGAGCTTTTGTCTTTTAGAGAAATACTAAATATTTTGATTACAAAGTATAATTTTTTTAAAAAATCTAAGATTATTATTAATGGTTATGAAATAGATTCAAACCAAAGAGTAATTATGAAGAATGGTATAAAAGCTAAACTTACAGAAAAAGAATTAGACTTAATTTTAATCTTAGAAAAAAGTAATGGTTTAAAAAAATCTTTTTTATTAAAAAGTATATGGAATCATAGTTCAGACTTAGAAACGCATGCTTTTGAAACGCATTTGCACCGATTAAGAAAAAAAATGAATAATTTTTTTAAAGACACTAAATTTATTGTAGAAAAAAATTCTTTATACTATTTATCTAATTAATATTATTAATTTATTCTAATCTAGCGCCGATTTTTTGAATTATTTTTGAAGCAAGAATTGATCCAGACATTAGACATTTTTTAATCTCAGATTTTTCTAAGTATTCTTTTAAAAACCCAGCTGCAAATAGATCTCCAGCTCCGGTTAGGTCTAGTATTTTATCGGCCTTTGTACTTTCGCAGTTTATAATTTTATTATCTTTGAGGGCTAAACTACCGTTTTCACTTCTTGTAACCACTATTAATTTATTTAATCCTTTTAATTGATTTATAGAATCTAATAATGTTTTTGTATTTGTTAATTCATTTATTTCATTTTCATTCCCTATTAATATATCTAAGTCATTCTTTAAGAGGTTATAAAAGTCTTCTTTATGTCTGGTTACACAAAAAATATCAGACAAACTCATTGCAATTTTTACATTATTCTTTTTGGCTATATTTATTACATATTTAAACATTTTTTCACTTATTCCCTTATCCCACAGATATCCTTCCAAAAAAATTAATTCCTTATTTATAATGTTATTTTCATCTATATCGCTCTCCGAAAGATTTGAGGATATTCCAAGATAAGTGCACATGGTTCTCTCTGAGTCTGGCGTAATTAAAATTATTGAAGCACCCGTAGGTAAACCTTCTTTTTTTTGAATGTAAGGAAAATCTACATTTATATCCTCAAGACTTTTTTTGTACATTTGTCCAAAACTATCAGAATTAACTTTTCCAATAAAAGATGCACTTCCTTTTAGATAAGCAATCCCAGACATCGTATTAGCAACAGAACCTCCTGCTACAACTTTCTCAATTTTAATATTTTTTTTAAGATCTTCAAATTCCGATTTATTAATAAGTTTCATAGAACCTTTAATAAAGTTTTTTTTTATTAAAAATTCATCATCTACTTTAGCTAGCACATCTACAATCGCATTACCTATTCCTAATATTTTTTTATTCATTTTTTCCTTTGTATAGGCAAACTTTACTAATTACACATTTTTTACATAATGGATTTCTAGACTTGCAGGTATATCTTCCGTGCAAAAGTATTAAATGATGGGCTTTTTTTATGTTTTTTTTTGGTAATATATTTAAAAGTTGATTTTCAACTTGTTCAGGATTCTTTCCATTAGAAAGACCTGTTCTGTTGGCAACTCTAAAAACATGGGTATCTACAGCAATAGTTGGTTTATTAAATGCAGCATTCAAAACAACGTTTGCTGTTTTTCTACCAACTCCAGGAAGGAGCATTAACTCCTCAAATTTATTTGGGACTCTACTTTGATATTTTTCTAATAAAATTTTGGATAAATAATATAAATTTTTAGCCTTATTATTAAACAGTCCTATACTTTTAATAAGATTTTTTATTTTATTTATTCCAAGTTCCACAAAGTGTTTAGGTGTATAATATTTTTTATATATACTTTTAGTCACGTTATTTACATTAACGTCAGTGCATTGCGCCGAAAGAACAACTGAAGTTAACAAAGTAAATTGATTTCTATATTTTAAAGACGTTTTTGGATTTTTTATTGATTTATTTAAAAGTTCAATAAGCTTAAAAGCTTTAATTTTATTTAGCAGCATTAAAAAGATTTAAATATTTCTGTAGAATTTACTTCAAGCCCAACATATTTTGCATACTAAATAAGCCTTTATTTTTTTTGCTTATCCATATAGCAGCATCTAATGCTCCATCAGCAAAAAGCTCTCTAGAAAAAGCAGTATGTTTTAATTCTATATTTTCTATTTTATTATTAAAAAGCACAGAATGTTTTCCAATAGTATTTCCTTTTCTTGTAATAAAAAAATTAACTTTATTTTTTTGAAGATTACCTTTTTTATTTAAAAAATATTTTCCTTTCATTAATTCTAAATTTTTATTTTTTCCATTTGCAACTGCATTTGCTAACATCAACGCTGTTCCTGAAGGATAATCAATTTTCTTTTTGTGATGATCGTCACTAATTGCAATGCGATAATTATTAGGTATTTTCCTCGATAAAATATTAACAATATATTCCAAAAGATTAATGCCTAAACTCATATTACCAGATTTAAATATGGCAATTTTTTTTGAATAATCTTTAATTAGATTATTTTGTTTTTTAGTAAAACCTGTTGTTCCGATTACAATTTTTTTTTTTAATTTCTTTGCAAATTTTAAAACTTCAATGGAGGATTTAGGATTAGAAAAATCAATAATAACGTCGGTTTTTTTGAAAGCTTCAAGGTTATTTTTTTGTATCTTAACCTTGTTTATAATTTTATTAGATTTTATATCGGTTAGGCTAAATAGTTTTAAGCCTTTTTTTTTAGATAATCTTTGAACAAGTGTTTTCCCCATTTTGCCCATTGCACCAGTAATAGTTATTTTGATTATTTTCATTTTATATAAATATTCTTAGGTGTAATTTTATTTTTTAGCGTTTCATAAATTTTAACATAAGCTGTCTCTATTTTTTCAACATATAATTTTGAATTAAATAACTTTGAAATAGTAAATGGTTTTAATAACTCTTGTTTTAATTCTGTTATTTTTTTTTTGTTAACAGATAAATTATAAGCTTTATTGATGTATTCGGTTTCAGAGTAAGCAATTAATTCATTCATATTTAATGTATTTAGCAGACTAGCACCCACCCTTGAAGCAAAACTTTCGCCACATAGAGTTAAAATTGGTAATCCAGAATATAGCGCATCACATCCTGTGACATGAGCGTTATAAGGAAATGTATCTAAGAACAGATCTGCTAACTTATAACTTGCTAGATAATCCGAAGACGACTCCAACCTATCTGCAAAAATTATTCTATTGCTGTTTATTTTAAATTTTTCTGCTTCTGATTTTATATTTTTAATAACACTTGTCTTGTTTGATTTTAACCACAAGACACTATTTTCATTTTTTTTTAAAATTTTCATCCATAAACTGAAAATATAAGGGTTAATTTTTAAAATATTATTAAAGCAACAAAAAATAAATTTATCTGAAGGTAAATTAAAATCTTTATAAGTATAATTTTTACTGGATATTTTTTTCTTGTCGTTGCTAATGTTATAAAAAAAAGGAAGGTAAATTATTTTTTCTTTAAAAAATTTTTGATTTTTTTCAGGTATTACAATTTCATCAGCAATTATATAGTCCATATATTTTGCCATCATGGTAGAGGGGTAACCAAGGGCATTTATTTGCAATGGACTTAAGCGACTAGAGAATATTTTGGTTCTAGAATTGCTTGTAAATCCATTTAAATTTATTGCTATATTTATGCCTATTTTTTTAGATAAATTTATTAATTCAAAATCTGAAATATTAGAAACATCAATAAACTTTTTGCATTGCTTAGATATTTTCTCTGTTATTTCATCTTTTTTTTTGCCAAAATAAAAAGCATAAATTTCAAATTTTTCTTTATTATGAAATTCAAATAATTGAACAATAGAGTAACCAACTGGATGACTTGAAAAATCAGAGCTGTAATATCCTATTTTAATTTTATCTTTACTTTCTCCTTTAATATCTAAAATATTTTCACTTGGTGGAAATTTGTCGTCTGAATATTTTTTAATAACTTCTACTTGCTGCTCAAGAGAATCCGTAATTAATAAAATATCAAATGCATTGATAATTTTTTTGTTAAACAAATTTTTTTTAATTTTACCTATTTCCAGTTCCAAAGATTCCCAATGACAACTATTAAGTTTTGATCTTACAATGGATCCTAGAAGATAGGGGTGATCTGGATTGAGTTTTAATAGTTTATAATAGTATTTTAATGCCTCTTCTATTCTTCCTGTTCTTTCCAAGAGTTCAGCATAATCATAATAAGCGTCAAAAAATTTTGGGTCGGAAACAATAGCTTTATAATAATACTCTAAAGCAATCCTATATTTAGAAATAGACTTATAAGCATTTCCAAGATTGTAAATTGCCGCTGTATAGTTTTCATTTAAATGAAGTGCTCTTTTATATTTTTCAATTGCCTCAGGATACTTTTTTAGTTCTAAAAAAATATTTCCCAGATTATTTAATGCAGAATAATTTTTATTATTAATTTGTAGAGACTTTTCAATTAATTGTATGCCTTGATTGTAGTCTTTTTGTTGACAAATTATTACCCCCAACAGATGTATTGCTTGAAAATTTTCTTTTTCAATCTCAATTATTTCTTTATAAATTTTTTTTGCTTCATCTAAAGAATTTTTTTTATGTAAAAAAATTCCCTGCTCTAACAGATTATTAATATTCAATTTAAGTTTTTTAATTAATTTCTCTAATTGTACATAAATTTATTTATAATTTCTTTAAAAATTTAAAGCATTAATTTTTTAAATGTATTGATATTAATGAATAACAGACTTTTTTCTTTTGGAATCAAAAATAATCTTTGCGTAACGTATAATAAAAATAAATTTTTATTTTAAATTAGCGCATATTTTCCCAGAATTTTTTTGCCTTATTTACAAAATTTTTTATTTCTGAATTGTTATTTAGGTCTTCTAAAGATTTAAATTTTTCGAGCAAGTCTTTTTGCTCTTTTGATAAGGATTCAGGAATTATTACATTTGTTTCTAAATATAAATCTCCGTAATCATCACTTCTTATAATAGGCATACCTTTGCCTTTAAGCCTAAACTGTTTTCCAGATTGTGTTCCTGATGGAATTTTAACTTTTGATTTTCCACCATCAATAGTTGGAACATCTATTTCAGCGCCAAGAGCGGCATCACTCATTGATATGGGTAATTTATAGTATAGATTTTCTTCAGACCGTTGAAAAATTTTATTTTTTTCGACTGTTATAAATACATAAAGATCACCATTGGATCCACCCCTGTAACCCGCATCGCCTTTACCAGACAATCTCATCTGCGTTCCATCATCTACACCTTTTGGAATTTGAATTGAGAGATTTTTTTTTGTTTTAGTAGAACCAGATCCTTTACAATCTTTACATGGATTAGAGAGCATTTCGCCATCTCCTCCACAATCAGGACATGTTTGTTGTAGAGTAAAAAAACCTTGTTGTGTTCTTACTTTTCCATGTCCATCACAAGTAGAACATTTTTTTGGTTTTGAACCAG
>Ga0214921_10008532_pt1 | contig 13255 bp, 9 predicted proteins | sample LL1505_MetaG_FD_177992 | JGI IMG/M metagenome (GOLD analysis project Ga0214921, IMG submission 177992) | Freshwater microbial communities from Lake Lanier, Atlanta, Georgia, United States - LL-1505 | ecosystem: Environmental > Aquatic > Freshwater > Lake | place: USA: Georgia | collected 2015-05-28 | reverse complement strand
AAAAATTCCTTTAATTTATATCCAAACATTATATTACGATACGATGATGGTACTAAGAAACTAGATTCATGTGGTAAAACTAACATTAATTGTTGTAATGGTTTTATTTCATTTTCATACCAAATTGCATTAATTCCATATAAATTTTCAAAATATTCTATTCTATTTGGGAATCTTCTAATATAATTTAATAGATCAGAAATAAATGGTCCATGATGATGATCATAAAACCATTCATAATCTTTACATTTATCATAATAATAATAAGTTGTCCATACTAATCCCCTAATATATTCATCTAATACTACATTTAATGAATTATCTAAAGGATCCGATGTATCAATATCAATATGATGATAATGTTTATAATATTTTCGCTTCCAATCATGTAAATTATTAGCAGGATCACCTAATCTAATTGGATCATAATATCTTTCAATAACATTTTCTTCATAATTTTGTTTATCAATATCAAATGGTTCTGTTTTATTAGATCTATTGATAAATCTTTTGAATTTAAAGAAGTCATTATAATATGCAGTCTCTTGATCAGATATATTTTCTAAAATTTCTTCAAACATTAATTTATTAATTTTAATATGTCTATTACCTTCGGCATTAGTAGAAATATTAATTAGATATTGGTTAGTTTGATCTACATATAATTTAGTATCAGAATTAGAATCAGAATCAGAATTGGTTTTTGACACAACTTCGGTATTTGATAAAACTTCAGCATATGCTTCAATTATAGTTTCAATACCATTTGGAATTTTTTTATTATGTGGTTTAATTGATAATGATGGAATATTTGGTAAAAAATCATTCCCACAAAAATAGCATAAAAATACAAAATCATTTGCTAAAGATTGTTGACACCACATTTTGGTTGATGGTAATCGTGATACCATTTCATTTCGGATTAATTCATTTAGTATATCAATTGAAAGATAACTAAAACCTTCCGTAAAGCGAGAACCATCTATTTCCATTTGACTAGTCTCTCGCATAAGATAAATATGTTTCTTTTCTGATGCTAATGATAAAAATAATAAATCTGCATCTAAACCATATATGACTGTGTTTGGATCAGAATCAAAATCACTATTTTTCATATATTGGAGTAATTTATGTTCACCTTCTCCAGGAGTATATGATGATGAAAAAATTACTTTACAATCGAATTTTTTAGTTCTAATCCAGGACAAAAGTGATTTCATGAGTTTATCCATAAAAATAGTACCTGGTGTAATTGCAGAAGTATTCCATTCTTTTGGTAATACTTTATTATGTTTTTTCGCTAATGATTCAAAGATTTTTCTATCATAAACAGATTTAAATCTTCGTAATCGTTGATGTTTAATTTTTGCCATAGGAGCAACACCATCTACTGCAATGTAAATAGATTTAGTTGGTTTAGTTTGATTAATTAAAAGTTCGATATACGCGATAACTTGTTTAATAATTTTCTTTTCTAATAATTCAAGATTAGAATCAACTAAATGCGGATTATCCAAACAAATTTGTCTTGCTTGGGGGTGAATTAAACAATTCGTATCTATTAAAAGATGATCAATAGAATCAACTTGGTGATTATCATCAATACTGAGATCATAATTATCAGTATTAATTTCAGTATTAATTTCAGTATTGATTTCAGTATTAATTTCAGTATTAATTTCAGTATTGATTTCAGTATTAATTTCAGTAGTATTTATCATATTAGACTTTAATAAATGTTTAAAAATAAAATTAGTATTTTTGTGGTTATGATATAACCATGCTACAAAACCTGGAACGCCCATTTAAATAATGATATAATTATATTTAATTATATGTATAGTATTTATATTTAATTCATATAATCAATTTTTAATCAATTTTTTTTCCTTACTTTTAGAGAAAAATATATTATTATATAATATATATTAAATGTCTAATTTTAGTGAAAGTATTAAATTAAACAATGGCAATGTTTTGGATACAGAATCCTCTGCCATCGAATCACTCTCTTCAAATCTTTATAATGCAATTCATAATAATATGAACGCTACTAGTTTATTTACTGATCAAAATGGTGGTGCTGGGCCAACTCCTATTGGTAGAAAAAAAGTATCACGTGGTGTAGTCCAAAAAGCAGCCCGCACTGGATCAAAAGGTTCTAAAAAAGGTTCTAAAAAAAGTTCTAAAAAAAGTTCTAAAAAAAGTTCTAAAAAAAGTTCTAAAAAAAGTTCAAAAAGAGGTTCTAAAAAAGTAGAGCGCGCTGGTTCAAAAGGTTCCAAAAAAGCTGGATCCAAAAAAGCTGGATCCAAAAAAGCTGGATCCAAAAAAGCTGGATCCAAAAAAGCTGGTTCTAAAAAGAATGGATCAAAAAGACTTAATAAAAATGATACAAATGTTGATATGGTTGGTGGGAGAAAATCAAAAGGCAAAAGACCATCTAAACCAAAATCATCAAGATCAAGATCATATTCAGCAAATTCATTAAATTCTAATATAATGTCAGATTCAATTGAATCATTTATTAATACAAATACAAAATCTGCACAAGATGGTGGGAAAAAAGGATCAAAAAAAGGTTCCAAAAAAAGTTCATCCAAAAGACAATTACCAGAAAAACTTCAAGAATTCCAAAAATTAATTAAACATTTATCTTCATCTGGATTAAAACATGGTCCAGTTCTTTTTACATTAGCAAAAAAGATAAGAGATGAAATAACAAAAACAAATGCCAATATTCCTACTAAAGAACTTACACAAAAAGCAATGAAACTTTATGATGGAGACAAAAAGAAATGGGCAGCTGAATATGAAAAAATAAAAGTTGAAAAAGAAAAAACAAAAGGAATGAAGAAAAATTAAATTTAATTTAATTTAATAAAACAAAATATTGAATTATTATTCATTTACGACCATAATATAAGATATATTTAATGTATTAAATATATCTTAATATATTAAAATAATAACAAAATGACTCAAACTGTTGCTGACCATATTTATAAAATATTATCTCGTAAAGTATCTACTGCTTATCTTTTTTCAGGAGGTAGCATCATGTCACTTATTGATAAATTTCATAAATCTAATAATCTTAATAATTCTAATAATTCTAATAATATTAAATATTTTGTCCCAACTTCTGAAGCTAGTGCAGGATTCTGTTCTATTGGACATAATAAATCCCTAAATAAATTTGATAGTGTTATTATTACTACTTCTGGACCTGGTTTAACTAATATTTTAACACCATTAACTGACGCAAAATGTGATAAAGTGCCATTATTAGTTATATCAGGAGATGTACCGACAAATATGATGGGTAAAGGGGCGTTTCAAGAAGCGCCTTCGATGGAATTAACAAAACCAATAACAAGTTGGAATCATAATTTAATTGATCCAAATAATGTAGAAAATGTATTTGATTATGCATTTCAATTATTAAAAGAGAATAAACAAGTTCATATTAATATTCCAAAAGATATAATTAGTAAATTAGTATCCAAATCTTATTTTGATCATAATAAATTTAAACATTTGAAAAAATCATCATATTCAAAAAATCATATGTTTGATATAGATCTAATAAATCAACTAAATCAACTTGATAATTTTAATCAAACCGATATTATTAAAATTGCATCCATTATCAATAAAGCTCAGAATCCAGTTTTTTATATTGGTAGAGGATGCAATGAAGCTTCAGACATTTTAGCACATATTGCCATTAAAGCAAATATACCAGTTACTACTACTCTTCATGGATTAGGAATTTTTAATGAACATCATTATTTGAGTCTTAAAATGTTAGGTATGCATGGATCTATTAGAGCAAATAATGCCATACAAAATTCTGATTGTATTATTTGTGTTGGAGCAAGATTTGATGATCGAACTACTGGTAATATTGATAAATATGCACCAAATGCTATTAATATTATTCATATTAATACAGATCCAACCGAATTTGATAAAGTTGTCAAAGGAACTATCAATATTAATGGAAGATCATTAAGTGTTTTGAATGATTTAGAACCATTTATTAATCCTAACTCTCGTAAATTATGGTTAGCTCATTTAGAAACATTTCCAATTGATTTCTATTTTAATCAATCGGGTCTAAAACAACAACATATTTTAAAACAATTAAATTATATATTAGATTTAAAATCAGATATTAAATCTAATACAATTTTTACTACAGGTGTTGGAAATCATCAAATGTTTGCAGCTCAATTAATTGATCATATTATTCCTAATCATTTTATCACATCCGGTAGTTTGGGCACTATGGGATCTGCTAATTCTATGGCAATTGGAGCAAAGATCGCAAATCCGGATAAACATGTGATATCAATTGACGGTGATCAATCATTTAATATGATGAATGATTTAAAAATGATATTAAATTATAATATCCCGATAAAAATGGTGATAATGAATGATTCAAAACAGTCTATGGTAAACGTTTGGGAGAAATTATTTTTCAATAATAATATAACGGCAACTGAATCAATTAATCCGAATTATTATTATTTGGCGAAAGCATATGGTATTAAATGTATTAACATTGATAAATCAATGAGTCCAGATAAAATTTATACTCTGATTGAAGAATTTATTGAATATGATAATACTAAACCAATTATGTTGAACTGTATAGTTGATTCTGATTATTGTTTACCATTAGTGCCACCTGGTAAGGGATTAGATGAGATGATAACATATCATAATTTTAATAAATTAGAAATTGACAAAAATAATATCCCATCTTAATTTTTTAGAGAAATTTAATTACTTTATAAAAATTGAAATTATAAAAAATTATATATAATTTAGAACTAATCAAATTATAAACAATGTTAATACTTAATAAATTAGTAAATTTAGTACTATTAATTAGTTCTAAATTTAATATAGATGAAACACATGGACTTGCACATTCAATGAATATTTTATATTATACAAATCTTTTATACGAATCAGAATTGTATAATAAACCATATTTAAAAGATCAGGAAAAAATGATATATATTACATCTTTTTTACATGATATGTGCGATAAAAAATATATGAATGAAAATGAAGGATTAGAATTCCTAGGTACGTATTTGGATGAAAATTGTTTATTAAATAATGATGAGATTAATATATCAAAAAAAATTATGTCACAAATGTCTTATTCTAAAGTTAAGAAATTTGGATTTCCAACAGATTTAGCACAATATGATATAGCATATCATATTGTTCGAGAATCTGATTTATTAACAGGTTATGATTTTGATAGATCTATTCATTATCATATAAATAATTATGGTAAAAATTATATACAAGCATTTGAATCAGCTAATGATCTTTTCAATAGACGAGTATTCAAACATAATGATGATTGTTTATTTTTATTAGAGGCATCAAAGATAGAGGCAGAAAAATTAGATTATTTAGCCCAACAAAGAATAAATTTTCATAGAAAAATGATAAATAAATTTAAATGATTATTCTATAAATGAAGAATTTTTATCGATGATTCACCTGTTTTTAAATTAGTTATTATCTCAACCACTTGTGGTTCTCTTGATTTATCCTTTTTTGCAATATTATCAAATGCTTGTGATGCGCCAATATCAACTCTAATTATTCTATCTGCACATGCTGTTGTAATACCTTTTCCAAAAACTGTAAATTGTGGTGTATGACCAATAATCATTCCTTTGATACTAAAAGTTGGTTCTGTAGAAATAGTTGAATAAATAGGGGAATTTATTTTGTTAAAAGCATTGAGTGTTGGTTCATAAAGTGTTTTACATTGCTGATTCTGTATATTATTTACATCTTCTTGAATATATGCGAGTTTTCTGTACCAAAGAGGTGAATATCTAGATGATTCTAATAATTTTTGTAATTCATGAGAATAAATCAATGAACCGTATAAAAATTTTCTAATCAAGGAATTAACTTCAATTATATTATGCTCTTTTGCTAAATTAATAGCAATACCACCATGAACAAATAAATAATCACCAATAATTAAAATAGTTGATCTAGTACATGATAATTTTTTTGAAATAATTTCTCTGAATTTACTTTTTCTTATATTTGTACCACGATTAAAATCATTTCTGTTTTTTTTATTATTCATATTATCTGAAAAATTTACAATCCCTTTGTAAGACACATATCTCATATCACCTTTTACATTCATTATTTCATGATTTCCTAATAAACTAAATAATCTACCACCCTTTTCTTGTGCTATTCTATCCAAACTATCATAAAATAACATTATTTCTAAATCTGAATCCTCATCATTTACCGTAGTTTCTTGTTTTTTACATCCATGTGCTGACCATGGTCTACATCTATCAATTTGATCACCAACTTGAACTATATGTGTATCTTCGCCAATCCATCTAAACCATCTGCTATTATCACAGAAACGATCATAATTTGAATTTCTGCAAACATAACTATTTGGTTTATTAATATGATTAGGATTATTATCTTCTTGTATAATTTTAACATAAAATTTACCATCAATTTTATAGTATCTATAAACAACTTCTACTTGATTTTTAATATGATTTGATATATCATCATATGATTTTTTTTCATTGATTTCATTCTCAAATTCTAATGTAGAATTTTTTTTTATAGTTAATGTTGTTAAATATTCTTCTATCATAAAATTAAACTTATCTCCTAATATTTTCTGAACATCAACCTCTTGTATTACTTTAGCTACTTTTAAAAAATTTATAGCTAATTCCATATCACCATGAATATCTCCTATCCCTATTACTCTTTTTTTTCGGGGTATTATTAATGGGTTTATTGCAAAATTTGAGCATTCTTCTAATGCTTCCTTTTCATAAATCTCACCTGTTGCTTTAATATGTATTTTATTATTTGATTCATCGATATCATATCTATCCGCATCATAACATCGTAATCCTATACAAATTTGTTTTGAATTCATTTTTTTATTATATTATATCTTAACATATATTATTTTATTTAATGATTCATTAATTTTTAAATCAATCTTCCAAAATTATTAATTGATGAATAATTTTCTGATCCAATATTATTAACAATCTCGTTTGTGTTTCTTAAATTATTTTTTGTATATTTTTCTACATATTCTATATCTGAATCTATTAATGTTTGTGATGGATGACTAAATTGTTCCATTTTAGTATCATCTGAAATGAAATTAACTGATTTTATTTTATTTTGAACTGAATTATTTGATAATGATCTGTCTGAAACTGTTCTATCTGAATTTGTTCTATCTGAATTTGTTCTATCTGAATTTGTTCTATCTGAATTTGTTCTATCTGAATTTGTTCTATCTGAATTTGTTCTATCTGAAACTGTTCTATCTGAAACTGTTCTATCTGAATTTGTTCTATCTGAAACTGTTCTATCTGAAACAGTTCTATCTGAATTTGTTCTATCTGAATTTGTTCTATCTGAAACTGTTCTATCTGAAACTGTTCTATCTGAAACTGTTCTATCTGAAACTGTTCTATCTAAAACAGTTTTATCTGAAACTGTTTTATCTGAAACTGTTTTATCTGAAACTGTTTTATCTGAAACTGATTTTGTTGGATTAATTAATTTTGTTGGATTAATTAATTTTGTTGGATTAATTAATTTTGTTGGATTAATTAATTTTGTTGGATTGACTGATTTTGATTTTTCAGATGAATGTAATTTTAATTCTCTATGATGTTTATTTTTATTGAGATCATTAATTATATTTTGTTTAAGATGATTTTCAATATCATATCTAGTAATAGCATCAAAAGACATAAATAAAGCAATCATTAAAATAATAGATAATTTATGATTTATTTGAGATAAATACCCAATAAATAACAACATAATTATTTTAAAATATATATTGTTAAAAAGATTAATAATTTTATGATTATATGAAATATTGGATCGTAATAAATTTGGTAAAATAAAACTAATATAGGTAATTAAAATAAATAATAATATATTTGTTAATGTTTTATTAATTAAAACATTATCTATTTTTTTTATTAAATTTTCAACTGCTTTTAATGACATTTATATATTAATAATAATATATTTTTATTTATTGATCTTCAAAAAATTGAATTAATTTATAAAAGATTAATCTAATATAAATTAATTCAAATCAACCATGGTCTTACCACCACAATTAGAGGCTTTTAAGATTGCATTTAAGTTTCTTGAAAATATTGGTTATCTTGAATATCATAGTAAAAAAGTAATAATGTCCAGACTCAAAGAGGCAAGAAAAATGGTAAATCCAAATATACTTAAAACGAATAATCCAGAAATTATATCAAATTCTATTTTGTTATCATTAGCAGATCAAACTATTCAACGATTTTTTATTTAATCTAATAAAATTGAAATCCTAATAATATATATAAAACTGATTTAATATATTAATATATTAATAAATTAAATCAGTCTTATGACAGAAAATCTTTTAAATAAAGTTAAACTAACCAAACAAGGCTATATTATTAATAAAGCCGATCTAACTTCTAATCAGATTGATCAAATTGAAAATGATTTAACAATTGAACCAGAAGTTGATCAACGTTATAAAAAAGTAGTAACCGATGATACATTTAATATATATTTAGAAACAGCATCTGGTGATAAGTTTGTCTTACCACGATATTATGGTATAGAAAAGTTTGGATTACCAAGTCCAAACAATATTAAATTTACTTTGAATGATATAGATCGTGCTGAAATTCAATTTAATGGTGAATTACGTGATTATCAAAAAGAAATTATGGATAAAATTCTAAATGAATATTGTACTGATATTAATGATCCTAGAAATTCATTAAAACAATTTGGTGGTTCTATTATTTCTATACCTCCTGGCAAAGGTAAAACTGTATTGGCTATCAATTTAGCAACTCAACTTGGTTTGAGAGCATTAGTTGTTGTCAATAAAACATTTTTACTAAATCAATGGAAAGAACGTATAAATCAATATACAAATGCATCAGTTGGAATAATTAGACAAGATAAAATTGATATAAGTAATAAACAATTTGTTGTTGCCATGCTACACTCAGTATCTATGAAAGATTATGATAGGGAATTATTTCAAGCATTTCCTCTAGTTATTTATGATGAATGTCATCATTTAGGAGCAAAAGTATTTTCGAAATCTTTAATTAAGGTACAGGCTCAATTTTATCTTGGATTATCAGCTACTCCAGAAAGAAAGGATCATATGGATAAGGTATTTAAATATTTTTTAGGAGACATTAAATACAGGGGTAAATTTGAACCAAATAATAAAGTCAAAGTTAAGCTTTATTCATATCAGATAAATCACAAATTATTTAAATCAAAGTATAATCATTTTATTAAATCATTTATGACGCCTACTATGATTACTAATGTTTGTAAAATTGATGAAAGAAATAATTTAATTATTAAAATAATCAAAGATATCCTAGAGGCAGAACCAGGAAGAAAAATATTACTTTTATCTGGTAGAGTAAATGCGTCTAAGACAGATAAAGGTGTTAATCATTTAGAAGAATTATCAAAAAAATTATCAGCTAATGAAGATTTTGCAGATAATTGGGGTTATTATGTTGGAGGAATGAAACGTGTTAATCTAGAGATTAGTTCAGAAAAACAAATCATTTTGGGAACATATGATATGGCTCAAGAAGGTTTAGATATTCCAGATTTAGACACTTTAATTCTAGCTTCACCTCTAAAAGGAGATATTACACAAACATGTGGTAGAATTTTAAGAGGAGGTGCAGCTTATTCACCACTAATTGTTGATATTGTTGATCAGATTAAACCTTTTTCAGAACAAGGAAGATCACGTTATGGATATTATAAAGCAAATAATTATACATGTGAATTTTATAATATAAATGATGGTTATAATATTGAAGAAGATGTTATAGCGAAACTAGAGCATGCATTTCTAATTCCAACACAGAAATATGCAGCAAAAAAAGATAAAGAAGAAGATCTTTTTGAGGATTAAATATTGATGACTTGATATTCAGAAGAATTAACACAACATGTACCATAATTTATAGTTGGTTCAATAAACATAGAAACATATTGATGTGAATTATTTTGAAAATATTTAGTAATAATATTTATTATAAATTTTTTTAATACACCTAATAGATAAATTAGTAGACAGCATGTTATCAAACCTAATAACATATATTGATAAAATAATAAAAATTGATTACTTGTTAAATAAAAAATATAATATGGATATGGATAAGATATTAATGATAATTGTATTAATAGAAAAATATAAATCATATATAAATTTAGGTAATTTAGTGATAAATAAAAATTACCTATAAAAATTTCATTATTATTCCATAATAAATCAAATATCATTATTAATAATGGATTTAAGTGTAATGTTAAATTATCTATACTATTTGGTACCTCAAATATTAGACATATAAAAATAAATATAAATAATGCTGTAATAGAGCAAACATTAAATAAAATATTTCTAATAATATTTAATAAGTCAATATTATGATTATAATGAACATTAAAATATATTATAAGATTTAAAATTATATATATATAAACTAGTATATAGTTAATATATGATAAAAATATTAAGTTAGTATTTGGTCTAAATATATATTCACTTGGAAACCATATAGTTAAAATTAAAAAATCTACTAATATAAAAATATAATATGAAAATTTTTTTATTAGTAGATTTTCATTTAATTGATTCCAGTTGATATATTTGACAGAAATTAACGATATAATTAAATATTCAACAAATATAATCACAGATACTAAACTAACCATTTGCATATATTGATTTAATATATTTTTATAAATACCAAGTATACATTTATAAAAAATATTTAATGGATAAATAAAAATATAGCCTTGTGAATATGATCTTTTATAATTTTTTAAATTATCAAGATTTATAAAGATCTATTTTACCGTATCCTGAATTTATTTAGCATTATAACTTAAATTGCATTTTGTTCTGGCATCGTATCCTGAATATATTTAATCATCCTACTAACACATCCATATAATTGTAAATTACTATCTACTCCTTCTGATACATTTATATACGCATCCGAAATTATTTTTATAAAATTAATACGAATATCTTCATCTATTTTAATTTCCCTTAAACTGTTTAGAAGTGTTTGTAATATATCATTTGTACAATAACCACAATTTTTTAATTCATGAATATATTCTATACCTTTGATTATATTCATATTTACACATTCTTTTATTATTTCAACAACTATTTTCGGATGAGGATGATAACATAATTTGTATACATTTTCATCTGTAACTGTTTTATAACCATGATATGTTGCTTCTAAATTATTAATCGCTTGTCTAACATCACCTTGTGAAATAAAATTGATTGCACTTAATCCTTCATCGTCATATGAAATATTTTCTTTTTGACAAATCATTGTCAATCTTTTTTTGATATTTTCAGAAGTCATAGGAACGTATCTTAAAATTATACAACGACTTTGAATTGATTCAATAATTTTACCAGATTCATTACAAGTGAAAGCAAAACTGGTATTATAAGCATGTTCTTCCATTAAATTTGCTAATAAATTTTGAGCTTTTTTTGTTATATTATCTGCTTCATCAAATATGATTAATTTTTGTTTATCTGTATTTGATGATAATTTTTTTTTACAAAAATATGCAACCGTTGTATTTATAAAATCTAATGTACGATTATTAGATGCATTTAATTCTAATAACATATCTTTATAATCATTCCCTAAAACTTTTTTTGCCAAACACAAAATTGTACTTGTTTTACCAGTTCCAGGTGATCCTGTAATTATAATATTTGGTAAAATTTTTGTTTCAATTATATTCGCAATCTTATATTGCATTGGTAATGGCAAAATCAAATCATTAAAATCTTTGGGTCTATATTTTTCAATAAAAGGAATATATTTTTTTGTATGAATTAAATGCTGTTTTTTCTTTCTTGCTAATATTTTTTGAAAATCAAACGTCTCTATTAGATCCATATCTATTCCTGATATTGTTGGATCATCATATTCTATTTCAATATGATTAGTTTTTTGATTCGTTTTTGTTCGATTTTTCAGATTAACATTATCTGAATCAACATTATCTGATTCAACATTATCTGAATCAACATTATCTGATTCAACATTATCTGAATCAACATTATCTGAATCAACATTATATGAATTAGTTTGATTTTCCTCCGAATTAACATTATCTGAATTAATTATAGCTTTTTTAAAAACTGATCTATTATTTAACATATTTGATTTAAATTAATAATTGGATTATATCTAATTATATTTTAAATCAAATTTTTATTATAATAAAAAAGTTATATTAAATTATCTCTTGAATTCCAATATCGAAGATAATTTGCCTGAGCCAATAAAATTATTATTAAGTTCTAAGTATTTGATTTTGTATTTATGATATTTTTCTTTATAATAATTTTGTGAATACATTAATAATATCTATAATATTTTTTAAAATACATATACCTATTATCATATTTACATCAAAAAAAATAATTATTTTTTATTATAAATCTATAAAAAATAATATAAGAATACTTTATATCTGATATATATGTCAAATTCTAATTATTATTCTGAATATGTAAGAAGTAAGTTTGAATATTTATGTCTAAAGTTCAATAATCAACACAATCAACACAATCAATTATTTCAATCAGGTGGTTATTCAGAAAATAGTCCAACTCATATTGCTGCCGCTGCTATTGCTGTAATTAATTGTACATATTTTGGTACTAAACAAAAAAGTGTAGATTGTCCAAGTATTGATCCTAATACTGAACAAATATCTAAAATAGAAGCAGATATAGAAAATTTAACTGATTCTATAAAAGATAGAGGTAAAAGAATGGAATTAACCACACAACTTAATTCACTAAAAACACAACTTAATTCACAAAAAACTAGAAAATCAGAAATTAAAACTATAGATGTTTCAAACAGAATATGTGATAATGTATTAGCTACTGTTGCTTCAGTCTATTTATCAATATTGTTTAATATGCCAATTGTGAAAACAGATAAATTAACTACTAATACATTTATAGATCCATTTATGGATCCATTTACATTAGCATTAAATGATTTTATCAATAAAAAAATAAGAAATTGTTCTAATCAACAACTAACGCCAGAAAAAATAAAAA
>Ga0214921_10008531_pt1 | contig 13255 bp, 9 predicted proteins | sample LL1505_MetaG_FD_177992 | JGI IMG/M metagenome (GOLD analysis project Ga0214921, IMG submission 177992) | Freshwater microbial communities from Lake Lanier, Atlanta, Georgia, United States - LL-1505 | ecosystem: Environmental > Aquatic > Freshwater > Lake | place: USA: Georgia | collected 2015-05-28 | reverse complement strand
TGCAAATTGTTTTCTTTCTTCCATATCTAAATTTATATAATCTGCCCAAACTCTAAACTGTTGTATTACATAGTCTTGTAATGGTGTATCTATAGTATTATTTCTTATACAACTATTTAAATCTTGTAATTTAACTTTTAAAACTACATCGTGATATTGTAATGCAATAAGAGGTAATGCCATTGAATATTCACGATTAAACCAAAAAAACATAGGTATTTGAACTCTTAATTGCTGTTGTGCATTTGTTTCTAGACTACTAAGTGAATTATAATTACCAACCATTGAATTATATGCACCTATTTTACTTTCATTTATAGTTAATTGCGACCATATATCTAACCAATAACTATAATGTCGGTCAATTAATTGTCCACCTATTTCTAAATCTATTTGTTTAAGAAGTACATTACCTATTCCATTAGTCCAGTAATATCCACTAGGTAAAATAGGTAATAAAATATCAAATAATATATCTTTTACTAAATCGCCTTTTCGGTCTATAGTAACTTGGATATATTGCCCAAAATCAGTTCTACCATCAATTGATAGTTGCATTGATTCCATTGAAAAATTTGTATATCGTTTGTAAATTGTTTTAAAAAATGTAATTTGAGGATTACCAATTAAATATATATCTTGAACACCAACTGCTACTAATTGTAATAATCCACCACCCATTTTTACTATTTGATTTTACTATAATTAATATATTTGCAATATTTACTATATTTACTATATTTGCAATATTTACTATATTTACTATATTATATTATTTTTACATATTACTTTTATGATTAAACCATATAATAATGTTAATTGATATTCTAGAGTAAAATAAATTTCAAATATAATAATAGATAATAGAAACTAAAAATATGAGTAATAATAAAGGATACACCAGAAGAAGAAACATTAGGAATTTCACAAAGACAAAAACAAACAATAACACAAACAATAACATAATCAAAAATACAATCAAAAACAGAAAAAATATGAAGGGTGTAAGATTAAATAATATAGAGAATACTATAGACAATAATATAGACAATAATATATACCATAAAAAAAAAATAAATAATGCGAATAGAATAAGTAATTTGCTATCTAGAAACAATAATGGTGAATATGTTTACAAGTATTATAAACCTGAAGATGATAGTACGATTAAAAAAGATACAAAAAGGTGTATGTGTATAAATTATAAATCAATGGATGATTTTAATACCTATGATAGATGTCCTAATAAGGTATTACCTAATACAGATTTCTGTCAATTACATCAAAATTGCAAAAGTTATTTAAGACAATTTTTATCTGGTTATGAACATGAACCAGATAAATCTCTCTGGGAAGATCCATTAATAGAGGGTTCTCACAATTGTTATTCATATTTTTTAAATCGTCAAGTAAAAGCAGTTAAGGAAAAATGTAATGAAATATGTAATACAAAATATAAAAATGTGGATAAATGTATTAATGATTCTGGATGTGGTGATTTAAAACCCCAACCAGGTGATTTTGATTTAATAAAACGCACTGGAAGTGATAAAACAAAAGAGCGGATATATCGTTGTCCTGAAATGGAAGATAAAATTTTAAAAGATAATCCAACTGTTTTTCCGGTAGAATTCAATAAACAATGTCCCAAAGGATATTATAAGGGTGCAATGACAATTGAACCAGATTCAACTTATCATTTTTATAAACAAATAAATGATGGTACATTTTATCATAAACCGGGTTTAAATCCAGTATCTAATATTGATTCCCCCTTTGAAGGTGAAAAGGGACGTCCTATTTATATTCCCCATTTTGCAAATAGAGATTATACTAAGGATAGAAATGATGATGATGACGGAATTAATTATACGTCTTTTTGTTCTTATTACTGCATTCCTCAAAATAATATAGTTCATAAAAATTTAGCCTAGGGTCAGGAACATACTAAACGGAACACCTACAAATACACACACATATACACACACACACCCCAACATAAACTAATATTGTCTAATTTCTTGATGTTCTTGTTTGATGTTCTTGTTTGATGTTCTTGTTTGATGTTCTTGATATTTTCTAATTTTTTTGATTTTCTTTTTCTTATGGTATATAATTTCAAAAAATAAATCTAGGTATTATCTAGAATAACATATCATAGTATAAGATAATATAATTAGTTATAGTAAAATAAAATGTCAGGTTTTTTTAGCAATTTACTTAATAAAATAACAGGTTTATTCAAATCGAAAGACTTAGATGGCAATATTACTAATTTTCAACAGCGTATAGATATTATTATTACTGATTTAATTCTACCCTATGCTAAACCAACGATTACTGCACCAAATGACCGTTTTCGAGATTTAATAACTTTGTTAGACCCTAAAAAATGTAATAAAATTGCAATAACTCTTTCTAGCAACTTAGATAAAAATTATACTAAATTGCAATTGGAACAATTTGCTAGTAGTATATTAGTTGGAAAAGAAAATGCTGAATGCACTGATGATACGTGTTCTAATAATACAACACCTTCAATAGATAATAAAAAAGGTAAAGTTTCTAAAAAAGAATTATGTAATTCTATTGCAGTTCATTATGTAAAAATTCTTAACCTAATTAGTGCTATTCTTACAGCGGTAAATCCAACTGATAATATTTGCCTAAATCGTTTAAGAAATTTACTAACTATTATTAACGAAGATGAAAAACAGGGTGTTTCTGGCATATGTGATATTACGGCAAACGTAGTTAAGCAGAGTATTATGCATGAACCAGGATTTAAAGAATTGCTTATGCTCTATTACTATCATTTGATGCAGGATACTGAAACCGATGAAGAAAAAGCTAATGTTCGCAATCAATATCAAATATTAGTTAAAACATTTTCATCTTTGGTAATGTTTGTTGAACCATCTCTCCAGAATAAAAATAATTTGAATTTACTAATTGCTAAGGAATTATCCAATAAAAATGAAAATAATGAAAATTTAAATGAAGCAGAAAATTTAGAAGAAAACAAAGATAATGAACTTGTAAGCAATATAAATAAAAATATAAATCAAATGAAAGCCGAAAATCAAGCAAATGCTAATACTAATACTAATGCACTCACACCTGAAATTGCTACCGGCGCAACTGTTGCTTCTGGTAATAATATTGCTAAAATACGTCAAAATATAAGTGATTTTAAGGCAAATGAAAACCAGAAATTAAATACAATAGTTAGTAAGATTGAAAGTTTAAGTGAAACAATTGCTGGTATTCAAAATAAAACTAAATCAACTGCTAATGTTCAACCTTTAAATACAACCGGTTTGAATACTGTTCCTGCAAATACAACGCCTTCTACAAATATTATTCCTGCATCATCAAATATTCCTAATTTAAATACTCAAACTACTAGTAAAAATAACAGTATTAGTAATAGTAATAGTAATAGTAATAGTAATAGTAATAGTAATAGTAATAGTAATAGTAATCGTAATAGTAATCGCAATAGTAATCGTAATAGTAATCGTAATAGTAATCGTAATAGTAATCGTAATAATGAAAATGACGAGATTGATAATAATGAAGATAATAAAAATGATAACGATAAATTAGATACTACACTACAACCAACTACAACAAATATATTGCCAATAACAAATACATCTATATCAGCACCTACACCTGCTACCAGTTCTGAAACACCTTCTCTTGCAAATATGACTAATACTGAATTAGATAAAATGATTCATTCTAATTTAAAACAAAATGATACTACAACACCTAGTTTAAATACAACATCTAGCACAGCTTCTATTACATCATCCACTACGACACCTAGCACATCATCTACTATAACACCTAGTTCAAATACAGCTTCTATTACATCATCGACTATAACACCTAGCACATCATCCACTATAACACCTAGCACATCATCCACTATAACACCTAGTTCAAATACAGTTTCTAGCACATTAAAAAATAATAAGTCAAAAACTAATAATAGTGCGATTAAGGAAATTAAGAATGTTTTAACAGAAATTAAAGATGTACAAAAAGGTGGTGTTAACAATAAAAATAATAATATAAATAATAATATAAATGACAATATATTAACTGGTAGTAAAAATAACATTATTAATAATGTTAATACTAATGCCCAAATTAATAATAATGTTGATAATGCTACATCCAATCCTTTAATTGAAAAATTCAAGGAATTTGTTAATAGTTATGCAAAAATTGATAAAATAGATTCAAATATTTTGGAAATTGTAAATACTGCATTTAAAACCCATAATAAATTTTCTAAAGATATAGCTACGGAAGCAGAATTAAGAATTTCTAATGAAGATTTAGAACAATTTTGTATTAATAATATTAATGATAATTCAATGATACCTGTATCTTTAGATGATGCCAGATTAGGTGAATATATAAAAATTTATAAAGATTTAAAACAGATTTATCTAGATAACTGTTATTATTTACTTGAGGTATTAGAAAAACAAGTTTTAATAAAGGAACCTGTTGATGATAAAAATGATAATCCACATTTTGCACTTAAAAATATTGGATATAATGATTTAGTTTCAATAGAAACTGATGTAAGAAATAGATTAGTTAATATGTATAGCCAATGCCAGGAACAATATCAAAAAGGTATGGTCGCACTTTACAATGGACTTAGAGTAAAACAAGAATAAATCAAGAGTAGAAATAAAAACTTAAGGAAAATAAATTTTAATTTAAATAATTGGTAATTGTTTTTCTTTATATTTAGGAATTTCGATTCTTACTGTACACACATATTTATTTTCACTTGAACCTTTATATATTCGTACATTTTTTATATTTGCACTAACAATTTCTACCATTTTATATAAAAAGTTAATTGATTTAAATAATAAATCTATTTCTATACCTTCAATTGTGCCATCATCTTTAATACCAATTATATACAATGCTTTTCCATATCCTTCTTCCAATCGATATAATAATTGTGATGCTCTTTTATTTATTTTAGAAACTATTTTTTGTTGTCTTAAATAATGTATGCAATCATCTGATTTATTTTTATTTTTTCTTTGTTCAGTTTTACTTTCTAATGATATATCTAGATACATTTTATATTCGCGATTGCCATTATGTATTTCTTTCTTTTGTTTAGGTATAGTTTTATTTATAAATTCAAACATATCCAAATACAATATCCAAATACAATATCCAAATGCAATATCCAAATACAATATCCAAATGCAATATCCAAATACAATATCCAAATGCAATATCCAAATACAATATCCAAATGCAATATCTAATTAAATAAATATGTATAAATAAACTATTATTATATTGAATTTTATTCTAATAAATTTTATTCTAAAAAATTTTATTCTAAAAAATTAAAATAATTAAATAACAAAATAAAAAAAAGAAATAAATAATTATTTATTGATTTGAACCTAATATTTGCTCTATATCACTAGGTAATGGTTCTATATGAGTAATATAATATTTTTCAATTTCAGTAAGACGTTTATAGTCTGTTCCATTTACAAAATTAATAGCAGTACCTTTACGACCGTGTCGACCACTTCTTCCAATACGATGAATATAACTTTCAATCTTTAAAGGAATATCATAATTAATTACTACTGAAACTTGTTGAACATCTATACCCCGTCCTAATAAATCAGTTGATATTAATACTCTAGAACTCATATTTCTAAAATTACGCATTGCTTCCTCACGCAAAGTAATATCCATATTACCGTGAATACACGATACTTTGAAATTTTGGTCTTGCAGTTTCTTAGTTAATTGCTCTACACTTTGATAATGATTACAATATATAATTGTTTGGCTTACTGAAATTAAACTATATAAATCACAAAGTGTTTCAAACTTATAATCATTTTTTTCACAATCAATATAAAACTGTTTAATACCTTCCAATGTTAATTCCTCCTTCTTAATTAAAATATTTAAGGGATTACGCATAAAATATTGAGTAATCTTAAAGAAAGTAGGTTCCATTGTAGCTGAAAATAATCCAATTTGAGTATCTTGTTTAAGACTACTAATAATATTCTTTATTTGTTGCAGAAACCCATCAGATAATAATTCATCTGCCTCATCTAAAATTAACATCTTAATTGTATTTCTGTCTATAACCTTTTTATTTAACATATCTAGCAAACGTCCCGGTGTCCCAATAATTACATGAGGTAATAATCCATTATTATTAACACCCGATAATTGGTCTATATTATCTCTTACTGGAATACTCTTAACTGCCTGCCCTAATCTTAAATCTAAATATTTTCCAATATTTTTAAATACAATTTCAATTTGTTGTGCCAATTCCATAGTATGTCCTAAAATTATTGCCTGTGTTTCATTCTTAGTATAATCAATATTACCTAATGTTCCAATGCAAAATGTAGCAGTTTTACCTGTTCCACTTTGTGCTTGTGCAATAACATCATATTTACCCAATAAAGGTTTTATTGCCTTCTGCTGAATTGGACTAGGATTTTCAAAACCATACGCTATAACACCACGAATTAATTTTAAATCAATTAAATTATCCAAATCGTCAAAAGAATTAATTGGAACACTAAATTCTTCACGTCGTGCAATATCTTCTGCAGTAAGTGGTTTTATTTCAGGAACTGGAGGAGGTTGATTGTCTTCTTCCCTTACTTCACGAGTATTATTATATTCATGGGTATCACGGTTGTTATAATTTCTGTCATTTCTATCATTTCTATAATTATTTCCACGATTATCATAATTTCTATCATTTCTATAATTATTTACACGATTATCATAATTTCTATCATTTCTATAATTATTTCCACGATTATCACGATTATCATAATTTCTATCATTTCTATCATTTCTATCATTTCTATCATTTCTATCATTTCTATAATTATTTACACGATTATCATAATTTCTATCATTTCTATAATTATTTACACGATTATCATAATTTCTGTCATTTCTATAATTATTTCCACGATTATCATCTCGATTATCAGTTTTATTATCTTTATTATCATCTACAACATCTTTACTTTCCTTTCTTCTATAATTTGTTGGCTGTTTTGATTCTGACATTGTCAATTCTAAATATATTATTTATATCAATTATTTATATTTGTATTAATAGTTTTATATTCAATTTTTTTATATTATTTTATTTATATATAAATTATTTAGTATAAATGAAGTATAAAACTAAAATTATTGATATAATAATTATTATGGATATAATATAGGTAGTTTTTTTATTTATTACAAAATAATCTTCTGATTTTGGAAAATTCTGTAATGTTGTTGTCTTTGTAGGTTGTGGTGAATATTCAACTACTTTTATTACACTTCGTTTTGGTTTACCATCTGCCGGTGCTACACAACCTTTTCCAGCATTATCAATACGTTGTAATTCTGTTAAAGGTTTACAGGCTGCACGAAAACTTTGATATCTTTCTTCTATTTCTTCAAAACTAGGACGTTCACATTGAGGTACTCCTAATTTATCATTAACTAAATTATGGATGTCATATAACCATTTAGTTAATTCTTTACGAGACCCTAAATGACTCATTGGGCTATTTTTAGTAAAGAATTCCATATAAGAATCTCTACAATATTTACAGGGTAATACTTTTCCTAAATAATAAAAAAAACGATAATAATCATTTTGTTTCTCTAGATGCTCTAGATTAGCAGGGTTAATTTTAAATGGATAACCAAATGATACACAATGCAGAAATAACCAACCACTTGGACCCCATAAACGAGTCATTAAACCATTATCTACATTTTTATTATAACATTCTTTACCATCACATTTAGAACCATGATTATCACACGGCATAGTAATTATCTTTTTTATTACTTTTTATTACTTTTTATTACTTTTTATTACTTTTTATTACTTTTTATTACTTTTTATTACTTTTTATTACTTTTTATTACTTTTTATTACTTTTTATTACTTTTTATTACTTTTTATTACTATTATAAGAGAAAATTAAATTAAATAAAAAATATAGCAAATATAGTAATATTAAATTTATAATGTAGTTGTATAATTTACAATAACAATTCAAACATATTTTGTGTAATACCTTCTTTTTTATTAAATTTTGGTTCATATTCTATTTCAAATAAATAATCAAATTTTTCTTTTTCCATAGTAGGTTCTTCTAATCTTTTCCAATAACTATGTATTGCAACAGCAGGGACATTGTGATTACAATCTTTAAAACCTTGTAAAACACAAGTATTATTTATTTTAGTACGTAATGTATTTAAATGCATACAAATTTCCTTATTAGTATTAAATTTTATATAAATAATACAACAATTTTCACTTATTTTATTATTGAATGATTGACATAATTTTATATATTTTTCCCTCGTTTTAATAGTGCCATTAGTATTATCTATTATTACTGAGTTCTTATTCTTCAATTCTTTTTCTACTTCTTTATTAAATTTTGCAGGTGTTCCATTAAATGTATCTGAACTAAGATATACTAAATTATTGATATCACTAAAGTTTTGTTTATAATAAGTTGTTTTTCCAGAAGCAGGTGAACCTACAAATAATATTAAATATTGTTTATTATTTGCATTTAAATTTGTGTTTGAATTTGTATTTGAATTTGTATTTACATTTAGCAATATGTTTTTAATATCATTTATAATTTTTTTATTACTTCTAGATATATTTTTATCAAATTCTTCAATATATTTTCCACCATTAAATATTTTATCATTTTTATAAACATCCTTAATTAATACACTAGCACGATTAGTTAATAATGTACTATCACTATAAAATACTTCAGGAACTTGAAATTGTGTTCCAACATTCAATGCAAATAATAAATCGCTACTAGAATGGTCGCCTTTTCTCCCTGCCATATCACCCACATAAAAACTTTTATCTTTTTGAACTTTTATATTATCATTCAACTGAAATTCCATAAATTCCCACATACCAGTGCAAGGCTTACGATTAAAATCATCATACAATGAGACTATTAGATATACAGAATGAATATTGTGTTCTTCTTGGAATTTTTTATAAATATTAACCCATCTGTTTTTAAAACCAATTAAACCCATTTTCTTATCACTTTTATTTTTATCAGCATCTAGCAATCCACCTTGATTAGTAAATATAACAAATTTATATCCTTCATCTATTTTATTTTTTATTCTTGACATCGCTGAGTCTTTTACAATAAATTCCCAATCATTTTCATCTATTGGATGAATTTTACCTCTAATTGGTTTAATGATTGTCCAATCTAAATCCATTCCTAAAATCTGTTTAGAATTTACTCTGAACTTTTCTTCTGGTTGCCAGAATAAAATATTTCCATTTTGATTAATATGTTCTTCAAAAGCCATTATCTAATTTTTTCTTTCTGTATGTTATTCTTTCTGTATGTTATTCTTTCTGTATGTTATTCTTTCTGTATGTTATTCTTTCTGTATGTTATTGTTATTTAATAAAATCAAAATAAACAAAATAAATCAATTTTAATTATTAAATTGTAAATACATTATAAATACATTGTAAATACATTGTAAATACATTGTAAATAAAATATATTTAATTTCTAATAACCAAAGCCAAATATCACTTGAAATGTCTAATAATTTAGTAATTCATTATGATGAATGGTATAATTATATTAAGGTCAATAAATTAAAATTATTGAATAAAATAGATTCTTCATCATTACTAGAAGGTTCTAAAGACTATAAAATTTTTATAAATTTATTACAAGAATTATTTAAGGTAGATACTTTTGATATCTCCAGAATATCATACTTGGCTTTTTCATTTCTAGATTTATATATTAATTCATATTTATTTACCATAATCCATCAAGATAAAATCCATCAAGATAGATATCCTAAAGACACAAATGTCAATATACTTAATATATTATATTTCATAGTTAAATTAGTAATCCATATAGAATTTACGCTTAATTTACATTTATTTATATTAGTATATTTATTGAAAAAAAATGATAAATATAGTTTAGAAAGCAATAGTAATAATCAAAAGTTTGTAAAGCCTAAAATATTATTAAAATTTGAAAAAATATATAATGACCTTGAATTAAATATTGAATCTTCATCTATATTACTTTTATTACTTAAATTAAATTATAAAATATCTAATATTTTTGATTATCTAGATAATGATATTATTTTAAAAGAAAATGAATTTATTAACAACAATACAAATAAGAATACGAATAAGAATACTAATAAGAATACTAATAAGAATACTAATAAGAATATTACATATAAAATTAACTATTTATTAGATTCATTTATTCTAGCAATTGAAAATATATATAAGCCAGATGAAGAAGATGACGTAAATAATAAAGTTGTTAAAAAATATTCTATTTGTATGAATTATATTATAGATTTGTCTAATTTATCATATAATTATTTTAATTTAGGATTTGAGATATTAATTAAATATTTAAAAATAGAATATCCAGATAAAAATGAATTATTTGATATTATTCAAAGAACAATATCTACTTTCCTAAAAAATGAAATAAATTTACTTGAAATACATTACTAGAATAAACAATATTGTTATCTTGTTATATTGTTATATTGTTATATTGTTATCTTTTTATCTTTTTATCTTCTTATCTTTTACTATATCTACTTCTATAACCATAATTATTTATGTTATATTCTCTTTTAGATTTTTGTTTTTCATATAATAATAGTTTTCTTTCATTTTCTTTTTCTTCATCGTATGCATTAATAGGAATAGGTATATCTATTGGTTTACTAGATATAGGTTTTATTTCATTATTATATATGTATCTGTAATTATTGATAAATTTATTTAATTTTATTAAGGTATACTTTTTTAAACCACAATATTTTTTTTTAATATCCATATCTATATCATATTGCTTCAAAATATTTTGCACAATTCCAGATACTTTACCAAATATTTTAACATTAAAAATTTGATTTTGAATTTGATTTTGATTTTGCTTTTGCCTTATAATATCCATTTTAGATAATCTATTTATAATATTTTCAATTTTATCTAGAATGACCCAATCTTTTTTATCTATATTATTTTTTACATAATTAAATCTAAATTTTTGTGTATCATAACCAGTATTGTGCGTAGTTAATGTATTATTATTTAGATAATAATTACGCAACATTGTATCCTATAATCACCTATTAGTGTTAGTTATAACACTGATGGTCTGTAAAAGGATAATGTATTACGGCTTTAAGAATACCTCAATCTTTAACTTCTGATTTCTTAATCTGAATTTAGGAAAAAAAAATAACTTAAAAAATAAGTATAAAAATAAGTATAAAATAGAATATAATTTTAAAATAGTATTCTAGAGTCTATATAGTAAACTAATATGGCAAGCAAACAAGATTTATATGAATTACTTGGAGTGCAAAAAAACGTATCTGAAGACGATTTGCGAAGGGCATATAAAAAAGCAGCATTAAAATATCATCCTGACCGCAATCCAAATAATAAAGAAGAAGCCAACACTAAATTCCAAGAAATTAACAAGGCATTTCAAACCCTAAGCGATCCAGACAAAAGGAAAAGATATGACCAATTCGGTGTAATTGACGGGGAAAATAATGAAAGTGGTGTTGGAGGTGGTATGCCTGCTGGTTTTAATCCTTTTGAGATGTTTGGTAATATGTTTGGAGGCGGTGGTGGAATACCTGGATTTGGAAATCAACAAGATATGCGTCGTAATGCAAAGAGTCCTGATAAAAAAATAACAATTAATGTTTCACTAATTGATGTTTATAAAGGTAAGGTTATTCCAATAGATTTTAATAAACTTATTTGTTGTGATAATTGTAATGGTTGCGGGGCTAATAGTCAGGATAGTATTAAAAGTTGCCCTTTATGTAATGGTAAAGGTAAGATTGTTAAAATGATGCAAATGGGACCGATGATACAACAATCTATTCAAAATTGTGGTAATTGTGCGGGAACTGGAAAAGTAATTCCTCCAGGAAGTAATTGTTCAAAATGCAATGGCAAAAAGGCGATTTCTGTGAAAAGGCATGTAGATTGTTATATTCGTCCTGGTACTGTTCAGGGTTCTAATATAACTTTTAAAAATGAATCTGATTGGGTATCAGATTTTGGTGATGTTGGTGATTTAGTGGTATTTGTTAATTGTAAGAATGAAGAGGGAATATTTCGTCGGGAGGCTGATAATTTGATTATGAAGAAATCCATTACATTGTTAGAATCATTAACTAAAACAGAATTTTATTTCAAACATTTAGATGACCGTGTAATTAAAATTATTCACGAAGAAATAATTAAACCTAATCAAAAAATGCAAATTAAAGGTGAAGGTATGCCTAATTTACAAGATAATTTGCAAAAGGGTGATTTAATTGTTTATTTTGATGTTATATTTCCTTCAAATCTTGATAAAGAACGTGCGAAATATTTAGTTAAGATTTTACCACTACCTAAAAAACAAATTTGGGATATACAATTAGAAAAAACACCAGCAGAAGACATTACTAATTATACTCTAGAATTATGCAAGGATGATGTATCTTTCAATCAAAAACAAAATCGGCAAAATTACAAAAATAATCAATCTGAAGAATTTGATGAAGAACCGGAAGACGTATTCGCTCATTTTAATAAAGGTGGTATGCCAGGTATGAGTAATATGGGAGGACCTGTAGAATGTGCTACCCAATAGGGTAGGGGGTCGTAGGAACACCTACGGTGTTCCGGCGGGATGCATTAGCATCCCTTTTCTAAGCCCCTAATACCCCCTTATTGGGTAGGGAACCTAGCGGTTCCCCTACGACCCTTCCCTTTAATTATAAAATAAATATTGGCTTGACGCCGAAAGCCCGTACGGGCTTAATGGTAATATGGCTTTAGCCACATTCCAAACCGCTTAACTCACGCAAGCGTGAGTATTATTTATTTTTTTATCTGGAAGACATAAAAAATAATGATTGCTAGATAGCAATATAACACAACAATAAAATAATTATCTGGAAGACATAAAAGAATATCTTTTCATATCTTTTCATATCTTTTCATATCTTTTCATATCTTTTCATATCTTTTCATATCTTTTCATATCTTTTCATATCTTTTCATATCTTTTCATATCTTTTCATATCTTTTCATATCTTTTCATATCTT
>Ga0214921_10008529_pt1 | contig 13256 bp, 7 predicted proteins | sample LL1505_MetaG_FD_177992 | JGI IMG/M metagenome (GOLD analysis project Ga0214921, IMG submission 177992) | Freshwater microbial communities from Lake Lanier, Atlanta, Georgia, United States - LL-1505 | ecosystem: Environmental > Aquatic > Freshwater > Lake | place: USA: Georgia | collected 2015-05-28 | reverse complement strand
CTTGCTTGCATACTAAATCCAGAAAAATCTAAGCCATATTCAGCAGCAGCTTCTTTGTATTTTGGAATGCCATTTTCAATACCTACACAAATTAATAATTGATTCTTGGATATAAATTTTTCAAAATTACCTAGCCTGCATATATAGATATCCAATAAACCATCATTGTTGATGTCCACTACTGACACGCCCGTATTCCAAGCACTATCCTGTGGAATTTGCGCTTCTTTACTGACTTCTGTAAATTTTAATGCTCCTTTATTTAAATACAACTGATTGTCTCCCTCGTTGGAAGCAAAAAAGATATCCGCTTTGCCATCATTGTTAAAATCACCTGTCGCTACACCAGCCCCATTGTAATAGTACATGTAATGAAACATATTGAACTGCTCATTGGGATGTAATTTGTTTTCAAATTGGATCCCTGTTTGCTCAGCCGATAAAGCTTCAAATAAAGGGGTATCCTTTGTTGCTGTATTACATGCAAGAAGGCTTGCACTCAATATCATAATGGATGCAACCTGCTTTGATCTATGGATATATTTAAACAACATACTATTATTTTAATTTCATGAATACAGGCGCCTGGTTGTTTCTAAAAAATAATACCTTTTTTTGTACACCTTGTTGAAAAAAGACCATATCTCTTACCTGTCCTGTAATGGCTAAGCCCGACTGCTTATCTTCAACTACTTCTAATACTCTTTTGCCTTTATTGATTAATACCAGTCCATAATTAGCGTCTAAACGACCAAACTGAGGTAGAAATCCAAATTGGTTTCCGCCCAGCACTAGATCTGTTTTGCCGTCTGCATTGACATCCGTGGACACCATTGCATTCAATGAAGAAAATTGTACTTCGTTTGGTAAACGTTGAATATCAAATTGACCATTCCCTTTGCCCCATGCGATAATAGAACTGGTATAGTTATATATTTTCACAGCAGCTTTATCTAGCAATTCTTTTTTAAATAATTCTTGGAATGCTTTTTTTGCATAAATCTCGTAATTCAAATTTTCTTTTTTCAGTAATGGGATTTGTTCTTGCATTTCGCCTTTCATGAATACTGGAACATCTTTACCATCAATTGTTCTTGTCAAAATTTTATCGATACTCTCGTTACCATCAAAATCATTGATCCAAAGTTTTACCGGCGCTGTTGGTGTTGGTTTTAGATAGCCATTCTCGCCCATGTTGCCAATGATTAAATCTTGAAAACCATCGCCATCGATATCTGCCATTTGGATAGACTGCCACCAACCACTCAATCCATTCAAATTCGAAGCCTGCTCCACCATTTTACCTTTTTCAAAGGCATAGATCACGGGATACATATAATCCCCTACCACTATTAAACTTGAACTTTGCTTGTTTGTTATTTTACCCCAAACTGCACTGGTCACCATGCCTAATTTTAAAAAGTCTGGTGCAATTGTCGATGTCACATCTTTGAATTTCCCAGATCCATCGTTTTGATACAAAGCACTAGATGGCGTTACACCATATTTTAATGGCGTATTACGAGCACCTACAAATACATCAAGGTCACCATCCAAATCATAATCCAATGGCACCATCACACCGGTATTGTATTCAAAAACAGGGAATGCATCGGCAAGATGCGTAAAATTAGCTTTACCATTATTTAGGAAAAGACGGTGATTCAATTCTCCTCTGTTTGATAATCGATTGTTACCGCCCGAACCCACCAATAAATCCATATCCCCGTCCTTATCCGCATCAAAAAATATTGCAGCTACATCTTCATAACTTGTAAATGCAGAAAATGCAGCTTGAGGCTTTGGTTTAAAATCTCCGTTGGTTGTTTGAAGGTAAATTTGACTACCCTTGTTATTAGCCCCCCCAATAAATAGATCCGCTAGCCCATCACCATTGATGTCGGCACTGGCCGCTTTTGGACCTTCTTGGGATAGTATTCTTGGAATGATTCTTTCTGCATAAAAATCTACATGATCATCCTCGGTATGTTTTTCAAAATTGGCATTTACTTCTTCAAATAATGGCGCTACTTTTTCTTGCAGAACTACAAATGGTTTAACGATTTGTGAAGCTTGATCAATAGTGTATACTGTGTCTAGTTTTTGAATTTTCAATATGCTTTGTGTTAGATTAGGCCAGATCACTTGCACCGAATCAATTGTTGTAAATTTTCCTAATCCAAAGATTTGTTTATAATCCACAGAAGACTGAAACCCTCTTGCAGGAATGACTTCCTTACTTAAAATTTGCCCTTGAATAAATACATTAATTTTTGCGCCAACTGCATTGGTATTTTGTGGTAAGCCTTTTAGTTTAAATCCAATATATCCGTTTTTATTTTTTTCTCTACTCTTATTTTTAAATACAAAACTTGGCATATTATTATTGTTCACCACCATATCTAAATCGCCATCGTTGTCTAAGTCACCATAAGCTGCGCCGTTGGAAAAACTAGGGATATCCAAGCCCCAGTCCTTACCCATATCCTTAAAAGTTAAATCCCCATTGTTCCTAAACATTTTATTTGGGATGGGCTGACTACTCATTTTTTCAATGATACTACTGATCTCGTCTTTCTTACCAGACAAAACCATTTTTTGAATCATGGTATTGGCAAAGAAATCTATAAAGTCTTGATTGGTCAAATCACGATAAATGCCATTACTCACATAAATATCATTATAGCCATCATTGTCTGCATCAAATATCATTTCACCCCAACTCCAATCACTTGCTTCTACACCCGAAAAACGCGCTACTTCTTTATACTTGCCATTTTTATTATTTAATTGCAAAGCATTGTGCATGAACTGATGGTAAAATCCACTAGCTACTTTTAAGCGATAGATATCAATGTTATCAAAAGAGGTAGTTGTCTTTAATCTGAAATCATTGTCAGGTAACATTTCTGTGGTAAAAATATCTGGATAGCCATCATTGTTGACATCAGCCATGTCCGTACCCATTGATGCAATACTATTGTGTTCTGTATAAGCTTCTATTTCATCTTTGAATGTGCCGTTTTTTTGATTGATGTATAAATAATCTCTTTCGAAAAAATCATTGGACACATAGACATCTGGCCATGCATCACCATTCACATCCCCAATAGTAACTCCTAATCCAAAGCTAATCAAAGAGCCATGGATGCCAGCTTCAGCAGAAACTTCTACAAATTTTCCAGCTTCATTTTTATATAAATGATCGCCACCTCCTTTCAAGAAGTCTGCAATATCTGAATTTTCTGCTCTGATATCTCTTGCATTCGCATAGTTTAAAGTGTTCACTGGGATTGGGCTATTGTTGACCATGAAACAATCCAAGTCACCATCCATATCATAATCAAAGAAAGAAGCATGTGTGGTGTAACCATTGTTTGCTAAACCATACGCCTCTGCACTATCCGTAAAAGTGAGGTCATGGTTGTTGATGAATAATTGATTTTTACGTAGGTCTTCTTGCATCATATTTCCTGCATTGGCCACATAAATATCCAGCCAACCATCGTTGTTGATATCCACCATGGTCACGCCCGTACTCCATTGGTCTTTTTTTGAGAAGCCTGCTTTATCAGAAATGTCTTCGAATTTAAAATCCCCTTTATTTAAGTATAATTTATTAGCCCCTTGATTGGCAGTAAAAAACACATCTGCCAATCCATCATTATTGATATCGCCAATACCTACCCCACCACCATTGTAAAAATTACGGTATTTGAAAATATTATTATCCTTTTCGTCTGTCACAGTATTGGTGAATTGAATTCCACTGTTTTCAACTTTTTCAAAAAGCTGACCATCTTTAGACTTTGTACAAGCGAATAATAAAAAAGTGACGAAAAGGAATAAGTATGTTTTTGGCATAAAATCAAGGTCTTATAGTATTCATAAAAATACAAAAAGGCTGCCGTAAACGGCAGCCTAAAATCATAATAGTTGTTTCCTGGGAGGTTTAAATTTTTATGAAACCTTCCTGGAAACAAAAAGGCCGTGGTAAACCACGGCCTTTTCTATAATAGGTTAACTATTTATGGTAGATCCTAGTAACCGAAGTTTTGCTTCAAATTAGGGTTTGAAGAAACAGCTTGGTTAGGGATAGGATAAACAACTCTGAAAGCGTCAGACTTTAATGGTCTTTCGTTTACAGGATCGTTGTACTTTCCAAAACGAATCATATCCGTTCTTCTTGAACCTTCTAAGTACAATTCACGACCTCTTTCAGCAAGTAGATCATTCAATGTAACTGCAGATAGATTAGTTGCTCCAGCACGCTTTCTGATGTTGTTTACAATCACCAATGCATCAGCAGCTTTGCCAGTTCTTAATAATGCTTCTGCTTTCATTAATAAAGCGTCAGCAAAACGGAAGATCACAAACTCATTTTCTTCGTTAAATCCTAATTGATCTCCTTTTAAAGGATACTTATTAGTTCTGATACCTTTAGATTCTGTAGAGAAGAATAAGCTTACATCTGGAGTGAAAACTAATTTTCCACCAGAACGATCAGTCACTTCTACTTTTTTACCACCAACATATTTATATTGTTGACCAGCCATGAATCCAGCAGTTAGACCATGTACTTCTGTAGCATCTGCTAATTCTGCAGTTTTACGTTGATCACCGTCAGCAAATGAATTGTAGAAATCAGCAGTTGTAGTGAAACCATTCCAACCAGAGAATGCTTGGTTGTAGTGTGTTCCCATACCAGTTGCCCAAGTCACACCAGTGTTACCACCTGTTTGTGTTGCTTTACCAGGACCATTAGATGCTCTTGATAAAATCAACTCAGTTGATTTTTGGTAGTTATCCCACTTAAAGTTATCCCAGTATCCAGTAGACAATGCAAATTTGCCAGAAGCTTCAATTGCATTCACTAAAGTGATTACTTGGTCCATATCAGCAGGAACAAAAGAGAAAGTGGTAGGTGTCTTAGGATCTGCTTTGTAAACAGCCTTATTCAATAACAAACGAGCTTTCAAGAACTGAGCAGCTTGTTTATTCGCCTTGTGCATATCACTTCCAGTACCAAAATTTGGTAAACCAGCAATCGCATCATCAACATCTTTCATAATCCAATCAAAAGCTTCTGATCTTGATTTAACAGCAGGAATTTTATCTGGACCATCTGCAGCAGCTCTGTAAGGAACTTGTCCGTAGATATCCATTACTTGAGTTGCAAAGAAGGCTCTTAAAAATTTACCTTCTAGTTGAGCAGCTCCTGTAGATTTTTCTGCAACTAAAGTAGCTTGGAATAAAGCACCATTTAAACCATTCCAAGTATCAAAAATTTGATTGTGCGCACCATCTGTCGCATGTAAATGGATTTTTCTCCAAGTACCAAAGTCATCCCAGTCAGTACCACGGGTTGGTCCAAGTAACTCATCAGTAGAGTGTACTTGTAGTGCATGCCAACCATATTGGCCTGACAATTGGTTCAATTGACCATAAACTGAGTTAAGGTCAGCAGTAGACGATCCAGTCGAAGCTGATGCTACTGATTTAGAACCGTACACTTGTTCATCTAATTTTGAACAAGAGACTGCTCCTAATGTAACTGCAATTGCAGCTATATAAGTAGTAGTTTGTTTGATGAAATTATTTTTCATGTGTATTAATTATTTATAAATTTAAAAACGAGCATTGATACCAAAAGTGATTACTCTTGCTCTTGGAGTTGCTGTATAGTCAAATCCACGAGATGGAACACCGTTTCTAGATTTGTCCACGTTCACCTCTGGATCTAAACCAGAGTACTTCGTGAATAATGCTAAGTTTTGACCAGATAAAGTCAAGTTCAATCCTTTAATGAATGAGCCTTGCTTCACATCTAATGCATAACTTAAGCTAGCATTTGCTAAACGGATATAATCACCTTTTTCTAAGAAACGAGTTGAAACGTTACCTGGGTTGATAGAATTCTCAATTGAATTCACAACTTCTCTTGTTACATTCTTTGCATTCTTCAAACTACCTTTTAATAATAAGGCGTTCGCTGTATTATTGTACACATAGAATCCAGTTACTGCATTAAAGAAAATGCTAGCAGTTAATTTCTTATATGTAAAGTTGTTTGTTAAACCTGCATTGAATGTAGGTAAAGCTGATCCTTGAATTTCATCCTTAGCACCATTTGCGTAAACACCATTTCCAAAAGCATCAAATCTTAAGAATGTAGGCATTACGAAAGTGAATAAAGGAGAACCATCACGGATTGTTTGTGCGTAAGCACCAGATAAACCTTGTCCAGAAACCTCACCTGTGTTAAGCACAGTAGATCCGAATCCAGTTACGTTGTTGTTTAAGAAAGACATGTTATAATTCACATCCCATCCAAATGCACCTCTGTAAGCAGGACGAACTAGTTGATAGTCTAAACCAAATTCCCAACCTTTATTGATTACATCACCATCTAAATTCACCCAACGATCGGCAGATGCTGCTGGTTGAGGATAGCTGATCAAAGTCAATAAATCTTGTGTAGTCTTGTTGAAATAATCCACTGTACCATTCAATCTACCATTGAACATTGAGAAGTCAATACCTACACCAGTTGTAGTTGTTTGCTCCCAACGTAAATTAGGATTAGAGTTGGTAATCACACTTGATCCACCTGTAAAGTTTCTTTGTTGTAAAGCTAAAGAAGCATATGCAGGGAACTCTTGGTTACCTGTGATACCATAGTTTAATCTCAAGTCAAAATTAGAGAAAATTTTACCCAATGTATTTTGAGCAAATTTTTCTTCTAACATTCTCCATTTGAAACCAAATGCAGGGAAAGTACCGTATTTGCTACCAGAGCTAAATTTAGAAGATCCGTCTATTCTCACCAATGCAGATAAGATATACTTGTCTTTCATTGTGTAGTTTACACGAGAGAAATAAGACTGTAATTCAACTTGCGTACTGTCACCATATACATCAGTTACACCACCAGTGTACTCTTTGAAATTAGTTAACATACGAGTTGCACCAGCATTACCCCATCTTTGAGAAGCTCTGTAATAGTCAGTTGTTTTTTGATAAGAGAAGGCAGCCAAAGCTTGTAAGTTGTTGCCGTTCTTGAAAGTCTTATCATAGTTCAACGTGTGCTCGATCAAGCTAGAAGTTTGATCTAAGAATTGTTGAGCTGCTCTTCCTTTACCAGAAAAATCAGACCCAACATAGTTCTTACCACGAATGTTGATTGTACCTTGGATATAAGCACCTGGTAAACGAGGGTCAACAAAAGTTAAACGCTCAGAAGCACCATTCTCCATACCGAAGATTGCCTTATAAGTTAAATCGTCTGAGATCTTGTATGATACAGACACATTCGCTAATAATTTATTGTAAGTGTCATTGTCTTTGTAACCTTCTAAAATTGCAACAGGGTTTCTGTTACCATCTTGGTTATCAAACCATAGACCATTTGAATTATAAACAGGGAATGTTGGGTTTGCACCAATCATTGATCCAATCAATGAACCTTGGTAACCAGCATTGTTCGTTACTTGAGCATAGCTGTTGTTAACGATAGACTGATTAGCAGTTACATCTAATTTTAAACGAGAAGTTAATTGATTAGAATATTTCAAACCAAAAGTATAACGCTTCAACCCTTGAGTTTTAACGATACCTTCTTGGTTATCGAATGAACCATTCAATTTCAAAGAAGACTTTGAATTTGAGAAGCCCCATGATAAGTTGTAACTGTTAGAAATAGCAGTTTGGAATACTTGGTCTTGCCAGTCTGTGTTAAAACCTTTATCATTTGAACCAACACCAGAGAAGTCAAATCCTGATTCTTGTAATGTCTTTTTGATGCCATACATGAATTCTTGTGGACTAGCTAAATCATAACGATTAGCAGTTGTAGATACTGATGTAGTTGCATTGAAAGTTAAGCTAGGCTTACCTTTACCAGACTTAGTAGTAATTAATACAACACCATTCGCACCTCTAGCACCATAAATAGCTGCAGAAGACGCATCCTTTAAGATAGAGATATTCTCAATATCGTTAGGGTTTAAGAATGATAATGGGTTTCTTGCTGTAGTACCACCATCTACTGTGATAGAACTTCCAACTGTACCGCCACCATATAAAGGCACACCATCAACCACATACAATGGGTTGTTGTTACTTCTTACAGAAGAAGTACCTCTGATAGTCACGTTCACAGCTCCTCCTGGCTCACCAGAATTTGTTGTAACATTCACACCAGCAACACGACCTTGTAACAATTGCTCTGGAGAAGAAATAATCCCTTTGTTGAAGGATTTTTCACCCAAAGAAACAACCGCACCAGTCGCATCTTTAATTTTACGAGTACCATAACCAACAACAACAACTTCATTCAATTGCTCGCTTGTTTGGTTTAATGATACTGTTACGTTTCCTTCTGCAGCTACTTCTCTAGAAGAATAACCTACAGTTGAAACAACTAATTTTGTTACAGATGAAGGTACAGTAATAGCAAAAGTTCCATCAGCCGCTGTTTTTGCGCCTGTTGAAGTTCCTTTAGCAACAACAGATGCTGAAGCGATTGGAGAACCGTCTTTAGCATCTAACACCTTACCTGTAACTGTTTTGTTCTGTGCTTGTGCATTGATTGCAAGCAAGCCAAGAAACAGTCCTAAAATAGAGGACTTAACAATTTTTGAAAAATTCATAATTGGCAGTTTATTGGTTTAATAAGCGGTTACAAAATACACATTTTTAATATGAATCACATTTTTTGTTAAATAATTTTTAACTTTTTGGTTTGCCCTTTCACAAATGTTCGTTTTTAAGCCTTAACCGACCTTTATAAATCGCCTGTAACTCAATTATAGATTGATTTATGCGCATTTTAGCATGCTATTCCTTACATGTATAAAAGGATATAAATAAATAAAAATAATAGAATTTTGCAAACGTTTGCGGTAAATTTTGTGTTAATTTTCCTTAATTTGAACTTTGTAAAGCTTTCATATTATGATGAACACGACCCTCAAATTGTTGGCGCAACAATTACAGCTCAGTATTTCTACTGTATCCAGAGCTTTGAAAGATCATCCAGATATTTCAACAGCAACGAAAGAGAAAGTACATGCACTGGCCAATAGCCTTGACTACGAGCCAAATGCTTATGCCATTCAATTAAGAACACAGAGTAGCAAAATATTTGGCGTTATCGTCCCTGCCATTGCGAATTTGTTTTATGATAGTTTTATTGCTGCTATTGAGGAAGAGAGTAGAAAAAACGGGTATGCATTGATGATCTTGCAATCAAGTAACAACATCGAAAACGAATTGAATAACTTAAAAATATTTAGACAGACTAGAGTTTCTGGTGTGTTTGCATGTTTATCTGCACACACACAAAATTTAGAGGTCTATGAGAAAATGAGTGATAGAGATATTCCTGTTGTTTTTTTTGATATTGTACCAAAAGATAATAAATACACTAAAGTAAGAATGGCAGACGAAAGATGTGCTATCATTGCTGCAGAAAAAATTATTGAAAGAGGTGCTAAACATGTGTTGGCAATTTTTGGTGACCCTGCATTATCCATTAGTCAAAAAAGAAAACAGGCTTTTCAACAATTTATGGAAAAGTACGCTCCTAAAACACATTGTACTTATGTTAATACCCATAGCTCTGCAGAAGCAGAAACTGCATTTGATAAACATTTAAGTAAAACACAAAAATTTGATACGGTGTTTGCTATGACAGACGAAATTTTAATTGGTGTAATGAAATCTATTCAAGCACATAATATAAAAGTTCCAAAAGAGATTGGAGTTATAAGTATTAGTAATGGATTTATTCCAAATTTATACCATCCAACAATTAGTTATGTAGAAACAAGTGGATTTGAATTAGGCAAATTAGCATTTGTGCAAATGCTTGCAAATATTAAAGGCGGAAAGACTTTGACTGAACTAACTTTAGATGCAAGATTTGTAGAAGGTAAATCTATGTAAACAATTGTACTTTACTTGCCAATACAGAATTTAGAAAAAATAAAATCCAATTGATCTTCGTTGGTGATTTCTCCTGTAATTGTTCCCAAGTAGTGTAATGCTTGACGAATATCTAAAGCTAATAAGTCGCCTGTTACATTTTGTATTAATCCTGTTTCTATATCATTCAAAGCCAGCATTAATTTTTTTAAAGAAGCCACATGCCTTGCATTAGTGACAATAGTACCTTCTTTATTCAATCCATCTCCTACCACCTTTTGATTCAACGCGTTTTCTAATGCAGCAATATTTTCCTTGTTTTTAGCAGAGATAAATAAGACTTCTTTAAACACAGGATCTGTTTTAATATATGGATCTAATGCAAGGTCTATTTTATTGCCTACTAAAATTAATTTATCCATTGCCACACCAATATCGGACTGCCATGCTTGAATGGCGGATATGGAATGATTGCTTGCATCAAATAATGCAATCACAATATCTGCTTCTTGAATTTTTTCCCTACTTTTTTCGATACCCATTTGCTCAATCGAATCATCTGTTTGCATCCTGATACCTGCGGTGTCGATTAATTTATAAAGCACGCCTTGAATATTAATATACTCTTCTACTGTATCTCTAGTCGTTCCTGGAATATCACTCACTAAAGCCCTGTTTTCATTTAATAAAGCATTTAATAATGTAGATTTTCCTGCATTTGGTTTTCCAACAATGGCCACTTGTATTCCATTTTTAATGGCATTGCCTAATTTAAATGAGTCATATAATTCTTGAGTTCTTAATTGCAATTGATGTACTAAATTTTCTAACTCTTTTTTATTTGCAAAAGCAACATCCTCTTGAGAGAAATCTAATTCTAATTCTATCAAGGCCGAAAACTTAATTAATTTTTCACGCATTAACTGCAGGTCATTGGAGAAGCCCCCTTTTAAATTATGTAATGCAGTTTTTCTTGCTGCCTCGGTATTGCTTGCAATTAAATCTGCTACCGCTTCGGCTTGTGTTAAATCTAGTTTGGCATTTAAGAAAGCACGTTGAGTGAACTCTCCTGGCTTAGCCATTCTTGCCCCTTTTTCAATCATCAATTGTAAGATAGCATCTTGTATAAATGGAGAACCGTGACATGAAATTTCAACAACTTCTTCGCCTGTATAGGATTTAGGCGCTCTGTATATACTTGCTACAACTTCATCTAGCACCAAGCCCTTATCCATTAATTTTCCAAAATGTACTGTATGCGAAGCCTGCTTGGTTAAATCCTTTTTTTCAAATACTGCATTGACAATTTGAATTGCTTCTGGTCCACTCAGCCTTATCACTGCGATAGCGCCTAATCCAGGTGCTGTAGCAAGTGCTACAATCGTATCATTCCAGTTGCTTAATTTGCTTTGCATGGATGCAAAATTACACAAAAAAGGCTCCCAATTGGGAGCCTTTTTATATTGAATCTGTTTGAATCTTAGTCTTCAGATACCATGAAAACGATCGCTTGTCTTTGTCTGTAAATAACATTACGTCCATTTTGAACAGCTGGTTTCCATTTTGGACCTCTTTGAATTACACGTACTGCTTCTTCTTTTGTACCATAGCCAGGATCATTCTCTGCTTTTACTTCAGAGATAGAACCATCCTTAGATACGATGAAAGAAACCACTACAGAGTATTTCCCAGTAGGTGCTCCATTTTCAACAGGTAAATCTCTATTCAAAGTACGCTCCAGGTATCTGACCCAACCGCTTTGTCCACCAGGGAACTCGGCTTGGATTTGAACCGAAGTAAACAACTTATCATAGTCTTCCTCTTTTGGAGCTTCCACCGCACCAGTACTTTGCTCAACAGGTGCAACCAATCCATCGTCTTTGGTACCCTCTTGGTTAAATGTACTGATTTTGGTTTCCTCCAATTTCTCAACTTCCTTGATTTCGTCTTCCTCTTTCACTTCCTCGTCTTTTACAATTTTCGGAGGCGTGAATTTGGTCACTTCTACTTTTGGTGGTTCTTGTTTTGGTGGCGGCGGTGGCGGTGGTTCAGGCTTCTTTTCATCTTGATTTACATTCTCTAAAGATAAATCTACAGCAACCACTTCTACTTTATCATCCTTTATTGAGTTTGATACAATTGCACCTACAGACAATAACACCGTCACAAGGATCATTCCCAAAAGACCGTTTCTCAAACGCTTATCATACGTTTTACGTAATTCATAAGCGCCATAAGCTTTATTCTTGCCTTCGAAAAGGATATCAAGAAAATCGGCGGTTAATATTTTATTTATGTCCATGTTTAATGCTTTTAATTACTTGCCGAAGTTTGTGAACTTGCATCAGAAATTTTCACCAACTGAGCTTCCCCGTCGGAAATATCTACTAATGCATATTTTTTTACAACGTTAATCGCCATTTCATCCAAGATGTCAACTACATTTTTGTAATTACATTCAGCGCCAGGTTTGATCACGACCACGAAATCTTTGTATGGATTTTCTGTATCTCTTGATCTACTTCTGACATCTGCTTTCTTTTTCAAGATCACATCACGGATGGAGTTCTCGCCGTTATAAGAGGCTGAAAGAAAATTAGAACCATCTGATTTTAATTGTCCTTCATAATAATAGATATGATTATCCGCCCCCATTAAGATGGTAAGTACGCCAGATTCTTTAGCCTTATTTGGCTCATCTGTTACTTTGTCATCAGGCAAAAACAACTTTAACGCTGTTGGTTGACTCATGGTTGTGGTGAAGATGAAGAAGGTGATCAATAAGAAACCTAAGTCCACCATTGGTGTTAAATCAACGCGCGTTGATAACTTTTTTCCTTTTTTGACCCCTGGTCCTTTCTTATGGCCACCGCCCGAGGTATCTAATTCTGCCATTGTAAGCGCTTTTAATTAGTTATTAAAAATTAATCTTCCTGCTTTTCACCCTTCATAGAACTCTTCCATAATTCAGAGCCTTCTGGAGCGTTTTCAGGATTGGTAACCATTTGAAACTTCAACAATTCATTTTTCTTAAATGCAGTAATCACATTCTTGAATGCTGGATATTTGGAAACATTGTCCCCTTTTAATAAAAGGTCCATCTTCTCACCTGCATATGCTGCTTTCACGACTTGCATCCAATAGATCAATTCATTGTCTGTGCTATCCTTACATGGTATACCAGGTAATTGATCGCCTTTTCTGTTTTCTTCAGGAATTGATAAAAAAGAATTCAATCCATTTAATGGAGCGCCAATGAAACCTGCTTTTTTGAAAGCTGCCACATTGATGCCTAAGTTACGTTGGCTATTCACCGTATTCGCAACTAG
>Ga0214921_10008528_pt1 | contig 13256 bp, 12 predicted proteins | sample LL1505_MetaG_FD_177992 | JGI IMG/M metagenome (GOLD analysis project Ga0214921, IMG submission 177992) | Freshwater microbial communities from Lake Lanier, Atlanta, Georgia, United States - LL-1505 | ecosystem: Environmental > Aquatic > Freshwater > Lake | place: USA: Georgia | collected... | reverse complement strand
TTCAAGTTTCTGTTGAAGTAATGTCACTGGCGCAGCATCTAGCTCAACAGCTTTAATACCGTATTTTTTGATGAATTTTTGATAATTTGGACTAGATGGTTTAGCATCCATATCACTTGGAAGATCATAATTTTCTACATCTTCAGCGGTCAGGGCTACTTTTACTGGGTGAATATCTGTTATCCCAAAATCGTCTCTCATTGATCTAGCAAAAGATTCCGCAATTTGCTCACCATCCGGGTCAAAGTCCGTTAGCATAAGCAGCACTAACTTGTTTTTGCCAGAATTTTTGAATCTAGTTGCTATGGCATGACGGGGTGAAAGTGAGGCATAACCTCTAGCTGTTGTCATGGGAATACAGTATTTTGTTGCGACTATTTCAATTACAGACCGTAAAGCATTTTTTTCGAGAATGATCTCTATGTGATTTTGCTGCCCCTGCATGAGATTGCGGGAGTAGCCCAGTAGGAAATTATCTAACTCCTGCTCAATAAACTCCTCGAGCGATTCAAACCCGCCACCTAATCTGATCGGTCGTGTTCCATCCTCAATGGCTTGCATAGGGATAAATCTATTTAATCTGGCGCGGAGTAATAAGTTGGTCAGAGCTTTGTAAGAATTTTTATCATTGACATACTTTGAGTAAGGTTTCTTGTCGTGCTTTAAAGGTGGGTCATTCAGTAATAAGTAATGCACGCGTCTGACAGTTAAGGGCCAATATGCTTTATTTTCATTAATTACTTTTTTTGCCGCATTAAGAAAGCCCATAGTACTAATTACAGATCTTTTTCTGGACGTCTCTAATTCAATATTGATTTCGCCATCATCTCCAAATTCATTAATTTCAGCCCGTTTTCTGAGTAAATTTGTATAAGCTAACTTGCTATCAACTTCAAGTAATTTTTCCCTTATGCGCTCCGAAGAGCTCTTACTTCTCTGACGGTTAAATATCCTGAGCTCTTTTAAACGCTCATCTGTAGTTAAATCTTCAAAGAAGATTTCAGTTAAACGAACGGGAACTTCTTTAAGATTTAAGTACGTTGCCGCAGCTTTTCTGCGATGGCCGCTTAGTAGATAGAAATCTGCTGAGAGTACTAGTGGTTCCTGGATGCCATTGTCTCGAATAGATATGGTTAAATCATGATCATCCTCATTAGCAATTCCAAACGAATCGTATATTAAGTCATTTTCTGAAGCGGATTTGATTTGTGACAGTGGGAAATGAGACAAGTCCCATTTTTTATTATTTGGAGTCATTTTGATTCTCCAAACTTAGCAATACGTGCTTTATAAGTTAAGGGATCAATTAGAAAAAATCTAATACTCGCCACCCGCCATACGGGCATTTGGATGCTGAGCATAAGTGGAGGAGGGTAGTTCCCATCTTTGATCTTTCGTCTCCTAGTGGAATCTGAGAAGGGATGTGCTCCAATCGCCCGAAGATCACATTTTGTCAACAACTCTTCACCTGTTCCATGCGCAATAACTTGCAGGAGTTTGCGTGTTTGATCTAGAGTAAATGTAGCATTTTTATTAGGCGTATCGATACCAATCATAAGATTAGTATTTATTAATGCCTGTGATTTTTGATTCATGATGACCCCCAATAGTTAATGTTGGTGGATCATCTCAATCAAATTCCCAATAGCCGGTTGGCGGGAATTAAACTCTTATTTAGTTGTTTTTTAGTCGGGATAGCCTATTTTTTAGTCCAGAAATTTTATAGCTTTTTGTGCCATTTTTTTCGGTGGTGTAGATTTCATCTTCATCAATGTCTTCTATTAACCCCATTCCTTGTTCACTCTTAAAAATATTTAGTAATTCTCGTTCAGTAATCGTTGGATTAATCTGTATCAGCTCTAAAATTCTTTTATCTAATAATGATTCAGGTCTTTTATAGGAGGCCCTTTTACTTTGTAGTTTAGAAAAGTCTTCTGCCCATGATTTAAGTAGGTCTTCAATATATTTAGACGTTTCACCAAATTTACCCTGACCAAGTCTTTTTATGGCTTTTTCAGGATGTGTTAATCGAGGATTATTAGAGTCAAGAGTCCGCATATTTTCATTAAACCACTCAAGGAATTTATTTTGGTCTTCGGGAGATTTTTCTTCTAATCCATAATGAATGATTGCTACTTTTTGAAAAAGTTCGTAAATATCCTTATCAATTTCCTCATATGAATTTAATGACTCATTTGTGGAGAACTCTTTAAATAGCGCAGATATTTTCGGATTTGACAAATAATCTGTTTTCATTCAATTTAGGCTGTTTTTCGAATTGGTTTGACTTTGTAATAAGTCTTGATGCTTGGCTTATCTAGGAAATTAGCCCATTGAATCATTAATTGTCTACGTTTTTCTAGTAGGTCAGTACGTTGATATGCTTGTTGGACAGCATCACCGACTGTATGACCAGACGCGGCTTTGCGGATTTCATCTGGATAACTTGTTTGTTCAGCACCCCAATCTCGAAAGGTAGACCTGAAACCATGAGGTACCGCATCTCCCAAAAACTCCTTGCGTTCTTTCATACCACGCATTAATTGGGATAATGCCATGTCAGATAAAGCTTTACCTGTTGGACTTGGAAATATTTTCTCTGAACTTGCAAGTTTTGGAAGTGATTTTAGTAATTTGATTGCTTGGTCAGGTAAAGGTACGCGGTGTTCTTGTTTAGTTTTAGTGTGCTCTGCAGGAATAATCCAAAGCTTACGGTCTAGATCAATTTCATCCCAATTAGCATTTCTGACCGAGCCTGACCGTACAGCAGTCAAAATTAAGAACTCTAATGCTTTAGCACTATTACTAGCATTTGCTCTTAATTTGGCCATGAAGTCCCCAATGCTTGCATAAGGAATAGCAGGGTGATGTTCAACTTTTTTAATTTTATTTGGCGCAGCCAACTGGGTATCTAAGTAACCAGACCAAAGAGCGGGGTTTGTCCCGGGCCGATACTCATTAACTATCGCAAAGTCTAATACAGTTTTAATTCGCCCCTGAAGCCGTGAAGCGGTCGTAGTTTTAGTATCCCAGAGTGTTCCCAGCTTTTTACCTGTTTTAGGTTCTTTTACTGGTTGATTTAATACATCTAAGATATTTCGCATTGATATATCACTAACGAGCATCTTTCCGATGATTGGATAAGCATACGTTTCCAGTGTGGATGGCCACTGTTTACGGTGTTTATCGTTTTTGTACTCTACACTATGAGCTTCCATATAGGACTCGGCGCATTCTTTAAACGTCTTGTTCTTTGCGGCTGCAGCAATCATTGCGCTTTCTCTAGCCCTTTTTTCGTGTAATGGATTCTTTCCATCTCGAATGTCCCTGACGTGTTTTTTTGCATCCTCCCTGGCTTGAGCTAGGCTGGTAGTTGGATAAGGTCCAAGGCCAATATGTTGCCGATCACCAGCCACACGGACACGAAGAACCCAAGAGCGAGATGGAACGGAACCAGTTTTGGCTGGTTTTTGGATTTGAAGCAACAATCCCGCTGGATTGCCTACAGCATGCATGCCAGCTGTCTGTAATCTTTTAACCTCAAGCGCACTGAGTTCTTTAGCTATCTTAGGCATATCCCAACCAACTATCCAAAATATATGAAATTCAATGATAATCTTTGACTAAGGTTGACGCAAGGTATATTTAATTTCCTATATAAATTAATGGTTTAATACTAATTTATGGATCTATTTGATTAAGGTTGAAAGGCTAATGTAGGGGACGCCCTCTCCGCCAACAAGTCAAGTATTGAAGAACCAATGGAACGGATAGCTCAGCATCTACGAAATATGGAAGTACAGCCTTCTATTGAGTAAGATTTGGTATAGCTATATTCAGGGTTTGATAAAACCGTGAGAATGCATCTTCAAAAGAAGGTGCATTCATGTCATAGACCATAACTCTGAGGAATTCATCATAGGTCTGTTTGGTCGTTGGATCAGCTTTGGCGTAATTCATTGCCTTTCTAATTTCACTCATTGGGTCTTTGAGGAACGAATTATGTTGCTTGGCAAAGTCCAGTCCATCTTTTTCAATGACATGAGCTACCAGATTAATTTGTAACTTGAGATCATTCTTTAGGAGGTCAGGATTTTTTTCGGTGATCTGATATACGTCGTACAGATGACGAACTAAGGCGTTATCTACCTTTTCACAAGTCTTGGCCAATGACAGGGCTAGGCGTCGGGGGAGGGTAATGAGTTTTTCAGCCAGAGCCTCTCTCAAGTCTACGCATGGAATTGAGAACCTTGGACCTGTATTCATATTTGCTAAGGAGTCAAATAACAGGGTAATTTCTTTATCTTGCTTTGGTAGCTGTAAGGGGCTGTAACTTACTTCTAGCTTTAAATTACTACGCATACCCGGGCTTACCTGAAAGTGGGATAAGTACTGAATATCAAATTCTATGAAGTTGTTATTACCCTTTGCATCTCTTGAAATGAAATCCGATTTAAAGCCAGCAGAGTTCATTGCCGCCTCAAGGTCATTTTTGAGTTTGCTCATGCTTGAGCGGATTTTGCTCTTGGTCAATACCTCTGGGGATCTTGGGGTAGCTTTGATATCCACATCTTCGGAGATCCTCTCTAATAGACCATAGGCCTTAGAGAGGCAGGTTCCGCCACAGAAGACCAATTCAAAGTCTGGATTATTGATGTTTACAAGCGAGGCTAGAGCATCGGTAACCATGAAGTCTTTTTCTAGGGCGAATTCGGATATACCAAGCCCCAACTCATTAATTACGTCCAGGACTTGGAGTCTTTGGGTGTCGTTAACTCTTTTCATAAACCAGGCTGCGACTGCCAGCAGATAATTTACGGGAGACGCGAGAGTTGCCAATATTGACGATAGGAAGCATCGGCACTTGAGTGCTGTCACCCTCGATAAGGGCGCGCATCTCTTTGCCTACATCGGCTTTAATACCTAGCTTTTTCATTACCTCAAGCCCAATATTAATCAGACTTTCATCTGCTACTGGTTTACCGGAGATGGAGGAGGGGTGTGCTTTTACATAGGCACCATAGCCTAGACGGATTAACTTGCCTTCGTCTGATAGCTCTTTCACCACACGGCAAACTTGGCGATAGGTGCCAAACCGGTTGAAGTCATCACGCAAGAAGACCTTGCCTGTGGAATTACGTAGGCTGGCCAAAATACGGTCTTTGGTTGTTGCTTTAGCCATCTTGGCCTCTTTTTTCATGAATGGATTTATTATACACAAAAATATGACATTAATGTCTTATTTTTGTGTATAATAATATAGTTTAAATACTATAAATAACAATGACTTATATAATTTTAAGTGAAATTAATAAAAGTAGGTAGGCATAATAATTTTCTGGACTTGTGAGTGCCTTTTCTACTTTTTTAGCATCTTGATAAGCGCTCAATCAATCAACTAGTTAATCGTGGATTTTAGTGAAGTTAAATGGGTTAGATTGGAGGTGTTCCCTGTAAGCCTTTTATTACATGGGTTTAGTGGGTAATGGTAGACTTATAAGGAGAGTGAATTTTTGGACTCTCTCCGCCAACAATTCAAGATATAACTGAGCACTGCCCCCACAAAGATGAAAGTGGAGCTGCCCAGATGCCAGAACCTAAGGGCATTATCTCGTCACCGTCATATAACAGAATCCCCATCTTAAAATGATTGCTGGCAAGGCTAGCTAATTTTTTCAGGCCACGCAAATCACTTTCCTTGACTGTCGCGGAAGCCTTGACCTCGACACCTACCAATTGTCCGGCGGCGTTCTCGATCACCACATCGACCTCGTAATTGTCTGCATCCCGGAAATACATTAGACGATAGTAGCCCTCAGATGTGGTGGTGTGTTTGAGCAATTCCCCAAAAACGAAAGTTTCTAGCACATTGCCAAATCGCGTCCGATCCTGTAAGACTTCGTTTGCGCTCAGATCTAGTAAGGTGGTCAGCAAGCCGGAGTCTATAAACTGTAATTTAGGTGTTTTGACCACGCGATTGAGACGATTGTTCGCCCAGACGTCAGCGCGTTCGAGCAAATACATTTGCTCGAAAACGCTAATGTAGCGCGACGCTGTCTTACCATCTAGGCCGATCTGCCCACCTAGTTTGGTGTAGTTACACATCTGACCTGCGGTTTGCGCCAAGGCGCTTAGAAAACGTGGCAATTGGTCGAGTTTTTTGATACCGGCTAGGTCACGCGCATCACGCTTGATGATGGCGTCAAGGTATTGTCGTGCCCAGGTACTTCGTCGTTTAGCGGATGCGCGAGAAATCATTTCTGGATAACCGCCACGCAGGACGCGCTCAACTAGAAACTCCCCTAAAGTCGGATTGGTAGACTTTAAAATATCCTCAGAGAACACGCTATCGATCCAGTTCGCCGTCCGCCCCTCAATTTCGCTTTGTGATAGGGGTAGGAGTGATAATGTCTCCATGCGACCAGCCAAGGAGTCAGCCGCAGTGGGCAAGGACATTAGATTAGCCGATCCAGTTAGCAGAAATCGTCCTGGGCGCCGGTCCTCATCAACACTCTTCTTAATAGCTAGCAGTAACTGCGGTGCCCGCTGAATTTCGTCAATGACAGAACGCTCTAAGTAACGAATCATACCTACGGGGTCTTCGCGAGCTGCCATGAGTGTAAGTTGATCATCTAGGGTCAGGTAACGCAGCCCATTGGTAGCTGCTATTTGCCGCACGAGGGTGGTTTTACCGGCTTGGCGAGGGCCTGCGAGTAGAACAACCGGTGTGTCCTCTAAAGCCTGAACAATTCGAGGCTCAATGTGGCGTAAATAGATGCTAGGGGTATTCATTAGTAAATAGTGTCATAAATTACGGAATATATATGCGTAAATTACGGATTTAAGTTTCAGTAAATTGGGGAGGTGCAGGTGAGGAATTTCCCTTAAAGGCCCCTTTACAGATGGTTGGTCAACCGGGAATAGAGCTTTGAAAGTCTAAGCAAGGTTCGAGTAATAGCCTAGTCCGAATCCTATATGGATAATCCCCTTGTTAGCAAAACGACTCATAAAATTAGCCTAGCAATTTTTGGGCAATAGATATATCTGCAGGAGCTAATTTAAAACTTAATAAATCATCTACAGGAACCCAGTCATATTGATCATGTACTGTTAGTTGAAAGTGGTGGCTTTTTAGATAGGTTACGATGCCTACTAAAAGAATTTCACCATGATCGTATTGGTGTTTGACAACACAAAATTCATCTTGTTCAACTTCTGCTTGGACTCCTAGTTCCTCAAAAATTTCACGTTTTAAGCATTCTTGTAGACTTTCACCCTCCTCAACTTTGCCACCCGGAAACTCCCAATAGCCCTCAAGAGATTGGCCAGGTGCTCTCCTCGTTAGAAGAACTTTATTATCTTGTAAGACGATAGCAGCAGTGACTATTTTAAAATTCATTGAGTAGGGTTGATCCCATTTTTTCCAACTTGAACACGTACGGCAGTGAAGCCATTCGCAGAATTTGGCTTTGAAGCTACATAGACTGATTGGCCGGTGACTAAGTCACTGCGCGAACCTGGCGCAGCACGCGACATGGGTGTGCCTGCTGGAACTAGTACCTTAACGGAGCCAGTTTTATAGTTTAGAACTAATTCATGCGTTTCCGCATTGAGTACAGTAGCCTCTAACACAGCATTTGTCATCGTCGATTGGGGTTGTAAGTCATATGCTGATAAACCTTGCGGGGCGGTCGCTGAAATAGGGCGAACGTCGATTGCTACTTTGGAGCCGTCTGCACGATTGACGGTAGTTACTCCCAATACCATACCTGGTTTGATATCAGCCATTGAAAATGGTTCAGTGGTGGAGATTGGCAATGCTTCTGGTAAATCAATTAGGATAGTTTGTCCGTTGCGCAAGTTCACGCCCAAAGACTTTCCGTCGTAAGAAGCAATGGTTCCTCGCCAGTTAATATTTTGCCCACAGGCAATTGAAATAGACGAACAGATTAAAATAATACTGAATAGTTTTTGGAATGGGTTCATTTGTATGACCTAAATTAAATATGGGTTTTAATAGGGTGTAAGTTTTTTTAATTTACTGCATGGTTATTCTCAAGTCAATCCGTGATTGATTTCTCTTTAGATTTTTTATCGTTGTTTAAAGCTCAAGAGCAGCCAACTGTCGCTGCCTAGGAGTAGGTATGAGATAGTCTTATCAGAATAAAAAACATTGCAGCACATATAAAAAATCTTTTAAGGACCTATAGTAAATGCAATTGTAAATGTTGTTGGCTCATCGAAGATAATTAGAAAATAATGTATATTTTTGATCGATAATCAGTTGAAGAGAGGTGGGCAAATGAAAAAAGTTATTTCAATTATTCTGTTTGTATTTTTTTATTTGTTTATCAAGTTTTTACTTGGCGATAATATTTTTGATACCAAATATTTTTCATAAATATTGGAAAAATTATTTTTTGAAAGAGTCCAATTAAGCCCAAATTTTCAGATTATTTTTAATTAGAACATGGCAATTTTTTAAGCGGAGACACTCGCTTAATGCCACTTTAGTTTTAAAAAATTGATCAAGTGTCGAGTTTTCTCTAACCGTTCTCTAAGCACGATCATTAAAAATGTTGAGTAAAGTTTTGAGTATTTTCTTAATTGAAGCGTGGGGCATTTTGAATTAAGGTGCCTACTTCGTTTTTCCACCATTTTGCTTGACCGGTGGTTCCATGACCGCTTGTTTGATCGCTGGCCGGGATTAAAAGCAGGCGAGAATTGGGTATTTTTGCCAAAGCTTTATGCATGACATTGAGTTCTGGCGGATTGCGTTCATCATCTGCTGAATTAATAACCAACAAAGTTGCCTGAATTTTTTCTAATTGATTAGCAGGATTGAAATCTCTAGAAGAGTCCCACTGATAAAGATTATCATTGGCATCTCCATTAAAATTCGAATTCATTCGTTGATTTAGCAATTGATCAGCTTTTTCTCGAGTCGGAGCAATACGCTGGAGACCTTGGTTACCCCCGTTCGTGGCAAGTGCATAGAAAACAGAAGCAAATTGAAGACTTTTTGGTTGTTTTACATAATTACCATTTAGATATTCAGGATCGTTTTTGATTGAGTCAATAATTAGTCTTCTCATTAGCCAATTACGCCCAGACATCTCGCTAGGCATGGATGCCATTGGAACCAATATATCCATAAAGTTGGGGTACTGCGTACCCCAGAGCCAAGTATGCATTCCACCCATAGAGTTTCCTAATATCATACGCACATGCTTTAGATGAAGGCCTTCAGTTAAAAGCCGATATTGCGCTAAAACCATATCGTCATAGTTGTATTTAGGAAATTTTGCGCGTAATCCATCGGAGGGTTTGCTAGACTTACCTGCACCAATTGAGTCTGGCAAAATAATGAAATATTTGGTTGCGTCGAGGACTTGGCCAGGCCCAAATAACTCACCCCCAAAGGTATTGTTCAGCATGCCTTGCCCAGATCCTGCGGTACCATGAAGAATCACGATAACTTCACCATTTGGATTTCCAAGTGTTGTGTAGCCAATATTTAAATTTGGCATTACTTCACCCGTATGAAATTTGAACTCTTTAGCCGTCCAAATAGCAGATTTTTGATTTAGAAAATTCTGTGCTGATGCCGGTAACACGAAGAAGGACAAATAACTAATAACTACGATTAATAATCGGCACATATATTCGCCTTTTTAACTAGCAGAGGGAGGGGGAGGAAACATTTAAGTGTATTTACTTTGAAGCTTTTTCGCAATAGAATTTTTCCTAGGGATTGAGTTGGATTAATTCCTAGATCATCTAAGGAAGTTATCGAACAATTTTAAAAACAATACAGTTTTAAAGATCATCAGTAATTTTTATATGGTTCGGGATGTTCATAACTGGAACTATCATGTCCTTCAAAAGAAAATGGTGGCTTTGATGCCATCACATCTGGGGCGTTAAAGCGCTATAAGTAATCAACTCTATCCAAAATGTTCAAGGGGAAAATTACCAACTTTGATATTTCAACGCGCCCTAGTGGTGGTCTTGGAACAAAGTTAGCATTACTGCGCAACATTTGTAGTGACGATGGGGTGGCAGTTAACCTGAATTGTATTCCTACTAAAGTAGTCGTTTAGGAGTATCTAATTAGCGACTATTATATACCAAAATAACAAAAAGTCGCGACTTATTCTCATTTTGGTATATAATAGTCGTATGAAACGGTATATTACTAATCAAGTTCGCCAAGACCTCCAAAAGAAAATGGTGTTTTTGACTGGCCCCCGTCAGGTTGGTAAAACCACTTTAAGTAAGCAACTTCTTTCCGAATATGCAGGGGGGCAATATCTTAACTATGACGTTGCAATGCACCGAGCGGTGATAGTGGAGCAAAGTTGGCGTCAAAGTGCGCCATTACTGGTTTTTGATGAGGTTCACAAAATGCCCAACTGGAAAGCTTGGCTCAAAGGAGTTTTCGACGGTCGAGCGCAGGGGCAATTGATACTGATTACTGGCAGTGCGCGCATGGAAACATTTCGCCAAGCCGGTGAGTCGCTAGCGGGTCGTTTTTTTAGATTACGTTTGCATCCGTTGTCCTTAAGAGAGTGGTGTGATACCCATCAGGTCGAACCGCAGTTGGCACTCAGTCATTTATTGGAAAGGGGTGGTTTTCCTGAGCCCGCTTTGGTTGATACCGACATTGAAGCACAACGGTGGCGGATAGATTATTTTAATAGTCTAGTTCGAGAGGACGTATTAGAGTTTTCTCGTCTTAAAGAGGTTAATGCCATGCGCGTATTTGCTGAGATGTTACGTTCGCGTGTTGGTTCGCCATTATCGATTGCTTCGTTGGCGCGAGATTTAAATTTGTCACCGGTAACTCTTAACAAATACCTAGACATTTTGGAGGCCTTATTTATCGTATTTGTGATTCGTCCATGGCATCGAAACATAGCTCGCGCTACGATGCAAGCACCTAAAGTATATTTTTATGATACTGGTTTAGTAATCGGTGATGAAGGTCTGAAGTTTGAAAACTTAGTGGCTTGTCATTTACTCAAACAGGTACACTGGCAACAAGATACGATGGGGTCTGCGGCCAATCTGCATTACATTCGTACTAAAGATAATGCTGAGGTTGATTTTTGTTTAAGTGAAGGCACAGTACTAACGCATTTAGTGGAATGTAAATTATCCGATGTAAAACCGCACCGAGCATTAGTGCGTTTTGCGAGGGAGTATACATCTGTTGATGCGATTCAACTAGTGCGTGAGTGTAAGGCGGAAGCTGATATTGGGCGCATTCGTATTCGAGATGCTGCACCGTGGCTTAAAGCTTTAGAAATTTAAGCTTTGAGAACCATTCATTGTTCTCATGGAACAGCCTAGGATTATCATTTGTTGGGTAATCGTAAGAGAGTAGTTTGTAATGAAATTAAGCTACTGCGGCAGCAAAATTTGCATATAAATCACCTGGTAGTGGCGGGTTTAATTGCCCAGTAATTGCCATTGGTGTTTCAAGTTCATGCTTGAGGTAAGTTGCTCTACCAAGAAAATAAAAAGCTCGTTCATTCGTATTAATACGTGCCAATAGCATGATGTAGAATCCTTCCTTCATCTGATTTTGGTAGCGAAGACCAGTATTACTATTCGATTTAGTAGTTGCTTGGCTTTCCCAATGAATCAAATCTTTGTTAATTGCGAAGTTTTTATAGCGAGTTGTAGGAGAAAAGTGACCGCTAGTTTATCTAAGGTGAATGTTAGTAAATCTGACTTTGACTCCTTTGTCCAATAAACACCGCTTTGCTATGGTTGAGTCGTCATAATTTTGCCAACGTTAAAAGTGGCTAAAAGTTCAATACGAGAATAACGAGCATGTATTGATAGGGGAATAATTTCAAGGAGATCGTCCATATGCGGCATGTGCGAAATAATAGACATCAATAAGTCAAAAATTTCAAAAAGTTCAGGAAATTAATTTTTATAATTTAATTTCAGTTACTCAATCAAATTTTAATTGCGCAGTATTTTTTACCCGCAACCATTTTTCATAATCGTTTTTTAGAAAAATCGTAAATTCCTGCATATTTAGGTTAACGGGATCTATGCCTGCTTTAGCAAAGCGTTGTTTTGTATCGCTAGATTTAGTTATTTTGATAATTTCCTGATGGAGTTTTTCGATAATCTCGGGTTTAGTTCCAACTGGCGCCAGTACACCATACCAAGTATCCACAACAAGTTCTGGATAACCCAATTCTGCAATTGTTGGAACATCGGGTAATAGTGGACTTCGTTGCTGAGTCAGAATCGCAATTGGCCTTAACTGGCCACTTTTTATTAATGGTACGGAGGCGGGTAATCCTCCAATAATCAAATCAATCTGCCCTCCAATGACATTAGTCAGTGCAGCAGTTGTGGATTGATAGGGTATGTGTAATAAATCAATACCAGTTGTGATTTTTAATAATTCAACTGCAAAATGATTTGAAGAACCAATTCCACCCGTGCCATAGGTTAGTTGACCTGGGCGTAATTTTGCAAACTCTAAGAATTCTTTGAAGTTTTTTACTGGACTTGAAGGGCTCACCACAAATATATTTGGAATAGAGCCAACGATGGCGATAGGGATCAGATCTTTTAATGGGTTAATTTTAAATTTACTGTTAATAATTGGGCTGATGGTTAGAGTTGGTGATGTCACCAATAAAGTGTAGCCATCGGGAACTGACTTTGCGACCATTTCTATAGCTACGCTGCCACCGCCACCTGCTTTGCTTTCGATAATGGTTGGTTGACCGAGTGCCTCGGTCAATTTCTCAGCTAAAAACTGACCGATTAAATAATTATTACCTGCAGGAAACGGCAAGATCAGCCGGATTGTCTTAGATGGATAATTTTGTGCTGTTGATATACCACTCGTGAAGAGGAGGGTAGCTACGCATATTCCATAAATAGAACGCAACATCACTTTTAGCATATTTTGTATGGATTAGTTCAACATCTGGAGTTATTCATTGGGTACCAGTACTATCTTGCCGATATGTTCTCCAGACTCCATCAGTTCATGCGCTAAAGACGCCTCGGATAATTTGAAAATAGTGGGGGCTGGCGGCTGTATTTGACCACTTGCTAGTAGATTCATGGCTCTTGTAATTAATCCGCGACGTAATTCTCGATCATGATCGAGGGTGTGTATTGAATAGGCCCTAACTCCAAGACTTTTACCAAGCCGTTTACGAAGCTCCGTAAAGATATTGTCGTTCGGTATTCCGCCTAAAATTCCGAAAGAA
>Ga0214921_10008527_pt1 | contig 13257 bp, 17 predicted proteins | sample LL1505_MetaG_FD_177992 | JGI IMG/M metagenome (GOLD analysis project Ga0214921, IMG submission 177992) | Freshwater microbial communities from Lake Lanier, Atlanta, Georgia, United States - LL-1505 | ecosystem: Environmental > Aquatic > Freshwater > Lake | place: USA: Georgia | collected... | reverse complement strand
TGAATCATCCAGCCACAGCAATACACTTACCCCCCCCTACTCTTATTAAAATGGCAACTCCTGTGATTAAGCTAGAGCCAATCCGCATGGGCAGCCTTGTGTCAGGTTCTTCTGCAGTAGCGCCTGGTCAAAAGTATCTGCCCCCCAATATGCGAACGGACACTGGACCACAGAAGATTGATCTTACTGTGGATAACTTCCCCTCACTAGGCGCTGTGACAAAGAAGGCCCAACCATGGACAAAACCTTTGTCTTCGCCTTTAGCTTCGCCTGCGCCTGTAGCTTCGCCTGTAGACAGCACCCTCAAGGACAAAATCAAGGAGCAGATTCGTCAAGCAGAGCTTCAGGAGGAGGAGCGTCAGAAGCCCCGAGAGGAGGACCCACTCAAGATGACGCGCGACGAGCTAATCGCCGACGGCTGGACAATTCTCTCTCTGAAGTCTGCACACGAGGCTCGCATTCGCCTTAACACTAGAGCCGTTCCAGCATACGTGGATTCAAGTGAAATATTGCTAGCGTAAAGATAAGCATTCCAATATATATAAATATCTCCTTTTTTCTTGATGCTCCCGCATATGTATCTATAAGAATATATGCCAGGCCCCAGATAGCAATCCACCACAACTGGATAAGAGTCAAAATAAAAAGAGCATTCATTGTGTTCAACAACATCCTATTCTATCACTCTACAAAATTTCTGCAGCCTCTTCAATAATCTTTCTATCCTCAACCTTTTTTATAAGAGTATCAATATTGACAGTCTTATAAAAGCTCGTCAAGTCTTTATTCGTTGTCAAAGAACGAATTCTTGAAAGAGATACCCACATGGAATCAAGGATTTCATGTGTATCTTCTGGTGCAAGCTCAAGGCGATCTTGAACAATGAACACGAAATATGTGCCCGAGTTGAACCGAATTTCATCATCTGGCTTAACACCCTTCAAATTAATACCTGTTTCCTCCTTCAACTCTCTGACTGATGCATCCAAGGGACTTTCTCTCGATTTACCATGGCCCTTAGGAAAGGACCATTTTCCGCTCTTTCTTCCCCGCACAACAACCACCTCGTTATAGTAATTCAGTAAGATAACTCCGTAGACTAGCGATGTTACACAATGTGTTCTAGGAACATACGATTGAAAGGCTCTCGGAAATGCCATGGCGTGCTTTTAGTGGTGCTACCAAGGGCTAACATTCGCCATTCAACTTTTGTTTTGCATAATAATGAATCGCCATGTCGGAGCCTCATATAAAAACAAAAAATTGAAGCCTACGATCAAGCTAAATCAATCACCTACTGAAGAGCAATGCAGCTCAAGGCAACCTGGCAAGGGGCTGTTTACGCCAAGCACCAGGTTGAGGGAATCGAGTGGATGCTCAACCTGGAGAAGGAGGGAGTTAAGATTCCCAGCTCCATTCATGGTGACTATGTTGTGCACGGCGGAATTCTCGGCGACGAAATGGGCCTCGGCAAGACTATCCAGTCTCTTGCCTTGATCGTGAATGGCAAGGGCACCAATACCCTGATCATAAGCCCTCTCGCCGTAAAGAAGCAGTGGATTGAGGCTGCAGTTAGGTCCCGAATGAACATCTTTACTGCAGAGAAGCGCGGCTGGGTTCGCATCGGATCGCGCTTTCCCCTAGCAAAGACCGTCTACATTGGCCATTACGAGAAGGTGGTTTCTGCAACTGGTCTCTTCAAGCAAGTCACCTTTGATCGCATTATTCTGGATGAGGCCCAGCGTATTCGCAATACGAACACCGCAACTGGCAGGGCAGTGCTGAAGATCAATGCTCCCTTCAAGTGGGCTCTAACTGCCACCCCCATTGTCAACAGCCTCGACGACGCCGTTTCCTATCTCAAGTTCATCGGCTTCAAGATCGAGTCCAACAAGTGGTCTGATCGCTATGCCGACTGGATTTCCAAGGTCTATCTTGCAAGGACCATGGAGGAGGGTGAAGCTCCTGCGGGCCTAACCATGCCCCCGACTCCAATCATCGAGACAAAGTATCTCGACTTTACCAACAAGGAGGAGGAGGTTGTCTACAATGGCATCCTCAATAACATTGAATCCCAGTGGCGCTCTGCACAGGCTCTAAATGGCATTGCCTATCAGCTTCAGCAGTTTGCCATTCTCCTACGCCTTCGCCAGGTGTCTGTTAACCCACAGATCTATATCAACGCACGGAAGAAGGAGTCCTTCGGGTGGACTGGTCCCGAGTTTGTTGTGCCCAGCCGCAAGTTTGACGAAATCTCGCACCTGCTCCGCGACAGTTATGAGGAGAAGGCGGCCCACCGCTGGATCATCTTCTGTCAGTTCCATGAGGAGATGGAGCTGCTTTCCGCCTTTCTGAAGGCATTTCCCTTTATCGGCACTGTATTACAGTATCACGGTGGGATGAGTTCATCTGATCGTGATGCCGCCATTGAGGCCAGCAAGGTTCCTTCTGGTGAGGCAAAGCAGGATGTCTTTCTGATCCAGCTGCAGGCCGGCGGCACTGGCCTTAATCTGCAGAACTATAATCGTATTATCTTTATCAGCCCCTGGTGGACATCTGCCTTACTGGAGCAGGCAAGGGGGCGCGCGGTGCGTATCGGACAGAAGGATGTAGTCAAGATCTACTGGCTCAAGCTGGTTGCTGAGGAGGATCGCATGAGCATAGATGACCTGATGATGAGTAAGGCCACTGAGAAGAAAAAACTCGCCGAAACATTTCTCAACTGGTCATACAATAGAATAACTCAAATCTAAAGCACAACCAGAATGGATGCTTCTGCAGTTAATACTTTTTCAGACTATAGTTTTTTTATCTTTATTGCCATATTAATCGGCCTGGCAGCAGGATTCATTGCTAACTCTATTTTTTCTAGAATGAATACAGTGCCTTCCGGACTAAGACGTGAAGGATTCCAAGGTCCTGCAAAGGGAGTCTCTAATTTAACATGTGGCCAGGAATCTGCTGAGGCAAGTGCCCTAGTAAATTTATTTAATAGCAAGACATCTTCAACTGAGGAAGGAGAACCTGATCTGAAGGAACTCAAGCAAATTCTATCTAAACTCTGTTGCATGAAACACGATCTATTAAGCCCTGGCCAGGTTGTTCAGAATATGATGTATTTACCATATAATAATACTCACGACAGAGAGAATCCGGCAGATACTGTTGCTCGCTGTTTCACCAAGTCCATTCCACCCAGGGATCTAGATATAACGTTTGGAACATGGAAGCAGCGTGGATTAAGCTTAATTAATAAGCTCTGCACATCCTATAACCTAACTTCAAGTGAATCCGATAAGGCTGCACAATTATTTACTGGAGTGTGGGTTGAAGTATTCTCTATTGCAAAAACTTCATGCACCCCCCCTCCAAATAACAGTGAAAGTGCTTCTCCCCGTGATATCAAGGGTAGGATGCCCGAATCTGTTCAACAGCTTGGACCCTACACTGGCTACTATTAGATCGTTAAGGAATGATTAGATCGTTAAGGAACGATTAAGTAAAGTTCAGAGAAGGAATCTTATTAAGTGAGATTGTTCTTAGCTCCCCCTTATAATTCAGAATCTTATCTCTCAGTGAATTACACATTGAGATAAGCTCATCTAGCCATACCTTAGAATACAGATTATTATATTGATTAGCTAGTGCCTGCATATCATCTATCTTTGCCGAAAAGGCAGCGCGAAAATGACCAAAATTTGTGTAAATCGCGAAATATTCATCCTTGAGAAATAGACTCAGCATCTCTATCATTCTCTGTATTCGCCTGTCACCCTGATATAGCCATGGTGCATTCCAGGCAGGACCTGTCTTCTCTTCTAGAGAACTAAGCATACTCGCCACAACATTCACGCAGTAATTTATCTGATGCTTATGTATTGACCTTGGATTCATCTTAGTCTGAACACGATCCCATTGGGGAAGGCACTGGTTCAAGCTGATTCTCGTCTGGTAATCAAGGTAGGGAAAGATGTGGCATTCAATGACGAACATAGGGAACTCATCGAAGACAGTCGGCATCTGGCGAGTAAAGTTTTTCAGACACTTCTTCTTTTTCTGCTCAGCAATCCTCTGTGACCTTCTAGGCAGAAACCCTCCTGCCATTTGTGGCTTTAGAGGCATACTAGATAGTTACTAGTTGTATAAAGTAAATTTCAATTTTATATTAGATATGATTGGTTCAGGGTCTGGTTCTAGACATAGCACCAGGAAAAATACATTTCCTTATGAGGTGGCAATTCCATCTTATAAGAGACATACAACTATTAATGAAAAAACTCTAGCAACTCTCAAGCGCTATGGAATCCCTTCAAGTAAGATAACCGTATTTGTGGCCAATAAGGATGAGGAAGCCCTCTATAAACAATCTATGAAGCCAGGAACATACGGGAAACTAGTTGTCGGCGTTAAGGGAATGCATGATATCCGCAATTTCATCACTGGTTACTACAAGGTGGGAACTAAGATTGTGAATATAGATGATGATATCAAGGGATTCTTAGAATACGACGAGACTAATAAGCGAAAGGAGCGTCCACTCAAGAGTCTCATTGGCGTCATTAAGCGCGGATTTGCCGAATGTGAGAAAGCCAAAACTGCTCTCTGGGGTGTATATCCTGTTGCAAATGGTTACTTCATGAAACCCAAGGTGAGCACAGATATTCGGTATATCATTGGTTCCTTCTGGGGATGTATCAATCCCGGTCTCAAAGGGCCAGATGGCGTGAAAGTAACCGTGGATGATAAGGAGGATTACCAGCGTTCCATCTTGTATTACAAGAGATGGAATGCTGTGGTAAGACTTAATATGTATGCCCCCGTAAGTGCATATTACAAGGAGGAGGGGGGTATGCAAGAAGATAGAACTAAGGAGCGTGTTGAGAAATCTGCCCGCTGGATTGTTAAGGAATATCCTGAATTTGCTGTGCTGAATGCAGCAAAAAAGAGCGGATACATGGAAGTGAAGCTGAAGGATTTGCGTGATAAAGACTAAAGAAGGTTATTACGCCTAATATTAAGAAGTCGTGTAATCTCAATATCCAGCTTTGCCGCAGAGTCAAACGGGTAACTGTGAGTAGTCCCTGTTGGTCTCTGATTAAGAATACTTAGCATATCCCTCCTCTTTTGATTAGAAAGTTCCTCCCCCACCCAGAATGAGGAATACACTGTGCCCTGAATAATTGGGATAAGAATTTGATTACTAGTAGATTTTAACTCATTATAGATTATGCGCATCTCAGGTGAAAGATTATCGCGGTAAATGATTCGACGCGCTGTAATTTCATGACGATTAATCAACTCCTTTAACTGAAGGGGTGTCATATTATCTAAGTAGTTCATTATTTCCTTGTGTATAACAAATAATTAACTATTACTTATTCAATTTTATATTATTCCTTAGTGAAACTCCTTAATCTTCTGATAAAGCCCTTGCATACACTCCTTATTTTTCTCTCTACGGATAATTGGAAACCGAGAAAGATGAGCAAATCCAACAGTGAGACAAACCTTATCGCCTGATTGCATGACGATAATGTGTGGCCCATCCCATGCCTTGCACGAACGTAATTCCTCTTTCTTTGACCAACCAAATTCACCCAATAAAGAAACCATGTGCTCATGAGTCTCAAATCCATTCGCCACGATTATCTTTGGTAGATTCCTTGTAAATATCTTTCTCCAAATCTCCTTTGACGTTGCAATGTGGGCATGCTTTTTAGCCATTGTGTCCCACGAAGGTGATCTGTAAAAGACATAATTGGAAATCATCCATTGAGTATTCATATAAGGAATCCAGTCTTCTGTTCTTCCTAAGATCTTAGCCATATCTTCAAAGAAATATAACATTTGATTCTGTAATGGATTCTTCTTAGTCCCAGCCCAATTCTCATTCAGAATTGCATTACCAGATTCTACAAATAAATCTGATGGGTCCGTTTCCATACCACCAGGGTTCAGTCCCACGAAGTAGTAATGTGACTCAATACTCTTTGGTTCTGTATATAATACTCTATAAGAACCTGGATTTGCATCGAGTAGCCCTCTCACTTCCTCTAAAAAACTACGATGGGCGTTCATACCATTACGCCTTGTCGAAGATTTATCATTATTTCTTTTTTCCATTGTCTTACTCGCATCATTCATCTACTTTACCAATATTCTAAGAATCCACTAAACTCAAGAATACCATCAGGCCTAGAATCTGAAACACAGATTTAGCCGGACGTGCGAATTCGAATAAAGGCACTACACTGTAATTCCACAGCCACAGACCAACAAGGGACACAATAAGAACCGAAATGGTAAATGCAAGAATTGTTGCAATTGCTTCCGCATACACTGGATCATGTCTGAAAGATTCGGTCCCAGAAGGATTTGTAAAACCTTCAAACATAGCACGCGTTGCTGCGTTAATCACTGAACTCATTCTATCTAAGGCACCTCATTTTTCTCATACACGAGAGACTCCCTGATAATGGTATCTCTCTTCGTATCCAGAAAGGCAAGAAGCTTATCTGCCTCATCCGTCGTCTTGAAATGCTCCTTGAAATACACCTTCATCTCCTTGATTCCTAGAGGCGACTTGATTACACGCTTCTTAAAGAGGGCGCGTGCATTTGATGACTTGAGATCCAGTGCTCCAATACTGTTCTTCTTCATAATTGGCAAAATCATCTTCTGCATTGCCTCAGCACGCTTATCGTGCTCACGAATTCTATCATTGATCTGTTTCTTCTCATCCAGTAGCTTCTGCTTATCCTCCTGCAACTTCTTCCACTCCGTCAACAGATTCGGCAGATTTCTGAAATCGGTGGGGTCAAGCTGATTCTCATCCATTCTATGGTGAAATGGTGAAAAAGATTTAGGCCAGAGCATGCTCTGGCTGGCGGCTATTAAATAATAGCTTAGGCCTTTAGCGCATTACGCTAACGCATGGGTAGTCAGGTTATGTTACAGTAAAAAATTTGATTACTTATTGTAATTTAAGGCCCGCACATGCCCCCTCAATCTCCTCTACAAATTGGCACACGACTCATTGAGACCCTCTGGTATGCCTTTGCCACACGAATTGTAGATAAAGCCATCGATCTCTACAAGCTGGAGCCAGAGAGAGCCGCTGAGCTCAAGGCTAAGTTCTTGAAGAGAGGCGAGTTCCTGGTTTTGCCATCGTCTCCCTAAATGACTTCAGAGCCCATCTCGGTGCTGGAGAATTCGGCGGCGCTGGCTTTTGTGGCAAACGGTAGCTCAAGGGTAAATTTTTTAATCCAGTGCCTATCCGTCTTACCTTGAATAAACAATTCAGGATAAGACGCATACAAATGGGAACCACGATAAAGACTGCAAGGAAGCAGCAGAAGATAAGTCCGAACTCCAGAAGAAGTATCTGCTCTAAAGAAGTCAGTGTTCTGCAAAGAATGCCTGTTGCTGCCATACTCACGCTTGCAGAAACAAAGACAAATAGGGTCAGGGCCCAAGCTGGCTTTCTGAAGAGTCGTGAGTAACGAGCATGCTCCTCATTCAGGAATTTCTGCATTTGGCTCCAGGTAACTATGATACACTAGGGACTAGGGTCAATTTTTTGTTTCATAAACAATTCCTTTATACTTTCTTTCTGCTGCTTGAGTTTTTGTAAGTCTGCCTTACACTTGGTATTAGCACACTTCTTTATTTTTTCTGATAATTTCCGTAGCTTAGATCCTTCAGGTCCATCATAAAATCCAACCGAACAGTCATAGAATGCCTTATTATTTTTCTGAGGACACTGTATATCTTGTTCTTTTCTAAATCTCTCAGACTCAGCGTCTTGCTCCTTAAAATACGTTGAACACTTTCTTGTCCTGCATCTATCAAATCTAGTAAATAGTGCTTTTTCTTTCTTTTCCTTCTTCTTTAACCTTGCAGTAAAGAGTTTCCCTTGTTTCTTTTCTATCTTCTTTAATTTCCCATTAAATTCCTTTATTGCCGTATTCATCTATATACTCTAACTAAAAAAAACCCTCAGCCTAGAGATCACTCCCTGTCTGCAAATATGGCAAACTACCGTCCGCTTTGAGCAATTCGTGCAAAAGGTATGTCCACACGGAGCTAAAGCAATTACAACTGGTTCCGTCATACATATACAGCACAGAGGATCAGATTGCGTCACAGCTCTCTGTGGAAGCAAGATATCTCTTAATGCCGAATATTTCTGCAAGGTGAAAATATAATCCCAGTAGAGTTTCTCAAGATCTCCAGACTTGAATTGTTTCTGAATATAAGAATCCATCATTTCTTGAAATCCATCTAACTCAGGATTCGGTAAAGCCACGAGTTGAGAGACCTTTTCTGCAACACTATCAATTCGAATACATTCAGATTGCAGACGTTGATCTAGTCTAATAAGTTCATCACCTGTATCCCTCATGTAATCCAGTAATTGTTTACTCATTGATGTCCATCGTTGAATTGGTGGATCTCCACTTCTAGATTTCATTAATTCATCAATATAAGAGTTCAGGGACTCCGTGCCATTTTGCGGAGACTCCAAAATATATTGTTTGAAGAATTGCGGAATTTGTCTTGTGGTGTCATAATTTGTTAACTTTCCATATTTTGTTAGCAAGGTATGAGCAGTTTTCAGTGGTTGTCCATCTGGTAAGGGCTTCTCAAAGAATTGCAGAATCTTTTCTTCGTGATTCTGAATTACATCCTTTATCTTTCGCCTCCATTGTCTAAACTGGTATTGTTTCTCAGCAGATTCCGAAACATGATAAAGAATTACATTCGACACTGCAACCTTTAAAGAATGTAGTGGTTTCATATCACTTGTATCTGCATCCGGGAAATCAGCGGATGCATATACAACTCCACCCTGGACAGCTCCCCCATATTCCCCTTGGTCCCTTTGTTCCATTGCTCTCCTTAGCCCTAATTAAAAAATAGTATAGATACAGCGCCTAAGGTAGCCTAGCCTGTGCTAGGCTTAGAGATCATCAAGAGTTAGCTCCCTCTCTACCTTAGCTGCTACCGCCCTATGAGATATCTTGTTCTTCTTATCTACTACAAGACCCTCCTTCTTCCGCTTATCCCGCTCAGTTTCATTAGGACTTGTATCCGAGTCGTCATCTTCATTCTCTGTATCAGTGGCATCTGCATCTCTGTCAAACAAGTCATCCTCCTCAGCTGCTGCAGCTGCCGCTGCAACCTTCTCTGCAGCCAAATCCTTTCCTTCACCTATTAACTTGGAAATCTCAGAAACGGTCTCAATATTTCCAAATATACGGGGATCAATTACCTTCTTCAACTCACTAAACTGATACGGGTGGAATTTATCCAGAATATCTCCACGATCCCCTCTGACTCCCTTTGCCAGATCACTCTTTGGAACCTCACAGTCCCTGAGACTCACAAGGACAATATCGCCCACCTCAAACCTTACTGACTTCTTAACTGATCTACAAATCTTGCAAATACGCTGCTTATTATCCTGGCAATAAATCATCGCATTCAAGTCACCAAGTAGTCTCACCAGCCTACCAACCATCTGATCTGGCTGGACCTCAATGAATTCCACCTCCTCGCTGTCCCCCAACTTGGATTTTCCCTTCCCACTCTTGTATCCTTTACCTCCACGAATATTTGGCATACTGTTTTTTCTAGCAAAAAATGTATCAATTTTCATACCATCTTATCTACGTCCTAAGCCTCTAATCGTCATACATCGCATACAGAACGTTCGCCCTCACTGGAACCTTCTCATCATCCTTAGCGAACCTTGCCCGTGTCTTCAGGCGCCTAACAGACCGCTTCTCCACATTGATCCACTCATTCGGCTGTGGCTCATAGGTCCTGAACGGGTCAGGGTAGCTGACTGGCTCAGAGAAGTAGTGAGGCTGAATTGGAGGACGCGTCTGAGTGCAACAAAGAAGCTTGCAGTCGTCATTCCTCTTCCTGTAAGGCAGTGCCTTTGATGAAGTGTAAGGAAAGAGGGCGCCAACAATTGGACTACCATCTGTCCTGTAAAGCTGGATGGCCTTAGCAGCCTCTGCCCTCGTTGCAAAGAGAGATGCAATCTCATCCTTGCTCATCACAGGGATATCCTGCTTAGGATTCGACCTATTCTGGTTATTCTGGCGACTCATGATGGGTGTGCAAAAAATACGAGCTATGCTCAAGTCAATTTTATGCCTTGCCTTTAGCCTTTGTCTTGATAATCCTCTTAGTAGAAGATTCGGTATATTCAACCTTCTTTCCAATCATAGTGGCAAATGCTTCGAGGATTCGCTTATCCTCCTTCTTAGAGGAACAAGGTAAATCGTGGCTTGCAAGAGTTGCACGAATATTCTTTCCTTTCTCATCATCTGGCACCTCAATAACTGGGTCGCCGTGAATATAAGGAACATGCTCTTTTACTCCCGAAGTAATCGGTGTAAGAGAATCTATCTTATAATGATTAAGAACACTCGTTGGTATCAATTGCTCAATGAACTCCGGCTTTCTATAATGCCATGTATCTCTATCAGGGCAGGCTATCGTCGTATGTCCATGAACCTGGCAGATACTACAGAACAAGGCGGCTCGAATAGGACACACTGCAGGGTCATGTTGCTCAGACTTGTATAGTTTAGAACAAAAGTCGCACATCGTTGCGATATATTGTTATCGCAATGAATCAATTTTATTTTTTATAATGTCTAAGGATACGCTAAGTTCTTATAGAATTTAGTCATAATTATTAGATGGACGAAGTTGAGGAAGAAGCTCACGAACCTAATATGACAAATTTAATAAGGCTTGCGGGCGTTGCAGCTGCTGCACCTCGTATTGCTCCTGCAGCTCCTGCTGTTGCTGATATGGCAGATTTAGCTGCTCCTGCTCCTGCTCCTGCTCCTGCTCCTGTTGCCCCTGGAGGTCCACATATACAACCCGTTACTACTCTACTGAGCCCTAAAGCAGGTGATCCAATAGCGAATCTTAAAAAAAAATTATTCTATTTCATAGCTTATTGCGATACATTTCATGATTTTTCTAGTGATCGACCGGTAAAAGGTGAAGGTAAATCCGTAAGTAAGAGTGATATAGGTATGCATCGTTCTGATTTCGTAAAATGGATGATTAGGACAATGGAAGGTGACCAGGCCGAACCATTTATTCGATTAATAGAAAAGTTAAGGCCCCAAAGTGGATATACCTTCGAAAACAATGTAGGAAGAGAATTTTCATTACTTCCTACAAGTTATATCTTAGATAAATTTACAGGTCCCAATCCTACTAATCCTGAACAGCTCAGATTAGAGTTAGATCGAGGTGGAGCAAATGATATGACAGAAAGAGGAAGAATTCGTAATTACCTCTATGAAATTTACTCATTACCCCCTGGAAGTAATCAACAGTATCAATGCTTAAAAAAAGATAACTTTGCAGATCCAGCAATTCCTCAAGCAAAGTCTTCACTCATTGAAATAAATATACCTGCAGCAATTTACAGCACTGGAGTTGTTCCAGGAAATTTAATTGCATTCTTAGGAACAGTATTTCCTCAATGTCGTCTTGGGGGTCAAGGTACGCCTATAAAATTTGTCGAAGATGCAGCATCCTTCCCTCGTGAATTATTTGGAGGTATGCTAGGACACTTTAAAAAGGTTATAACTACACAAACAAAATGGGATTCTGCTGGATTAAGTCTGTCTCAATTTGACGAAAACTCAATTCCTACTGTAAATAATGTTATGGCTCCATCGTTCCTAGCAGCAAGGGGTAGTGCTAGTGATATTTCAGGAGGTGCACTAGTATTAAACTACTTTAATCAATCAAATGATACATTATTTCGCGAAGGTGAAGATCCAAAGAGAATAACAAAGCCAGGTCCTTCAGTAAATCACTTATTTATGCATATGATTGTTGAAAAGGATGGATTACCAGATGCTTTAAAAATGAAATATAAACAATTAATTCGAGTTTCAAGGTTTGACAGTAAAAAGAATCTGGTAGAGCCTTTACTAGCTGCTGCAGGTGAAGCTGAACCCATTGCTAAGGGCCAAAGGCTCCGTAAATTAACGACTTCTAAACGAACCGGTGATTATGAGAATATCCATTCAGCCATTGAAGCCGGCGCTCTAATGTTTACTGGAGATGAACCTGCATTCACATATGCTAAACTAAATAAATGTCCTGCTGTGTATCATGTCAATACTAATGCCTCACACGTATTTAAACTCTATATACCACCACCTCCAAATCCTGAAGATAATGAACGAAAGATACGGGAAAATTTAACTACCGGATTACTATTACAATGCCTTGAACTAAGAAATACCTTTGGGGCAACTGCTGCATTTTACAAGGGATATCTAAAAAATTTAAAGAATGTAGTCTTTTCTGGAAATATTACAGTTGCTGGAAGTGCTGAAGTAGGACGTTTACTTCAACTATATTTTATAAAAGAATTTGATGCAAATAACGAATTTTTTAAAGAACTCAAAAAGGCATGTGATATATATAAGAATCTTAACATTATATCACCCGAAGCAGTAATAAGAGATTATAACTATGAACAATTAAAAGAGCTAGTTGATCGAGAATCTCTTCTAATTCCAGGTATTGCGGAAAGAAATCAGGCTATAAAGTTTAGCAATATAATGGCGCTTATAAAGAAGAAAATCCCTAGTAGATTTACTGGTTCTGTTTCTTCTCCTGCTGATTATAAACTTTTCAGACCCTTTGAAGAAGAAGAGAGAGGAGATGGATTCTTAGTAAGAGCCGGCATAAAATATGCCCTTGAACCAGGAACCTTCTTTCCTGAATACAAACATGTTGAAAGTAATTTTGAAGGAATTGCGAGATACTTAAGACTTAATACAAAGACTGCAAATCCTTCTCTAATTGCTAAGAATAATAGAATAATTCAAGAAGCCTTAGCTGAATTTGAAATAGATGCAATTCCTCAAGTGGGCCAGCTTGATGCTACTATAGCTCAAAAATTTGCCGAGATTGATACTCTAGTTAGACAAGCAGGAGGTAGATTTTTTAATGGAACGAAACTAACTAGAAAGAAGAATATACCTGGAAGGAAGAAAATAACTGAACGAAAGAAAATACTTGGAAGAAAGAAACTACCTGTAAGAAAATATATAAATATAGATGAAACAAGCGCGTATAAGCATGGCTACACTGAAGAATATTATAGCTCATTGTATTTAAAAATCTTAAGCTTACCTGCTTCTAACATACCGTTTGGCTTCACACCCAAAGAATATGCTGATATAGTTTTATATCGTA
>Ga0214921_10008526_pt1 | contig 13257 bp, 10 predicted proteins | sample LL1505_MetaG_FD_177992 | JGI IMG/M metagenome (GOLD analysis project Ga0214921, IMG submission 177992) | Freshwater microbial communities from Lake Lanier, Atlanta, Georgia, United States - LL-1505 | ecosystem: Environmental > Aquatic > Freshwater > Lake | place: USA: Georgia | collected... | reverse complement strand
TCAGCGCCAAGGTCGCTAGCAAAAAACCAACGCGGGTCGCCAAGGCGGGCGTCATCAAGGCGAGCGCAGTCAAGGCGGGCAAGGTCGCGCACGCAGCCGCGTTGCAGCGCACCAGCTTGCGGCAGCCAGAATTCAGCCGACCGGCAGGCTCAGACGTTTCAGCTGCCGAGCCCGGAGTGGCCTCGCGCACGGTGGTGGTGTTCGACGAGTCCACCGAGCGCCCGCTCTACGTCAAAAATGACGACGACCGCGCCCAGCCGATCGCCTCCATCACCAAGCTGATGACCGCCATGGTGGTGCTTGATGCACACCTGCCGATGGACGAAAAGCTCACCATCACATGGGACGACGTCGACCACTTGCGCGGCTCATCGTCGCGGGTGCCAGTTGGCGCCGAACTGACCCGCGAAGAATTGTTGCGCCTTGCGCTGATGTCGTCGGAGAACCGTGCGGCTGCCGCCCTGGGACGCAACTATCCTGGCGGGGTGAGCGCGTTCGTCCGCGCGATGAATGCCAAAGCCGCCACCATCGGCATGAATCAGGCGCACTTCGAAGACAGTTCGGGGCTGAACGGCAATAACCGCGCCAGTGCCATGGACCTCGTGCGAATGGTGCAGGCTGCGCATCAGTACCCGGCCATCCGCGAGTTCTCGACCACTGGCGCCCACACTGCCGAACTCAATCGCCGCACGGTGGAGTTCCGCAACACCAACGCGCTGGTGCGCAGCCCAGACTGGGACATCGGTCTGTCGAAGACCGGCTACATCCGCGAAGCCGGTCGCTGCTTGGTGATGCACGCGCGGATCGCCGCGCGACCCGTGGTCATCGTGCTACTGGATTCGGACGGCAAGCAGACGCGCATTGGCGATGCTGCTCGCATCAAAAAGTGGCTCGAGACCCGCTGGCGCAACAATTTGCTGGCCAGCGGCTGAGCCGCGCGCCGCTCAGTGCGGCGCACCCTCGACGCGCGGTGCGTTATACCGCGCGTGGTGTTTAGCAAAAATCTCGGCCATCTGACCTGAGGCCACCATCCCGTCGACCGCCTGTTTGATCGCCTCGATCAACTGCGGCTTGTCCGCTTTGACCGCCACGCCGGGCTGCCAAAAGCTCAGCACCGGCCCAGTCATCTCGATGGCGTTGACGCTGTAGCCCGACTTGTCGGCGCCGAGTAGGCCCTCCAATTCGGTGCGTGGCCCCATCACCGCGCTCACTTCGCCCTTACGCAGGGCCGCGATGGCCTGCTCATGGTTTTTGAAGTGCTTGATGTGGTCGCGCATGCGACCTGCGTACAGGGCCATCAGAAAGGTGTCCGAACCGCCACCCACTTCGACACCAATGTCATGATTCTGAAAGAACGGCTCGAGGTTCTCCAGCTTCGGGATGCGCTTGGTGTCGCGCGCGACCATCAGGTTCTCGGCGTAGTACGGCGCAATCAGCTTGACCTGCTTGACGCGCTCGTTGAATACCGGGTCCACCGGCATGTGCAGCATGAGATCGGCGATCTCGTTGCCCATGTAATGGCCCTTCCAGACGTAGTTACGCAGATCATCCTCGACTTTCTCGTCGGCCTCGGCCCAGGCGAGATCGAGCTTAAGGCCCAGTTTGTCAGCCAAGGCGCGAGCGATGTCGACGTCGATGCCGCCTGAATCCTGGTCAGAGAATGGCGCGAATTCTTTGTACACCGCGACCCGCAACACGCCCGGATGTTTGACCTCAAGCGCTTGCGCCAGGCCCGGCAAAAGCAAGGCCGCGACCAGCACGATCCAGCCCGTCAGGCGACGGGCACTCAATGTGCCGGTGCCCATCATTCGATGTGCACGGTTTCAAGCCACGAACGAATGGTCCACAGACCTTCCTGGCTAAGGATGCCTTCGAACTTGGGCATGTAGACGCGGCCATCGCGCACAGCGCCGTTGCGGACTCGCATGGTGAAGTAACCATCGCCCTCGTCGCCCAAAGGCAGGTAGCGCAGATCTGGCGCGATGCCCCCGGAAATGGCACCCAGCCCGTGGCAGCGCGCGCAGTTCTGGTTGTAGGCCGAGCTGCCGATCTTCACAGCCTTGGGATCACCGCGATACGGGTTTGTCTTGGCCCATTCATCGCCAATCGGCTTGAGTTCTGACACGTCGATCGCCTGCGGCGTCACATCGCCGTGGGCGCTGACCTGCAGCGGGCTTGCCAGCAGTGCCGACAGTGCGGCGAGAGCCAGTGCGAAGCGTTTCATGAAGGTCTCCATATCGAAAAAAGTGGGCCGACTCGAGAGCCGGCCCCAACATAGTGAGGAGAAAAAGCTATGGCTGACGTTCTGTCAGACAGAACCTTACTTGGCCAACTTGAACACCCAGAGCGCACCGCCCTGGTTGAGGTAGTTGACCCGCTTGGCCACGTCGCCGCCCCACAGGGGAACCGCGCCGCCCCAGCCCGATACGACGGCGATGTACTGCTCGCCGCCTTGTTCCCACGTCACCGGGGGCGCAACCACGCCCGAACCGGTTTGGAATGCCCACAGCTCCTTGCCGCTCTTGGCGTCCAGAGCCTTCAGTTGACCTTCCGGGGTACCGTAGAACACCAGACCGCCCTTGGTGGTCATGGCGCCGCCCCACAGCGGAGCGTTGTTCTTGACTTCCCAGGCCAGCTTGCCGGTCTTCGGATCGAAGGCGCGCAATGAACCGATGTAGTCGTCATAGATCGGCTTGATGTTGAAGCCGGCACCCAGGAACGCAGCACCCTTCTTGTACGAGATCGGCTCGTTCCAGATGTCCATGCCCCACTCGTTGGCCGGCACGTAGAACAGGCCGGTGTCCGGGTTGTAGGCGATCTGCTGCTGGTTCTTGCCGCCGAGGAAGGACGGGGCGCTGAACACGGTCTTGCCTTGCTTGTCGGCACCCGGATTGCCCGGACGGTTGTCGTCGTTGTAAACCGGACGGCCCGTCTCGAGGTCGATCTTGTCGGCCCAGGTGTGCTTGGTGACGAAGGGGAAAGCGTTCAGCAGCTTGCCGGTGGTGGCGTCGTTGACGAAGAAGAAGCCGTTGCGGTCGGCCTTGCCGCCGGCGCGCACGGTCTTGCCATCCTTGCCCTTGAAATCGAAGGTGACGAATTCGTTAACGCCGTCGAAGTCCCAACCGTCGTTCGGGGTGTTCTGGTAGTGCCACACGATCTTGCCGGTGTCCGGGTTGATTGCAACGGTCGAGCACGAGTACAGGTTGTCGCCCGGACGGGTGTGGCTGTTCCACGGGGCCGGGTTGCCGGTGCCCATGTAGATCAGGTTGGTCTTGGGATCGTAGGTGCCGCCGAGCCAGGTCGACGAGCCGCCGGTCTTCCAGGTGTCGCCCGGCCACGAGGCGTTGGTCTCGCCGGTGATGCCGTTCTCTTGGCCGTTCAGGTAGCCCATGTGGCCTTCGACCACCGGACGGGTCCAGACCAGCTTGCCGGTCTTGGCGTCACGTGCGTCAACACGACCGACGATGCCGAATTCGCCACCCGACACGCCGGTAACGACCAGGCCCTTAACGACCAGCGGAGCGGCGGTGTACGAATAGCCGGCCGAGAACTCGTCGAGCTTCTCTTTCCAAACGACCTTGCCGGTGTTCTGGTCGAGGGCCACCAGTTGTGCGTCCAGGGTGCCAAAGATGACCAGGTTGTCGTACAGGGCGGCGCCACGGTTGACCACGTCACAGCACGGCATGATGCCTTCCGGCAGACGGTGGTCGTATTGCCAGAGTTCCTTGCCGGTCAGGGCGTCAACGGCGTACATGCGGCTGTACGAGGCGGTGACGAAGATTTTGCCGTCATGAACCAGCGGCTGCGACTCTTGGCCGCGCTGCTTTTCACCGCCGAACTGGAAGGCCCATGCCGGAACCAGCTTCTTGATGTTGGTGGTGTTGATCTTGTTCAGGGTCGAATACCGTTGACCTTGGGTGCCCATGCCGAACGACAGCACATCGCCGGTCGACTTGGCGTCGTTCAGGATCATCTCGTCGGTCACGGGACCGGCGACTGCGGCCAGCGACGCGCCAGCAAAGGCGGCGGCGACCAGCATCGAAAGCGTCTTGCGTTGCATTGTTTTCCTCCTGGAGTGGGTGGGCGGCGCCACCTCTGGCGTCACCGCGGAGACACAGTCAGCAAGAGGCGTGCCAAGCTGTCAAACAAGGCCACCCATCTGCACATTGTCCAAATGAATCCCGCCCTTATCGCCGTGAATACGGGATTTGCCGATCGTTCAAGGATTCCCGTTCAGCGCCGGCAAGCCACAGCGTGACGTCGCGACACTGTCTCGATTCTGACGATGTGTCTCAGGCTGAGACGCTCAGGGCGAGACACCTGCAGACAGGACACGCCGCTCGATGGCCGGATACAGGTGCGCCACCGAACGCCGGTACTCGCTCGCGGCCAGCGGCAGCGACGCCCATTCGGGCGGCAGTGGCAGGGCCAACACATCGTTCATGTCGAGCCCCTGGCGCGCAGCGTCAACAAAGGTCTGCTCGATCCAGTCGAGCCAGCGGCGGGTCATGGCGATGCCCCGCGCGTCGTCGAGCACCGGGCCATGCCCCGGAACCATGCGTTTGAAGGGCAGCGCCGCCAGGAGGTCGAGGCTACGCCGCCATTCCGCGAGGTTGGCATGCGGCGTGGTGGGCGCACGGTCGAAAAACACCAGGTCGCCGGTGAACAGCACGCCGGTGGTCTCGTCGAACACCACCAGATCAGCCGCACTGTGGCCACGCAATGCCATCACGCGAATCCGGTGATGCCCCAGCAGCGTGGTGCCGGCTTCAGCCACGCCATCGGGCACCACCGCCTCGGTACCCTTCATGCCGCCACCGACCATGCGATAGAGGTTGTCGTTGAACGCCTCGCCCAACTCGCGGATCGATTGGCGGGTGGCGGGTAGGGTGGCCAGCGCCTCCCGCGGGAAAGCCATGTTGCCCAGAATGTGGTCAGGGTGCAGGTGGGTGTTGTAGACGCGCACCACGGGTTCGGTGCTGCGGTCGCGGATGGCCGCCAGCCACGCTTCGCCCAAAGCTTTGGATGCGCTGGTGTCGATCACCACAACACCCGCACCAGTAGCCACGAAGCCGGCATTGGCAATATTGCCGCCATTGCTGGGCGTGAGGTCCTCGGTGTGGCCAACCAACGCCCACGTGTCGGCGGCCACAGCCTGGACCTCCAGGCCCGCGCCGAATGCGGGCATCGCCAGCGCTCCAAGCGCTGCCAGCGCCAGGCTAAGGCCCTTCAACGCAAAGTCCCCAGTACCTTGTTGCCGTTGTTGTCGCGGCCGTCGATTTGCACCACCGTCAGCGCACCGGCCAGATCGAGGGTGAACACGGGGTTCTCGCTGACCGGCTCGGCGGGCCTGATGCGCGCAACGGTGTTCCCGCCGGCATCACGAAGGTTGAGTTCGTCGATGAAGAACGCTGGGATCCCATTGGCGAGTCCCGTGTCCATCGGATGCAGGATCGAGAAGCGCAGACGATCACCGACTGCCGACGAGAACTGGCGCGCACTCACCGTGTTGAGCGTGCGCTCCCAACCGGGCGTGCCGCGCCCGTTGCTGGGCGCGGTGCAACCGCCGCCCTGCGACGCCACCACTGCCGATCCGATCAGCCAGCGGCCATCCTTGAGCTTGACTCCGGCGCGGATCGGCGTGCTCTGCTGCACCTTGATGCGAAATGCAAGGTAAGGCGCGACAGTGACAGGCTCGAATTCGAGTACTTTGAGGATCGGGTTGTAGTCGGCGACCACGACGATGCGCTCGATCCCCTCGCTGGCGACTGCGCGGGCGTCCACCGCTACGGGGACGTTCATCGCATCTTCGGCGTTGGCTGGCACCTCGACCCGTACGCGGGCGTCGAAGCTAATCGGGCCGTCGGCGTAGAACTGCCGCTGCATGTCGGGCCAGCGACCACGATCACCCAAGGGGTCGGTTGGGGCAGCGGCACAGGCCGGGCTGAGCAGGGCCAGCAGGAGCGAAATGACTGCGGACAGAGTAGGGTTCATCGGGTGAGCGTAGGCGATACCCGGGTCGGGGGGCAAGACCAACGGCCGAGCAGCGTTGCCTATCCGTGTCCGCGAAACGCACTTATACTCAGTTTCAGATACAACATTGAGCGACGCGCTATGACGCGTCGCCCGCTAATCCCTGGTGAGGGGGAACGGTTTGGCCAGCAAACGTGCCGCGACTGCACTCCGTTCGGCAGACCTCGTGCGTGACGATCTCGAATCGCGCGGTGAGGTGCGTGCCGCCAGCCTTCCCGAGGCCGTCGCCTCGTCGTGGGAGCGCTGTGTTGAGCTCGGCCTTGACTCCGCCGAACGCCAGCGCATCGAAGGACTGGGCGCACGCGAGCTGCAAGACATGCGCGAGCGCAATCTGCAGCTCACCGAGCAGGCCTTGCCGCCCATGGCGTCGCTGTACGAGCAGATCCGCAATACCCGCTGTCTGGTGGTCCTCACCGACGCCAGCGGCCTGATCCTGCACTCGCTCGGCGACGACGACTTCATCGAAAAGGCGCAGCGGGTGGCCCTGCAACCCGGTGTCAGCTGGGACGAGCGCAGCAAAGGCACCAACGCCATCGGTACCGCGCTCATCGAGAATCGGGCGCTGGAAGTGTGCGGCAGTGAACACTACTTCCGCGCCAACGCGTTCCTGACATGCTCGGCAACGCCGATTCGGGCTCCGCAGGGCGAGACCATCGGGGCGCTGGACGTGTCGGGTGATTACCGCGGTCATCAGAGCCACACCCTGGCGCTGGTCAAAATGACCGCCCAGACCATCGAGAATCACCTCAGCTTCGAGGCCTACCCCGGTGCTATCGAGATGCGGTTCCATACCCGCGCTGAGTTCATTGGCACCCTCTGCGAGGGCTTGGCGCTGCTCGACCCGCAAGGTCGGGTGCTCTCCGCCAATCGCAGCGCCGAGTTCCAACTGGGTCTGCCGCTGCAACGACTCATCGGCATGGCGTTCGAGGACATCTTCGATCGCCGCTTCATGCAGGCACTGGCGCACCCCGCCCGCACCGTCGACCTGCTGACTCACCACGGCGTGCGTGTGGTCGCGATGATCGCCGCCCCCAACCGCAGCGGCAGTAACGGTAGTCGACAGCTGCGTCAGGCCCAGCGCCCGGCGCGGGAGTCTGCGGTCAAGGTGGCGCAGCGCTGCCTCGCCGATCTGCACGCCGGCGACGAAGGCGTCAGCCGGGTCGTGGCGACCGTGCGCAAGGTCATCGACCACGATCTGCCGATTCTGATCCAGGGCGAGACTGGCACCGGCAAAGAATGGCTGGCGCGCGCCATTCACGAGGAAAGCAGCCGTCGCGGTGGCCCCTTTGTGGCGGTCAACTGCTCGGCCATCCCTGAGTCGCTGATTGAATCCGAATTGTTCGGTTACGAGAATGGCGCTTTTACTGGCGCACGACGTGAGGGCTGCACCGGCCACCTGCGTGCGGCCAACGGTGGCACCTTGTTCCTCGACGAAATCGGCGACATGCCGCTTGCCCTGCAGGCACGCCTGTTGCGCGTGCTGCAAGACCGGGTGGTGGTGCCGCTCGGCGGCGGTGAGCCGGTGAATGTCGACTTTCAGTTGGTCTGCGCGACTCACCGGCCGCTGGATCGGCTAATCAGCGAAGGCGGGTTCCGACAAGACTTGTACTACCGGCTGGCCGGCCTTACGGTTGCGCTGCCACCCCTGCGCCAACGCAGCGACAGCCTCGCGATTGCCGAAGGCATGCTGCGCGAGCTCGGAGGCGGCCGACTGAGCCTGTCCTGCGAAGCGCAGTCGGCGATTCGCAGCTACGGATGGCCCGGCAACCTGCGTCAGCTGTCCAACACCTTGCGTACGGCAATTGCTCTTGCGACACCTGGACAGTCCATCGAGCTCGAACATCTGCCCCCAGATCTAAGGGCGATCGCCCAACCCTGCGCCCCGGTGATCGAGGTGCCTGCAGCCCCTAAGCAAGACAGCGCACCCGCCTCCTTGCGCCACCTTGAGCGCGCAGCCATCGACCGCGCGATTGCCGACTGTGGTGGCAATATGGCTGCGGCAGCCCGGCAATTGGGCATCGGCCGGGCAACGCTGTATCGCAAGCTGCAAGGCCGGGCCTGAGCCCGCCGTATAATCCGCCATCGCCACTGCTGGCCGCACCATGACCCGCCCCTCGGGCCGCTCGCTCTACCTTCGACTGCTGCAATACGTGCGCCCTTATCGCGGCCGCTTCGTCGGCGGCCTGCTGGGCCTGGGCGTGGTCGCCGCCACCGAGCCAGCCCTGCCAGCCCTGATGCAGCCCCTACTGGACGGCACCTTTGTTAACAAAGACCCGTTCCTGATGACCTGGCTGCCGGCCATGATCATCGGTCTGTTTTTGGTGCGAGGCGTTGCCGGTTACATCAGTGACTACGCGTTCGCATGGGTCGGCACCCGTGTTGTGATGGACCTGCGCATCAAGATGTTCGATCGGCTGCTGACCCTGCCCACACCCTATTTCGACAACGCCGCCACCGGCAACCTGTTGTCGCGAGTCAGTTTCGACGCGGCTCAGGTGATGACCGCCGCCACCAATACGCTCACCACCGCCGTTAAGGAATCGCTTACCGTCCTCGGGCTGCTGGCCTGGCTGCTATGGATCAACTGGCAACTGACGCTGGTGGTGCTGGTGGTCGCGCCGCTGGTGGCACTCTTGGTGCGCAAGATCGCGCGCCGATTGCGCGGCGCCAGTCGGGGCGCACAACGGGCCATGGGCGACATGACTCACGTGCTCGACGAGGCGATCAGCGGCCACCGCGTCGTTAAGGTTTATGGCGGCCAAGCCTACGAAGCGGCGCGGTTCCGCGAAACCGCCGCCGAGCTGCGCAGCTTCCTCATGCGCCAGGCCGCGACCTCGGCTGCGGGTCTGCCGATCATCGAACTGGTGACCGCCAGCGCCGTCGCCATGGTGGTCTGGATCGCCACTGGCCAGGCGCGCGACGGCAGCCTGTCGGTGGGCAGTTTCGTCTCGTTCATGATCGCCATGCTGATGCTGATGCAGCCCTTGCGGCGCCTCACCGGCATCACCGAACAGTTGCAGCGCGGCATTGCCGCCGCCGAAAGCGTGTTCGAGCTGCTGGACCAGCCCGCCGAGTCCGACCCTGGGCGCACTTCACTGGCACGGGCGCAGGGTCATCTGCAGTTGGAGGGCGTCAATTTTGCTTACGACGCCGGGGGGCGCCAGACCCTCGACGCGATCGACCTGACGCTCGCGCCCGGCGAGATGGTGGCGCTGGTCGGGGCCAGCGGCAGCGGCAAAACTACCTTAGCCAACCTGCTGCCGCGCTTCTACCGGCCTGATGCCGGCTCGATCCGCATTGATGGCGTCGACATCGCCGAATGGCCTTTGTCCGACTTGCGCCGGCAGATCGCCTTGGTCAGCCAGGACGTCGTGTTGTTCAACGATACGGTCGCGGCCAACATCGCTTATGGCGAGCGTCGCGAGGCCAGTCGCGCCGAGATCGAAGCCGCCGCCGAAGCCGCCTTCGCCGCCGGCTTCATCCGGCAAATGCCGCAGGGCTTTGACACGCTGATCGGCGAAAACGGCGTTCGCCTGTCGGGTGGACAGCGACAACGGCTGGCTATCGCGCGGGCGATTCTCAAGGACGCCCCGATTCTGATTCTCGATGAGGCCACTTCGGCGCTCGACAGCGAATCGGAACAACAGGTGCAGGCCGCACTCGAACGTTTGATGCAGGGCCGCACCACGCTGGTGATCGCTCACCGTCTATCCACCGTAGAACGTGCCAACCGGATTGTTGTCATGGATAATGGACACGTTGTAGAGTCTGGTACACATGACACCCTGCTCGCCCAAGGTGGCGCATACGCCCACCTTCACGCGCTGCAGTTCAGGGAGACTCGGCCGGATGCCGCAGAACACGTTGCCAGCGGGCAGGACGACTAGAATGGGGACAGACTCATGACCGCAGCACTGCCCATGTCGCTGTTCGCCTTTGGCCTCAACCACGAGAGCGCCCCGCTGGATGTTCGCGAGCGGGTGGCGTTTCCGGCTGAGCGCGTCAACGACGCGCTGCGCAATCTGGTCGAGAAGCGTCCGGTGTCGGAAGCTGCGATCCTGTCCACCTGCAACCGCACCGAGGTCTACTGCCACACCGAGCGTCCGGATGCGGCAATCGACTGGCTCGCCGATTTTCACCGGCTGCCTGCCAGCACAGTGGCCGATCACCTGTACCAGCTGCCTGGCGAAGCCGCCGTCCGCCATGCCTTCCGGGTCGCTGCTGGCCTCGACTCGATGGTGCTGGGCGAAACGCAGATCCTTGGTCAGATGAAACAGGCGGCGAAATCCGCCGAAACCGCTGGCACGCTCGGTTGGATGCTGCACAAGCTCTTCCAGAACTCGTTCGCGGTGGCCAAAGACGTTCGCGCGCAGACCGAGATCGGCAGCCGCTCGGTGTCGATGGCGGCCGCCGCGGTGCGACTGGCCGAGCGGATCTTCCCCGACCTCCAGCATGAGCGCGTGTTGTTTATCGGTGCGGGCGAGATGATCGAGCTCTGCGCCACCCACTTCGCGGCGCAAAAGCCTGCCGGCATCACGGTGGCCAACCGCACCGTCGAGCGCGCAGAAGGTTTGGCTCAGCGCTTCGGCGGTGCGGCCATCAGCCTCAACGACCTACCCCAGGTGCTGGCGCAGCACGACATCATCGTCACCAGCACCGCGAGCCCGCTGCCCATCATCGGCAAAGGCCTGATCGAACGTGCGATCAAAGCCCGACGGCGCAAGCCGGTGTTCATTGTCGATCTGGCCGTGCCGCGGGACGTCGAGCCGGAAGTTGGCCAACTCGATGACGTGTATCTTTACGCGGTCGATGACTTGGCCCACATCGTCCGCGAAAATGTCGAGAGTCGGCGCGAGGCGGTGATCGACGCCGAGTCGATCATCGATGTCAAGGTGGCGGACTTTATGCACTGGCTGGCTGCCCGCGAGGCGGTGCCGGTGGTCAAGTCGCTGCGCGACAACGCTGAGCGCACGCGTCAAGTGGCCGTGGAGGCAGCGGTGCGGCAACTCGCACGTGGTGACGATCCGGCTGCGGTCATCGAGGCCCTGTCGCAATCGCTCACCAACAAGCTGATGCACGGCCCCACCAAGGCCCTGAGCAGCACCGCCGACAACGAACGCGGCGAACTGATGAAATGGCTGGCGCGTCTGTACCCGGGCCAACACGGGTGAGGCTGACAGTGGCATGAAGCCCGCGCTGCTCGAACGGCTGGCGCGACTGGAAGAACGGCTCGACGAAATCAACCGCCTGCTGGCGAGCGAAAACGCCGCCAGCGACCTCGACCAGTACCGCAAACTCACCCGCGAACACGCCGATATTGGCGACGTTGTGGCGCTGTATCACGCCTGGCAAAAGAACGAGTCCGACTTGCGTGCGGCGCTCGACATGGCTGGCGATCCGGATCTGGCTGATCTCGCCCGCGACGAGATCACAGCTTGCGAGGCTCGCCGCGAGGCGCTCGAGGCCGAGCTGCAGACCGGGCTGCTGCCGCGCGATCCCAACGACGACCGCAATCTGTTCCTCGAGATCCGTGCGGGTACCGGCGGCGACGAGTCGGCGCTCTTCGCGGGCGATTTGTTCCGCATGTATTCGCGCTACGCCGAGCGGCAAGGTTGGCGAGTGGAGGTGGTCTCGAGCAACGAATCCGACCTTGGCGGCTACAAGGAGATCATCGCGCGGGTGCTGGGTGACGGCGCCTACTCGATGCTCAAGTTTGAGAGCGGCGGCCATCGCGTGCAACGGGTGCCAGCCACCGAGTCGCAAGGACGCATCCACACGTCGGCATGCACAGTGGCGGTGATGCCCGAGGCCGACGAGCTGGCCGAGGTCAGCATCAACCCGGCCGACCTGCGCATCGACACCTTTCGCGCCAGCGGTGCCGGCGGCCAGCACATCAACAAGACCGACTCCGCGGTGCGGGTGACGCACCTGCCCACCGGCATTGTGGTGGAGTGCCAGGACGACCGCTCGCAGCATCGCAACAAAGCGCAAGCCTTGGCAGTGTTGGCGGCGCGCATCAAGGCGGCCCAGGAGAGTGCACAGCAGGCGGCCATCGCCAGCGAGCGCAAGAGCTTGGTTGGCAGCGGCGATCGCTCCGAGCGCATCCGAACCTACAACTTTCCGCAGGGCCGCATCACCGATCACCGCATCAACCTGACGCTATACAAGATCGACGCCATCATGGACGGCGACCTCGGCGAGCTGGTCGGCGCGCTGCGGGCCGAGCACCAAGCCGAGTTGCTGGCCGCACTGGCTGGCGAAGCCTGACATGACCGGCCCGGCCACGCTGGGCGAGGCCTGGCAAGCGGCCCGACAGCGGGTCGACGCGGTCGATGCGCGGGTGCTGGTACGCGAGGCCTGCGGCTGTGGCGAAGGCCGCTGGATCTCGCACCCGGAAACGCCCATCGACCCGGCCCAGCGACATCGGTTGGCCGATTGGCTGGCGCGACGTGCGTCCGGTGAGCCGGTCGCCTACATTCTCGGCTGGCGCGAGTTCTACGGCCATCGCTTCGCGGTGACGCGCGACGTGCTGATTCCGCGGCCCGACACCGAAACGCTGGTTGACGCTGCGCTGACGCGAATCCCGCAGGATGTCCCGCTCGACGTGCTCGACCTCGGAACGGGCAGCGCTTGCATCGCCATCGCCATCGCACTAGCGCGGCCACTGGTGCGGGTGCTTGCGACCGACGCCAGCGCCGCAGCACTGGCAGTGGCCGCCGACAATGCGCGGGCCTTGACCGCTGCGAACGTGCGGTTTGTGCAGTCCGACTGGTACCAGGCTGTAGGCGACCGCTTCGACCTGATTGTCAGCAACCCGCCTTACATTGCTGGCGATGACGCTCACTTGGCCGAGGGCGACTTGCGCTTCGAACCAGCGGCGGCACTGTCACCCGGCGGCGATGGGCTCGACGCCCTACGCACGCTCGTCGCCGGCGCCCCAGATCACCTGCGTCCGGGTGGCTGGCTGCTGCTGGAGCATGGCTGGGACCAGGGCGCTGCGGTAGCAATGCTGCTAGCGGCGGCGGGTTTCGGGTCGCTGGTGACGGCACTCGACCTGGGCGGTCATCACCGGGTCAGCGGCGGGCGATTGGCAGAACCGTCACCTAGCGCTCTCGGGACCGACCGCGGCTCGGTCTAACATATCCCCGATAGCCCACTCTAAGGAGCCCGCATGAGCACCACCCGCGCCTACGCCGCCACCGACCCACGCTCGCCGCTTGCGCC
>Ga0214921_10008525_pt1 | contig 13258 bp, 12 predicted proteins | sample LL1505_MetaG_FD_177992 | JGI IMG/M metagenome (GOLD analysis project Ga0214921, IMG submission 177992) | Freshwater microbial communities from Lake Lanier, Atlanta, Georgia, United States - LL-1505 | ecosystem: Environmental > Aquatic > Freshwater > Lake | place: USA: Georgia | collected... | reverse complement strand
CATTCACTGTGAGCGCAGGTTTGCTTGCCTGCACTGATGCTTTGGCTTGATCGTCGGCAGCGTTGACAGCAAGAGTCACTGTCATCAAAAAAACACCAAAGATTGCTTTCATAAAATTCTCACTTTTTCACTTCATGAACGGCATTGTAGAAGCGACTGAGTATGAGCAACTTTGGTTAAGTATTTATTTCCTTCGATAAAAGGACAAAATTAGCTGGATCACTTACCTACATTCCTGCTAGGAGATCTCTGCTGAGTTCAAGCGATAGTTTCACTTTGTGTTGACTTCTAGATCGGACGCGACCTATCCATTGGGGTCTCTCAATGGTCACCTGAAAGAGCATAAATTCTAGGCATTCGCGAGTCTTGACACTGAATTGAGCCGGTTCATTTCTTCAGCACTTAGATCTATGATCTGAACTATTTCTTCTAACTGTGCGGTGGTGCGTGCGCTTGCAATGGGCGCACACACTTGAGGGTGTGCGCGCAGCCATGCCAAAGCGATTGCAGCAACCGAGGCATTGTGCACAAGCGCTATGTCTCGCAAAGCGTCAACGATTTTCCAGTTTTGATCTGAATAAAATTCTGTAACGCTTTCGGCACGAACGGAGTCGATTTTTAAACCTGGGCGGTATTTTCCTGATAAAAAACCACGTGCCAGACCAAAAAATGGAAATGCACTTAAACCATTGACAGCAAGGACAGGGGCCTGCTCAGTTTCAAAGGGTTCACGGTGCACCAAGTTGTATTGGTCTTGGAGTGCCATGTAAGAGGGCAGGGCGTGTTTGGCTGAAATGCTCAGTGACTCTTGCAGGCGTGCCCCAGAGTGTTGAGATGCGGCTATGTAACGGACTTTTCCCGCTTTGATGAGTTTGTCGTATGCACCCAAGGTCTCTTCAATCTGGGTTTGAGCATCGTCTTTGTGCGAGTAGTAAATATCGATGTAATCGGTTTGCAAACGGCGCAGAGAATCTTCGCAGGCTGCCAAAATATTGGCAGCAGACAGGCCGGGTCGTGTGTTGAGAAGTGAAACCTTTGTCGCAATGACAATTTTTTGGCGGTCTTGCTTTTTCAGCCAATGGCCAATGATGGTTTCTGACTCGCCGCCTTGATTCCCAGGTTTCCATTGAGAATAAACATCTGCTGTGTCAATAAAATTGCCGCCATGTGATGCATAAGCATTCAGTACAGCAGCAGACTCTTGTTCATCAGCACTCCATCCAAAGACATTGGCACCAAGGCACAGAGGGTGAACGTGTAGGTCAGTTTTTGGAATTTGGAGCATGTTGAGTCTTCTCTAAATGGCGTCAAGTAATGGACTTGTTGACTGATTCGATTCTAGGGTATGGATACCTTTGCTTAAGTTGCATGGTCATACTGTGTGCTGTGGGCTAAATTCATTTGCAAGTTATCAAGGCAGTGTTTTCCCTAAATTCATTCATTGATAGGCTTATGACGTCTTGTAAGGGTTGACACAAATTACTTTTTAATCGAATCTTCGTCAATAGACATATCAGTTAACTACATTTGAAAAATTTCTAACTTTGGAAATCTGCAATGATCTCGAGACGACAAACTCTTTTGCTTGCTGGCAGTTATCTAAGTTATGCAGATGTCTTTGCTCAAAACGACAAGAGCGTGATTAAATTAATCGTTGGCGCAAGTGCTGGTACAGATGCAACTGCCAGACTCATTGCTGACAGGTTGCGCGAAGTTTTAAATCGGCCGGTCATTGTGATCAGTAAATTAGGGGCAGGGCAAAGAGTTGCTCTCAATGAGTTGCAGCGTTCTGCGCCCGACGGTCGAACGTTGATGTTGGCCACCAGTGCACCATTTTCAATATACCCCCACATCTATGCCAAATTAGATTACGAGCCTCTCAAAGAGTTCACCCCCATTGCAAGTGTTTCTTCATTCGATGTAGGGATGTGCACAGGCCCCATGACGGGTGCTAAAGACATTGGAGAGCTGGTCAAGTGGATCAGGGCAAATCCCAAACAGGCTATTTACGGCTCTGCACCAGGAACTGGTTCGCTGTCGCATTTTGTCGGGATTTCTTTAAGTTTGGCATTAGGCCAAGAATTAACACACGTACCTTACAAAGAGACCAGTGTAGGTCTTGTAGACATTACGTCTGGACGTTTGCCCATCATGATGACGGGACTCAGTGGAATGATACCGTTGCACAAATCGGGGCGGCTACGAGTGATTGCTTCTTCCGGCAATACGCGTTCATCATTGTTGCCCGACGTGCCCACACTTTCAGAAAGTGGCATCAAGGTCAATACAACTTCGACCGTGGGTATTTTTGGCCCTGCAGGTATGTCACCTGAAATTGTTCAACCCCTGACCAAAGCCATTATGTCCATTGCTTCAACGCAAGAGTATCGAGAAAAATTATCAGTTTATGGCGTGGCGCCTAAACCTGGAACCCCGGCAGAATTGACTGAAATACTCACGGATGAATATCGACAATTTGCATCTTTGGTAAAAGCCAGTGGCTATGTGCCTGAATAATTGAACTCACAGTCAAGGACCAAGTCCAGCATGAATCAAACAACATTGAACTCAGAAGCCATGACCAGGGTTGGCCCAGGTACACCGATGGGTGAATTAATGCGCCAGTATTGGCTTCCCGCTTTGGTATCAAATGAATTGAAGGCTGACGGTGACCCTCTGCGCATTGTATTGCTGGGAGAAAAGCTCGTTGCTTTTAGAGACAGCAGTGGCAGAGTAGGCGTCATGGATCATCGATGTCCTCATCGATGTGCATCGCTCTTTTTTGGTCGCAATGAGCATGATGGTATCCGCTGTATTTATCACGGCTGGAAGTTTGATGTCGATGGAAATTGTTTAGACATGCCCAATGTGTCCAATGGCAATGAAATAAAAGAGAAGGTACATGCCAAGGCCTACAAAGCGCTAGACAGAAATGGCCTGATTTGGGTTTTTATGGGGCCCCAAGACAAAATCCCTCCTTACCCATTGCTGGAAGCTGCACTCATTCCAGAGGGTGAGGCATCTATTCGCTTTGTTCAACGAAATTGCAATTGGCTTCAAGCTTTAGAGGGTGACATAGACACATCGCATTTTGGTTTTTTGCACGCAGGAAGCGCAGAACCTGAAGACTTTCAAGATGACCATCCAATGCGCCATACCGTTACAAACCGCGCACCAGAATACCACGTCTCTGATGCAGACTGGGGAACATCTTATGGCGCATACCGCCTCGAAGAAAATGGCAGCATGTCTTGGCGCATTGCCAATTTTGTATTCCCTTTTTGGACCCAAGCACCTAATTCAGATTTTTTGACAAATGTGGGTGTGAGAGCATGGGTGCCGATGGACGATGAGCACACCATGGTTGTCTTGATTTCATGGAAAAAATCACCGGGTGCTTACACGGGAATGCCTTTGAAAAATGGCAAAGCCATTCCAGGTTTTGCTCCCAACATTGATTACTTGCCCAATACCAATGATTGGTATGGCAGATGGCGTCCAGTTGCCAGATGGGAAAACGACTATGAAATTGATCGTGATGCTCAACGTCAAAATATAATTTTCTCAGGCATCAAAATGGTTTTTATGCAAGACCAAGCAGTGACAGAATCAATGGGAGGAATCACTGACCATGCGTTCGAGCATTTGGTCAGCAGTGATCAGATGATTGCGCGTACAAGGCGACGTGTTTTAAAGGCCGCTTTGAGTTTGCGCGATGAAGGCACATTGCCACCTGGTGTGTTAAATCCAGAAGCCATGTGGCTAGCGCGCAGTGGAACTTTTCACACCGCAGCCCATGAAGATTGGCAAGTGGCGTATGAAAATAACTTGAAAATTGCTGTTCGCGTTATTCCCGATACGCCACTGACTTAATCGCTATGCTAAACGACCACTCTCTTAGCGGTGCTCATTTGGTCAGCATAGCCTTTTTGCCACTCGACTGATTCGTGTGCTTCAAAATAGCCACTTCTGGCCTCAGCCAGTATTTCAGGTTGGTCAACACCCGGGGCCGTGTTGCCTTCTTGAAATGCTCGTGCAGCTTTCAGCGCACGCCTGCGAGTCCTTGAAATCATGAGATCACCTGGGCCTAAGTGCTCAAGTTCATGATTTGTGATGGCGCCCATCGACTCAGTCACCGCTTGATCTTGAAGACCAATGTTGTCAATGCCTGAATAAATACGGTTGGTTCGTTGAGCTTCTCGATCGATGAGCCAGTCATTGCTTTCATTGGCCTTGACCCGGTACCTGCCAAGCCATTCTGTAGAAATGGGCAGGTAGTCTGGTTGTGGCTTGCTGCCACCTAGAGGCTTGCCATCTTTAAGCGGCAGACCTGTTCCGCCGCCAATGCTCTTGGTGCGCCAAAAAATCATCATGACATGCTCATCGTCTAGCGGAACCCAAGCACGAGCTTGAATATTGATGGGAAATTCACCTTGAGGCGTTTGCGTCCAAAAAGGAAACATGTAGTTGGCGAAACGCCAATAGGTTGTTTCTGGTTTAACGGTTCTGTATGCGCCATAAGTTGTTCCCCAGGGCGCATCGCTCACATGATACTCAGGCGCTCTTTCGCTAGCCGTGTGCTCAAGCGGGTGACCCACAGGGACGTTTTCGGGATCTAAGTGGCCAACGTGCAGAAAGCCAAAATGGGAAGTATCAATATCGCCCTCAAGTGCTTGCAGCCAATTGCAATCTCTTTGGGTGAATGAAATATCTACTTCGCTCTCAAGCAGCAAGGTGGCTTCAATTTTTGGCAGGGGCGGCGGTTGTTTTCTTGGCCCCATATAAACCCAAATAATGCCATTGCGGTCAACAGCTTTGTAAGCCTTCGCTTTGACTTTTTCTTTGAAATCTTGACTTGGTGCAACGCTTGGCATATCTACACAATTGCCATCGACGTCAAATTTCCAGCCATGATAGATGCACCTGATGCCGTTCTCTTCGTTTCTACCTAAAACCAAAGATGCGCATCTGTGAGGGCAAAGGTGGTCCATGACGCCGACACGGCCACTGCTGTCGCGAAAAGCAATGAGTTTTTCTCCAAGAAGCATGAGCCTCATGGGTGTTCCGTCATTGCCTAGTTCGCTGGATTTGGCAGCAGGAATCCAATACTCCCGCATGAAGTTACCCATGACTGTACCGGGGCCCACCCTTGTCATGTCAATGTTGTCTTGTTTAATACTCACAATTACTCCTTTGTTGATCTGTTCATTATTTTTGACGAATCAGTTTGATTTGGTTCAGTTGGCCGCTAGGACCAAGACCTGAGTAGCCTTCGATTTTTTCTAAATCAACCAGCACCACAACCCCCAACTTGGCGAAGTCGTGGTCTTGCTCTGCAAGCGCAGAGCGACCATACACAATGTTGCGGTCTGTTTCAGAATGGCTGACGCGTGCTGTGCCCTGAAATGAATACGTTGCCTTCGTGTCTTCGTTTCGGTAAACAAATGAGACCTTGGCATTCTTCTGAATTGATTTGATGAACGAGCCTTCGGCACTTCTGACCCACATTGCCAGTTGGGTGTCGCTAAAAACTTGCAGAGATCCTCTGAATGTTTGAACAGGTTGATTTTCCAAGTCGCAATAGGCCATTAGCATGGGATGTTTTTCCACCAGCGCGTTATCAATCATCGCTCTTAGCTCTTTAGGAATAAGCAAAGGCAATGTTCTAGGCGGCGGGGGTGCAGTTTTTTGCTGCTGTACAAGGATGATATGCCCTTCGCTGACCTTCAAACTGATGATCAGCCCTCGGTCAAATGTTCCTTCTTTGCGATGCCCTTCAATTTGCCATTGGTCTTTAATTTGCAGAGCTTCTTGCCAAATTAACTGATGCATCAGTTTGCTATTGGGCCCATTTCTGAGCGCTTCACAGACATCGTTTTTGCCAGTGGCTCGTTTACCAAGAACTTTAAATTCAACTTGCGAGTGAAGCAAGTCCTTCAGCTTGCTTGCTGAATCTACAGATTGCGAAAGCAATTCTCTTGTAAATTGATTGACTAATTCAGCATCTGACAAGGTGGTCATTAGAGCGCCTCAGGTTTGTAGCCACTGGTTTTTGCCAATATCTCGAATTTTTTTCGATCTTCATTCAAAGAGTTGGCAAATTGGTTGGCATTCATTGGCGAAATGGCCATTCCTTGTCCTGCTAACTTGACTTTGATATCTGCCTTTTGAAGCATCGGCATGGTTGCAGCTGCAATTTTTTCCACCAATTCTTTGGACATTTTGGCGGGACCAAATAAACCTGCAGAGTTTTGAATTGCAATGTTCAATCCTGCTTCTTTTAAAGTTGGAACCTCCGGCACCAAATCTGAGCGCTGTTCTCCCGACACCGCAAGCATTCGAATTTTCTTTGAACGGTGCATCTCTACCAGTGCACTCGAGCCGGTAATGAGCATAGGCAAACGGCCAGATGCCAAATCAATGATGCCAATGCTGCTGTCCTTGTAATGAACGGGCTCCATCTTCATCGATTGTGATTGGGCCATGGCAATACCCAGAAAATGAGACGAAGAACCTGCACCAGGTGCTACGCCATAAATACCGCCTGCAGCGCCTTGTGACTTCACAGAGGCAATCCACTGTGCAATGTCGTTGATACCGCTGTTGATGCCAGTTGCAATGCCTAAATCGAACCAGGTCAGACCGCAAATTGGAGTGAAGTCGGCCACAGGGTCATAGTCTAGTTTTGTGTAGATGTGGGGGTAGATTGCAAAAAGACTGCTTGTTGAAAACATGACAGTGTTGCCATCTGGTGCAGCTCGCTTCAGTTCCCCTAAGGCCAATCGGCCTCCAGCGCCTAGTTTGCTAGACACCACCACGGGCCGATTGAATTTTTCGCGCAATTGATCGCCAATCAGTCTGGCAGTGAAATCCATAGAGGAAGCTGCTCCAACCAATACGGTCATGGGCGATTTGTCCTCTTGCGCAAATGCCGATAGGGTTAATAGTTCAACTGCAGTCAGTCCAGCAAGTTTGAGACTTGTACGACGGTCCATCATGCATCCTCCTTCACATAGCCACTGGCTTTCACCAAGCCTTCATATTTTTTTCGTTCTTCAGCCAATGACTGCGCCAATTGAACGGGGTTGGCTGACCAAGGAGTCATGGCTTGTCCTGCAAACTTTTCGCGGACAATGGGACTCAGGGTCATGGGATTGATTGCTTCATAGAGTTTTTTAACCAATTCAGCTGGCATTTTGGCGGGTCCAAAGATGGCTGTCGATGTGGTGCTACTGACTGCGATGCCGGCTTCTCTTAAAGTTGGAACTTCTGGTACCAAAGGAGATCTTGTGTTGCCTGAAACTGCCAGCAGTTTGATCTTTCCTGCCTTGTGCATTTCTATTTGAGGGCTGAGTCCAGTGATCATGACTGGCAATCGACCTGCAGCTAAATCAATCAACCCAACACCGCTGTCTTTGTAGGGCACATGCGTGACTTGGAGGTTGGCTGCCAGTCCGATTGAAATGCCGACAAAGTGAGACAGAGATCCGTTGCCTGGTGCGGAACCATAGACAGCATCGCCAGCTTTTTTACTTTTCATCCATTCGATCAATTGGGCTAAATTACTTACGCCTGTAGCAGGGCCTGTTGAGATCGCTACATCAAACGTTGAGATGCCTGCTATGGGCGTGAAATCGGTGACGGGGTCATAGTCCAATTTGTTGTACACATGGGGATAAACTGCAAATGGCCCACTGGTTGCAAATACCAAGGTTCTGCCATCGGGCTGAGCCCTTTTTACTTCACCCAAGGCAATTCGTTGACCAGCACCTAACTTACTCACCACAACAACGGGTCGACCCAATACATCGCGCATTTGTTCCGCAATCGCTCGTGCACCATAGTCCATCGATGAAGCGGCACCCACCAGAATTGTGATGGGTGAAGTGTCTTGTGCAAACACGTTTGTCGCAGAAAATTCCAAAGAACTGGCTAACATGCCCAGCATGGCATTTCGTCTTGTTGTCATCTTGTCTCCTATTTTTTAATGATGCTGTTTACAAAATTGATTCATGGTGAATCAGCGGAACGGTGAATTCAAATTTTTTAAATTAGGCCAAGACTGGTCTACCTTGTAGACGTAATTTGGCTTGTCTTCACAAGGCCAATCAATATCCAATTCAGGGTCGTTCCACAACAATCCTCGCAACAATGCTTTTTCGTTGTGGTTTGTGAGCCTGAAAGAGACTTCAGTGTCTTTTTCAAGCGTACAAAATCCATGGGCCAATCCTGGTGGTACCAGAAGCTGAATCCATGTATCAGCAGCAAGCTCGATGGACTCTTGCATTCCATAGGTAGGGGATTCGACTCTGACATCTATACAGATGTCCCAAATGCGCCCCTTCACAACGCGCACTAGTTTGTACTGAGGTTTAGGGGGTGCTTGAAAATGCAGTCCTCTGACGGTCCATTGTTGAGAGTAACAAGACGCATGCTCTTGAACAAATTCAGGAAACACGCCTAATTCTTTAAATTGATTGTTGTCAAAGTAATAACTGTATCTGCCGTTCTCATCCGAAGATTGGTCCGGGTAGATGGCCATAAGCCCTTCAATTGCCAGATTCTTGACTTGCATTTTTTAGATAGAATTTGTGCTAAATCAAAATATAATTCCATTTTCGGAATAAAGCAAACGATAGGTAATATTTCAGATGGCAAAAATAACGCTCGGAATTGGGACATCCCACACGCCCATGTTGAACGCGCCTGTCAGTGATTGGCCCAAATTTATAGAGCTAGACAGCGTCCGTATCCATCAAGACAAAGAGGGCAATGCGCTTAACTACGAGCAACTGCTTGCAATGGCTGATCCAGAAATACCTAGGGAAATTACTGAGGAAAAATTTCTTTGGAAACACACCAAAGCTTTGGCTGCACTGAACCATCTTCGCAATGTTGTGAAAAAGGCTGAGATTGATATTTTGATCATTGTGGGAGACGATCAGAAGGAACTGTACAAAGACAACAACATGCCTTCCATCTTGATGTACAGAGGAGAAACAATTCGAAATGTGCCATTGACCAGCAGACCAGGCCCTGAGTGGGCAAAAAGGGCCTCTGCAAAATACTATGAAGCAGAAGTTGAAAAAGAGTACCCAGTCGATACAGCGCTTGCAGAGCATCTGATTCAACATCTTGTCGAGTCTGAGTTTGATGTTTCATGCGCCAACAGCATTCAAGATGGTCATGGTGAGGGGCATGCATTCGGTTTTGTTCACAACAGATTGCTGCAAGATTTTGAAATACCCGTTGTCCCCATTTTTTTGAATACCTATTACCCACCCAATCAGCCAACCCCCAAACGTTGTTTCAATCTGGGTCAGCAAATTCGAAAAGCCATTGAGGCTTGGCCAACTCAGCAAAGAATTGGCGTGGTGGCCTCAGGCGGCTTAAGCCACTTTACGGTAGATGAAGATCTTGACAATTCTGTGATGAATGCTCTTCGCACAAAGTCATATGCTGACTTGTGCAGTATTCCTAAAAATAAATTGAACTCAGGTAATTCTGAAATCAGGAATTGGATTTGCATGGCAGGTGCATGTGACCAACTGAATTTGAAATTTATGGAGTATTACCCAGCCTACAGAACGCCTGCAGGCACTGGAACTGGCTTGTGTTTTGCGCATTGGGAGTGATGTCGTTCATGTCGTCTTTGAGTCATTTAGAAGATAAAAATCAGACAATATCTGTGCGTCTCAAATCAATTGCGTATGAAGCTAAAGATGTTCTGTTGTTTGAGTTTGTTCCACTGAGTGGACAAAAATTACCCGCCTTTAGCGCGGGAGGTCACATTGATATTTATCTGCCAAATGGGCTTATCCGACAATACTCGCTATGCAATTCTCCACTAGATAAAGACAGGTACGTGCTTGGCGTCAAACGAGATCCTCAAAGCCGAGGAGGTTCAACTTGCATGCACGATCAATTGAAAGTTGGCAATGTTTTCAAAATAAGTGAGCCTCGCAATCATTTTCCACTTTCCAATGAATTACGGCACTCTGTCTTAATTGGAGGTGGCATCGGTATCACGCCACTCATTTCAATGGCGCATGCGTTAAACGCACAAAATGCATCATGGCAAATGTTTTGTAGTTTTAAAAACAGATCTGATGTTGCTTTATGTGGGCAATTTGTGTCAAGTAAAGTTCATTTACACATTGACGACGAATCGCCATCGGGCTTTTTAGACATTGCTTCAATTTTGAACAATGCGCCAGAAGGCACTCACTTTTATTGTTGTGGCCCCGAGCCGATGCTGAATCATTTTATTGAATTGTCGAAGTCTTTTGATGCCAACAGAATTCACTATGAGTATTTCAAACCTTTGGCAACAAAACCTTCAGGTGAAGGATTTGAGGTCAATCTTCATCAAACTAAAAAAAGATTTTTTATCGGGCCAGATCAAACAATCTTGCAGGTTTTACAAAAAAATGGTATCACAGCCCCCGGTTCATGCGAGCAGGGTATTTGTGGCACGTGTGAAACACATGTTTTAGAGGGCATTCCCGACCACCGCGATTCACTTCTTTCGGCCGAAGAAAAGTCTTCCAACAAAGTCATGATGATTTGCTGTTCTAGAAGTTTAAGCACTTCGATCACGCTTGATTTGTAGTTTCAATTTTTGTGAGGAAACGGTGTGGGACGTCCAATTCGAAATGTCAGTCCAATTCTTCCAGATTACTCTGAAGGAATTCAAATTAAGACAGATGATTCTGACCCTAGATTCATCTCAGCATTGGCCAGAGGTTTGGCCATTTTGCGTTGCTTTGAGTTAGACCAAAAGTTGCTTGGAAACATTGAGATTTCTGAAATGACGCAGCTTCCCAAGTCAACCATTTCAAGATTGACATTTACCCTGACGCAGCTGGGCTATCTGCGCTATCGCCATGAGTTTGGTAAGTATGAGTTGGCAGCAGGTGTAGTTGGATTGGCGTATCCTTACTTGGCCAACATGACCGTGCCCGCAATTGCGAGGCCATTGATGGTTGAGCTGGCACACAAAACAAAGACCAATATTGGCTTTGGCGTTCAAGAAAACAACAGTGCCCTCTATCTAGAGTATGCATTGGGCGAACCTAGTCCCAACAGGCGGCAGCGTGTTGGATTTCGGGTTCCGTTGGTCAGAACTGCCATGGGCCGAGCTTGTATTGCAGCAATGAACTTTGAAGAACGTGCCAAACTGTATGCTGAATTTAAATCTTATTACGGCGCCAAGTGGAAAAATATCCACCAAGAACTCGATTTGGCGGTTGACCAAGTAGAAGCAGAAGGTTATTGCTTTGCAATGGGGACATTCAAAAAAAATACGAACTCTGTTGCCGTGCCATTTCTGCACATTGACAACCATACGATCATGGCATTCAACTCGCAAAGCTCGGACGCCAAACAACCCGTGTCAGTTCTTAAGAAGAATGGGCAACTGCTTTTAGAGATGGTTGAAAAAGTCAGAGGTTTACTGACAGAAAATAACACTCGTCCTAAGATAGGTCGGGTTTAATCAAAAGCTTTTTCAAGGACAATTTATGTTTTCTCCAACAGCCGTTGTCTTCACTGAAGCCGGTCCAGTTCAAGGGTTTAAGAAGCAGTCAGCGAAAGCTGGTTTGGACATTGATTGTTTTTTTGGAATTCCTTACGCAGCGCCTCCGGTGGGTGCACGCAGGTGGCAATCGCCCCAACCCGTAGAGAGCTGGCTAGAAACTCGAAATTGCATTGAATTCGGTGCTGATTTTCCTCAGACCGCCAATCCACTCTTTAGAGCGCCTCATCAAAGTGAGGATTGTCTTTATTTAAATGTATGGTCTCCGCAGCATTCACAGCACCCGTTGTATGAGCATGGCAAAAAACTGCCCGTGATGGTCTGGATTCATGGAGGGGGTTTTGTGGGCGGTAGTGGCTCCGATCAGAGAAGTGATGGCACCCTGATGGCTTCTAAGGGCGTGGTGGTTGTCAGTTTTAACTATCGATCAGGGGTATTTGGTTTTCTTGCGCATCCAGAGTTATCAGCTGAGTCTGATTTGAAGGTGAGTGGCAACTATGGATTGCAAGATCAAATTGCCGCACTGAAATGGATACAAAAAAACATTGCCCATTTTGGCGGTGATCCTCATCAGGTGACTGTATTTGGTGTGTCTGCCGGATCTGCTTCCATCTCTTTGTTGCTCACATGCCCCCAAGCAAGAGGTTTGTTTCAGCAGTCTATTCTTCACAGTCCTGGAGCTGCAAGGCCGTTGGCTACTTTGGAGCAAGCGGAAGCCTTATCAGTGAGGGAGTTGGGCTCTGACATTGAACGCTTGAGGTTATTGAGCGAACAAGAAGTTTTCAAGCTAACAAGTTTGCTCAATCCAAAAATTAGAGGTTTGACAACACCCAGAATATTGCGTCCCATTCTTGATGGCGTCTATTTAAGTGAAAACGAAAGAGATGTGTTCAAGGCGCATCGCCAATCGATGCTGCCAATGATTGTGGGCAGCAACTTAGATGAAGGCAGCTTGCTCACGAAAGACTGGACCATTCATTCGCTTGATGACTACGCGGGATTGGTTGAGTCGAACTTCAAAGCGCATTCTTCGGATGCACTTGCCTTATACCCAGTACAAGCTGAAGATCAAATTCGCAGCCGAGTTGCAGAACTGTTTGGCGACACGCAGTTCAATTACGGAACCAGGTTGCTTGCGCAATCAAATTCAAAGCAAATTGCAAATACTTGGCGTTATTTGTTTGCCAAGCGACGTCCCAGCCAAATTGATGGACCCCATCACGGACAGGAGGTTGCACATGTCTTTGGTAACTTATCTGCCAAAGTGACAGCGGTTGACAATGATTACGACCATCAAGATCAATTTATTTCAAACGCCATGCTTCATTATTGGGTTCAATTTGCATACACAGGTAACCCCAATCAAAACGAGCTACCTGCATGGTTACCCTATGAATTAGAGTCAGACAACATGATCGTTTTTGAAAATGAAATTTCAAAACAAGATGGTTTTCGCAAAAGCAACTTGGACTTCATTGATCAGTACTTTGATGAGAATTCAAACTTGTCAGCAGATCAATGAAATTGAGTTGATTGCAGCGTTCACAGCTGCCCGGCCTATTGACAATCGAAATACGCGCATTTATGAAGCCTTAATCACACCTTGCTGCAAGTGGATATGACGGATCGTTGTACCCTGGGGTTGAAGGGTGGCCTGGTGAGACAAGTTGGTTCACAAAGTCTTCGTCTTCGGGCGTGATGTTAACTTCCAGGGCGCCCCAA
>Ga0214921_10008523_pt1 | contig 13259 bp, 14 predicted proteins | sample LL1505_MetaG_FD_177992 | JGI IMG/M metagenome (GOLD analysis project Ga0214921, IMG submission 177992) | Freshwater microbial communities from Lake Lanier, Atlanta, Georgia, United States - LL-1505 | ecosystem: Environmental > Aquatic > Freshwater > Lake | place: USA: Georgia | collected... | reverse complement strand
TATTGAATACTTTGCGCATGTTTTTAAAAGACTCTGAGATGAGTAAAAAAGCGCAAGTAGTTATTAAAGAAATTGGTGTAATTGGCAAAGATATAGGCCGTTTAGTAGAGCGTGTAGCTGACGTTGAGAATAGATTTAATCAGGTTAGTGAGCAGTTTAGAGGCATTAAAGTTTCAGCAGATAAAATTCAAAGCAGGGCCGAGAAGATTCAAGAATTAGAATCTAAAGATGAGATTACTAAATGAATTACGTTTTCTACGATTTTGAAACATCAGGCAGATCAAGTTCTTGGGATCAGATCATTGAAGTAGGAGCTGTTTTAGTAAATGATGATTTTAAAGTTTTAGCAGATCCGCTTAATATTCGCTGTTCATTAAAGCCAGGTCTTGTCCCAGAACCTTACGCACTAATTGTAAATAATACGACGCCACAAATTCTTAGAAAAACAAATTTATCTCATTACGGGATGCTGTCACAAATGGTTGAGCAATTTAATAAATGGTCACCTGCAGTATTTGTTGGATATAATTCCATTTCATTTGACGAAGAGTTTCTTCGTAAAAGTTTATTTAAAACTTTAAACGAACCTTATCTAACTCAGTATAGTGGAAATAAACGTGGAGATATTTTAGGTTTAATTAGAACCGCGCATTTATATTATCCAGATTGTATAAAAACTCCAATGAGCGACAAAGGCAATGCTGTATTTAAATTAGCTGAGCTTACGGAGATGAATGGAATTAAACATGATAACGCACACAGTGCTTTATCAGATGTAATGGCAACTATTGGTATTGCACAAATTATAAAAGATAAAGCCCCATCTGTTTGGAAAGCAAGTTTGATGACAACTAGTAAAACTGAAGTGAATGCTATTGTTGAGAAAGAGAAAATATTTTGTGTGAATGAATATTTTTATGGCAAAGCACGGCCCTTTGCTGTGACATTTGTTTGTTTCCATCCAAAATATAACTGGCCGCAATGTTTTGATTTAAAAAGTGATCCAAGCACCTATTTAAAAATGCCTTACGCGCAGCTGAAAGATGAATTAAAAAAGAGTCCCAAAGTTATTCGCTCGATAAAGAATAATAAACATCCTGTGATTATGAGTCCAAATTATGCAACCAACTTTGAAGGATATAAACAACTGGGTGCTTCTAAATTATTAGAGAGAGCAAATATGATTCAATCTAATAAAGAATTTAAAGATAAAGTTGCAAAAATTTTAAGTGAAGAGGCGGATGATAAAGAAGCTTTAGATTCACAAGTTGGTGTTATGGCGGAGGAATCTATTTATGCTGGAGGATTTGCAAAACCCGAAGACCAAAAAATGATGGTTGATTTTCATAAATCGGATTGGAAAGGTAAAATTGGACTGAGTGAAAAGTTTAAAGATGAGAGATTTTCTTACTTTGCTAAACGGTTAATTTATGAGGAAAACCCTGAGGTTTTAGGCAAAGATGAGTATAAAAAAATACATCGAGCAATAGCAGGACAAATTTTAAGTACTAACGATGAGAAGTGGAACACAGTTCCTAAAGCATTTAAAGATATTGATGATTTGCGTGTTAAATATGATGAGCTTAAGGATGAAAAAACTTTGGGAATGCTTAATGATTTAAGTGAATATATTGAAGAAATTCAAACAAAATATGAGAGTGCTTAGTTGACAATTTACCAATGATTACTATTCTTAAATAATTAACACTTAGGAGATTCTATGCCAACAATTAAAACAACAGATGAAAATTTTGATCAAGTAGTACTGAAAAGTGAAAAACCTTTTCTTCAAAGATTTACCGCGGAGTGGTGCGGGTAGTCCCCTCTAATTTATTTAGAGGGGACTATCTTCAAAAAAATTCGGACCCTGCAAAATGATAGCTCCCTTACTTGAAGAGTTGTCAGATGAGTTAAAAGATAAAGTTTTATTTGGGAGTCATAACATTGATGATGAACCAAACACTCCAACAAAATTTGGAGTACGCGGTATCCCGACTATGTTGTTGTTTAAAGGTGGTAAGGTAGTGGATACTAAAGTTGGCGCATCTTCTAAGCAGCAAATCAAAGATTGGATTTTATCTAAGATCTAATTAAGATTTAAAACTTCACCCATTAAGTACAATGATCCTGTAATGATGATGATTGCATTTGGATCTTCATTTGCAATTTCATGAAGTGCTTCTGTTATTCCTTTTGAGGGATTTGCTTTAATACCAAATTCATTTGCAACCTTTGCTAAAACTTTTGGATCTTGAGAATTGTCCTGATGTGGAATGTTGATTGTTTTTAGCGCTGTGATGGTTGATGAGAAATGTTTAAGAAAAACTTTTGGATCTTTAGTGTTTAACATTCCAAGGATCATATAAATCTTTTTATTTTTTAAAGTTTCAAGAAATTTCTGCACTGCTTCTGCCGCAGCTTCATTGTGTGCGCCATCTAGATAAAGTTGATTATTTGGATTAATATATTCTAGTAATTTTCCTTTGGTGATTTTCTCTAATCTTGCACGGTGTTTTATATTCTTTAGTGATTGATTTAATTTTTTTGTATCTAATTTTTTTAAAATCTTTTGTGCTGCTGCAATTGCAGTTCCAGCATTAATGAGTTGATGATCACCTTGTAGACTTGGTAAATCTAGATCAAATAAAGATTGATCATCTTGATAGATAAATCTGCCATTTTCTTTACTGACCTGAAAATCTTCACCAAAGATAAATCTTGGCGAACTATTCTTTTCTGTTTCCTTATCAATTTGCTTTAAAACGGGTGATGATTGTTTTGCAACTATGATTTGCGTATCTTTTTTTAATATTCCACACTTTTCTGCTGTAATTTTCTCTAATGTATCGCCTAAAAATTCCATGTGATCGTAACTAATGGGAGTTATAATTTGTGCAATTGGGTTATTAACAACTGCGGTGGTATCTAAGCGTCCTCCAAGTCCACACTCTAATATTGTGTAATCTGCAGGCTTTTTTTGAAAAGCAAGGTAAGTTGCAGAGGTTGTTGCCTCAAAAAAGGTTAGGCTTAGGTTGTTTTTTTGAATGGTCTCCATGGTTTGTTTTAAAACTTCATTTAGTAATTCGTCGCTAATTTCTTTATCTTTTAAGATGATCCTTTCGTTAAATCTTTGCAGATGTGGAGAGACGTACATGTTTACCGTTTTGCCGTGATGCTCAAGAATAGATTTTAAAAATGCACAAGTTGAGCCTTTACCTTTGGTGCCAACACAATTGATAACGTTTTTTAGTTTATCTTGTGGGTTATTAAGTTTTTGAAGAAGAATTTTTATTCTATCTAAGGATAGATCTATTTTTTTAGGGTGTAGGCTGAGTAATTGATCCAAGAGGACTTTGTTGCTGGTTGCTGATGGCATTTGATTCACTGATGAAGACTTTATTTTTATTAGTAAGTTGCGATATTAAAGTACTTATGACTTTTGGTAAATCTTTTCTTTGAACCACTAAATCAATTTGACCTTTCTCTTGTAAATATTCAGCTGTCTGGAATTCTGGTGGAAGTTCTTCTCTCACCGTTTCTTTAATAACTCTAGCTCCAGCAAATGCAATCAGTGCTTTGGGTTCTGCAATATTAATATCTCCTAATAATGCAATGGATGCTGTGGTGCCACCAGTTGTTGGATCTAGACAAACTGAAATGAATGGAAGTTTTTCTTTTTTTAATGAATTGATGGCTGCAATCATTCTTGGCATTTGCATTAATGAAAAATTAGATTCTTGCATTCGCATTCCACCTGATGTTGAAAAGAAAACGTAGGCAAGTTTATTTGAATAAGCAAATTCTGCACCTGCAACAAATGCCTCTCCTGCAGCTCGTCCAACGGAGCCGCCCATAAAATTAAAGTTCATTGCTCCTGCAACAATATAAAGATTATTTATTTTGCCCGTTGCAAGCATTACGGAGTCATGTTGACCTGTATCTTCGCGCGCTTTTCTTAATCTCATTCCATAACTTTTTGAATCTGTAAAAAGAAGCGGATCGTCGATGGCTGGTAGCATCGGTGATATTTCTTGATACTGTCCTTCATCAAATAAAACTTGAAATCGCTCTTTAGGTTCGATGCGGTGATGTTTGTTACATTTATTACAAACATACAAATTTTCTTTTAAATCTTGCTTAAAAAGAACAGCACCACAAGAACAGCTCTCCCATAACTTTCCTTCAGGGCCAATTTTTACGCGGAATAGATTTTTAATTTTTGGTTTAAAGCGATTAAATTTTTCTGTAATCCAGTTCATTGTATTTTAGATTTTAATGATTTTACTATTTTATTGAGTGTTTTTACAGGGCTCTTGTTAGCTTTTAATGAGTCTGTAATCCCTTTGCATAACTGACTACCAACCACTAAACCATCCGCTGTTCTTAAAGATTTAATAGTTTTCTCCGTAATACCAAAGCCAATAACAATATTTTTATTCTTGTTAATTCTTTTTATTTTAAAATAATTTTTTAATATTTTCTTTGGAGTTACTTTTAATTTTCCACCCGTCGTTGATAACATAGAAATGTAATAGATCATGTCGTGCGAGTGTTTTATAATCTGCTTCATGCGTTCATCTGAGGTTGTGGGTGCGATTAGTTGGACAAATGTGATGTGATGATTTTTGCATTTATCTGCAAATTCTTTATTCTCTGGAAAGGGCAGATCCACCACAATAAGTCCGTCCACACCAATGTTTTTACACTTATTTAAGAATTTATTTTCACCATATTGCAGGATTTGATTGTAGTAACCCATGAGAATAGTTGGTTTGGGAGCAATCGTTTTTTTAAAATTTTTAACAATTTCAAATACATCATTTAATTTAAAACCATTTTTTAAAGCGCGGTATGAGCTGTTTTGAATTTGTTTACCATCTGCAACGGGGGTGTTGTGTGGGATTCCAACTTCACAAATATCAACATATGGAGAAATTGATTTTAGAATATCTAAACTCATCTTTTTATTACTATCCCCTGCAACAATATAAGTAAGTAGAGCGGGTCTTCTATCTAATTTGCAATTTTCAAATGCGAGTGTGATGTTTTCATTAATCATGATTTTTACCAAGTCGCTTAGTTAAAATTAATTCATCTTTTTTTGCATCACCGCATGAATTGACAACGATGATTGTGTCTTTACTTAATTTTGGTGCAAGTTTTATAGCTGTTGCAAATGCATGTGATGGTTCAAGTGAAGGTCTAATTTTTTCCATACTGGCAACTAATTTATAAGCAGCTAATGCTTCTTCATCTGAGGCAGAGATATATCTTGCTCTTTTTGCATCTTTTAAAAAGCAATGAAGAGGGGATACGCCTGGATAATCTAAACCTGCACTTATAGATTCTGTCTCACTAATTTGCCCTTCTTTATCTTGCACCACATATTGAGCAGCGCCATGAAGAATTCCAATTTTAGATTTATTGGTTAAAGGCGCAGCATGTAGTCTACTATTATTAGGTCCGCCCGCTTCAACCCCAATAAATTCAACCTGTTTTTTATTATAATCCATGAATGAATTCCAAAATCCAATTGCAGAGGATCCGCCACCTACACAATTAATTAATTTTAATTTCTTTGGAACTTTTCCAAATTCTTTTTTTATCTGGACAATAAGTTCCCTTGAAATTTGCGCTGTACTCCATGCACAAATTTTAACGAATATATTAGGCCCCACCGTTGAACCAACACACATATGTGTGGTATCGCAATTTGAAACCCAGTAACGCATACATTCTGAAACCGCATCCACTAATGTTTTACTACCAGAATCGACGGGTATAATTTCTGCACCATTTGCTCGGATAGCATCACAATTTGGTTTTTGTCTTGCCATATCTTTGGTGCCCATAAATATTTTACATTTAAGTCCAAATTTTTTAGCAGCCATAGAAAGCATTTTTCCAGCATAACCTGCGCCCGTATCGCCGATGATATATTTTTTACCTGCGTGCCTGCAGATGAGCGCGTGAACAATTGCATTGTAAATTTTATGTGCTCCACCGTTTGCTTCACTGACTACTTTTGCATAAATCTGCGCGCCACCTAATTGATGAGATAAGTTATAAAGTTTTATAAATGAAGTAGGGGTACCTACGTAGTTTTTAAAATAATAATCTCTCTCTTTTATAAACCTTTTGTCTTTTCTTAATTTATTAAAAAGTACTGTAAGATCTTCGATGGGTTTTTTTAGAGTTTCTGGAACAAAGTTACCGCCAAATTTACCAGCATATAAATAGTTTTTATCGTGCTGGTCGATGACAGGTCTTCCTTTTTGTATTCTAATCATGATTTAACTTTATCTAAAAATTCTATAATTTTTTTACTACTTTTAATGCCAATGCTACTTTCTAACCCTGCTGAGATATCAATACCATATGGATTGTATTTTAAAATCTCATCCACATTATTAATATTTATTGAACCTGCAACTAAATAGGGTTTTGTTATTTTAAGTTTATTTAGAATTTGCCAATCAAACTTTGCAGTTTTCTCCATCGCCGGACTATCAAATAGAAACATATCTACTTCATCTTCAAATTGTTTAAAAGTTTTTGCACTTTGTTCATCGATTACCTTAATCGCTTTGATAATTTTCTTATTATATTTTTGTTTTATCTCTCTAATTCTTTTTGCATCTTCATTGCCGTGTAACTGAAAATAATCAAAATCTTTTTGTATGTAATTTATAAACTGATCTGTTTCATCAACAATTACTGCAACTTTACTTATGTGATCAGGAATATCTTTGATTAAGATTGTAGCTTGTTTTGGAGATAAATTTCTAGGTGATTTTGGGTAAAATACAAAGCCTAAATAATCGACTTTGTGTTTAATTGCCGTTTGAATGGTTTCAGCACTGGTCATGCCGCAAATCTTAACTTTTGGGTGCATTTAAATTAAAGCGTTTAAAACTTTTTTAATATTAGCTTGAGGATTTCCTTTGGTGATTTCTCTACCAATAACTAAGTGCGTTGCACCAAGTTTTAAAGCTTGTTTGGGTGACATCACTCGTCTTTGGTCTTGTACTTTATTGGTTAATCTTATTCCAGGTACAACAATTTCAAAACTCTTTGAAACTTTTCTAACTTTTTTTATCTCGTGTGCTGAGCAAACAATTCCATGAATTTTTGCAAGTTTTGCAGTTTGTGCAAGTTTTTGTACTTGAGTTTCAATACTTGTGCTTGATCCCATTTGTTTTAAATCTTTATTAGTGAGCGATGTTAAAATAGTAACGGCTAATATTTTTAATTTTTTATTTGTCTCAGATTGCGCTTTCTTTGCAGCCCTCATCATCTCAAGACCCCCGCTCGCATGGATCGTTAAATAATCAGGATTAACATCTTTTAAACTTTTAATTGCTTTATAAACTGTATTTGGAATATCTTTTAATTTTAAATCTAGAAATATTTTAACGTTTTTGTTTTTAAATTTTTTAATCGCATCTCGACCTCCTTTTGAACAGAAAAACTCAAGACCAAATTTAACTCCATAAATATATTTGTTTGTGGCATTTATAATTTGCGTTGCGCGTTTAATGTTGTTCGTATCCACTGCAACAAAGATAGGCTGTTTCTTCATTTTTTTTTATTGTCGTACATCATCTCAATTTTTTTATCGATTTCTGCTGGAGATGTATTTAAGTTAATTCTAAATTTTAAATCTTTCGCCATTCTAAATGCGATATTTTTCTTAATACCTACCTGAACTTTCTCACCCGTTCTTGGATTTCTAGCTAATCTGGGTTCTCTTGTTTTAACATGCCACGTTCCAATGCCTCTGATTTCAATTCTTTGATCTTCTGCTAATGCATTTGCTAAATGTTTGAAGACAAGTTCAACCATGCGCTCAACTTGTGCATGATTTAAATATTTATATCGGATTGCCAGATCATGAATTAAAGTTGATCTTTTCATTATCCCAATTTTAAGGATAAGTGATTGAACTTACAATCTTTTTATAGTTGTGCGGATTATTCTTCTTTTTTATCTTTTTTAGACTTTTTAGGTTTCTTCTCTGATTGCATAGCAGGGCCTAAGATATCTGCCAAACTTGCACCGCTGTCGACGTTTTTATATTTCTTAATCGTTTCTTTAGTTTGTTTTTCTTCTAATTTTTTAACCGACAACTCTACTTTTCGTTCTTTCTCATCTAAAAGAACAATCATCGCATCTAATGCATCGCCCACTGCAAATCTATTTGTTCTTTGATCTGCTTTTTCAACTGCAATTTCTGCTTTTCTAATAATAACTGAGAAACGTTTCTCACCCACATTTACTCTAATGTAGTTATCTAATATTTCTGCAACTTTTGCAGTTACGATATCACCTTGTTTCTTACCTTTGAAAAAGTCAAACGGATCCTCTAATAGAGCTCTAACTGATCCATTTACTTTATCATCTTTAATATCGATGATTTTAAATTTAACAGTGTCGCCTTTTTTATAAGAATTTAAAGCATCTGAACTTTCAGAATAATCTAATTGTTTGTAGTGAATGAAGATATCGATCTCTGAATCTCCAGTGTTTAAGAATAGTCCAAATTCTTTTTTATTTACAATTTTTGCATCTAATACAGTGTTAATTGGATAACGTTTTTTGAAATCTTCAATTGGATTTTCTTGTGTATCTTTGTAAGAAAGAACAAGTTTCTTTTTCTCTAAATCTAATTCTTTTAACTTCACTTTAACTACATCGCCTACTTTAAATACGGTTCTAGGATTTACGTTTTTGTTTAAGTGTTTAATTTCAGATGTGTGAATTAATCCAGCAATGCCCGCATCTAATTCTGCAAATGCACCAAAGTCAGTTAATTTAGAAATTTTAACTTCATAAATTTCACCCACTTTATATTTATTTTCAATTCCAATATATGGATCCGGTGACATTGCTTTAATTGAAAGCGACATTCTTTTTTGTGTATTATCAATTTCAAGAATTTGTGCAGTTACTTCTTCACCGATTGTAAAAATTTCTTCAGGTGCTGAAACTCGAAGGTGAGAGATTTCGGATGTATGCAGTAAACAATCTAAAGACTCAACGGATACGAAGGCGCCATAGGATTGGATTGCTTTAATTTTTCCTTTAATGATATCGCCCACTTTAAATTTTGCAAGAATTTCATCTTTGCTAACGTTTTTAGATTCTTCTAATAGAACTCTTCGTGATGCAATCACGTTCATTCTAATGTTATCAATTTTGATAATTAAAAATTCTAAAGGTTTATTAATAAAGTCGTTTGGATTTCTTATTGGCGCATCTGCAAGTTGTGATGATGGAACAAATGCTTGAATTCCAAATATCTCACAAGCAAATCCACCTTTAACGCTGCTCTTAATTGTTCCTGTTACTTTTGTTTGATCATCAAATGCTTTTTGAATTCTGTTCCAAGATTTAACTCTTTTTGCTTTTTCACGGGAGGCAATTACTTCTCCGTGCTTACTTTCAAGTCGTTCTATAAATAATTCTAATTTATCACCAACTTTTAAATTCTCTATTTCTTCACTTGTTAACTCACTCTTATTAATTGTCGCCTCACTCTTAAGTCCAATGTCACATAAAACAATTTTTTCTTCAATTTTAGTTACAATTGCATCCACTAATGAACTTTCTTTTGTAACTCTTTTATCTAGATCTTCTTGAAGTAAAGCTGCGAATTCGTTGCTCGATGAGTCTTGGTTATAGGCTTTTATGTTTTGTTGCATTCAGTCGTTTAATTTCATTCCTTATCACTTTGTCTATTTCGACAAAGGCGGCTTTTGTATTATAAAAAGAACTATCTAGCAATACAGCATCTTTTGCTGGTTTTAAGCTGGAAATTTTACGATGCGTGTCTTCGTAGTCTCTCTTTTTTATATCGCTTTTAACTTTGGCTAAGGTCGTATTAATTCCCATTTTTTTATACTCTTTATATCTACGGATTGCCCTGACATTTAAACTTGCTGTTAGATAAACTTTTACATGGGCATCGGGCATAATAACGGTTCCTATATCTCGTCCATCAAGAACAGAGCCTTTAAATTTTTTTGGCGGATTATAAGCAAGATTATGCTGAACTTTTTTTAACAATTGTCTTATTCTTTTCTTCTTTGAGATGATGGATGCAATTTTTGTAACAGGTTCGGTTGTAAGTTTTTTATCTTTTAGCTTTTTAAGAGTTAATTTCTTTAAGGCTTGCTTTAGTTTTGAATAGTTAACTTTTTGATCTTTGCTTTGATACACTTGTAAAGCAAAGTATCTATAAAGTTTTCCAGAATCTAAGTGTAGAAGTTTATATTTTTTTGCAATTTGCTTAGCTAAAGTGTTTTTACCAGAGGCCGCGGGTCCATCAATTGCAACACGTAATCTGTTTACTTTTTTTTTCAATTTTTTTTGAGTTGGTTAATTGTTTTAGTAAAACTTGGAAAACTAGTTTTTACATAATTAAAGTCTTTAATCTTGAATGATTTATTTAAAACTTGTGAAAGCACATAGAATGACATTGCAATTCGGTGATCGCCCTTAGCATCAATTTTAATTTTTTTATTTAATTTAAAAGAATTTGTACCTGTAATTTTTACCGAACTCTTAGTTGAGCTAATTTTAACACCCAATGGTTTTAGGCCATCTTCCATAGATTTAATTCGATCAGACTCTTTTACGCGTAGTTCTTCTATGCCTTTAAAATTAGAAGTTCCCTTTGCAAAACAAGCAGCAATGAAAAGGATAGGGTATTCATCAATTAAACGGGGTGCCATTTTTTCAGGAACTAGCGTTGCTTTTAAATTAGAACTTTTTGCTTCAATATCGCCAACCACCTCACCACAAATAGTTTTTTTATTTTTAATTTTAATCTTAGCTTTCATTTTTTTAAGAACATCTAAGATTCCAGTTCGTGTTGGATTTAATAAAACATTTTTAATCGTCACTGTTGAATTTTTAGAAATAAGCGCAAGGATGATCATAAAAGCTGCAGATGAAATATCTCCTGGAACAGAGATATCTTTTGCATCAATTGGGGTTTTTCCAAATATAGAGATAATCTTTTTGTTCTTAGATTTTTTAACTTTAATATTAGCATTTAGATACTTAAGCATGATCTCCGTGTGATCCCGCGTTTCAAAACGCTCCTCTAATGTTGAAATTCCTTTTGTATTTAATGCAGCCAAACACCACGCTGATTTTAATTGTGCACTTGGAACATTTAATTTTTGATCATTCTGTAGTCCTATGTAAGAGCCTAGAAATTTAAATGGCATAGTATTTTTATTTTCCGGCAATGCATTTGCACCAAATTCTCTAAGTAAATTTATCACTCTAGCCATTGGACGTTTGGATAGAGATTTGTCTCCTATAAAATTTATTGTAATTGGATATGTTGAAAGCAGTCCCATCATAAGTCTTGCCGTCGTTCCACTATTTCCGCAATTGATCGTGCCGTTATATTCTCTCAGTCCGCCAACGACTAAACCGTAAACGTGATAATCTTTTCCTCGTTTAATAATATGCACTCCAAATTTTCTAAGTGCATTCATTGTGCTGAAGACATCTGCAGATTCTAAAAGATTTGAAACTTTTACAATTCCTGTTGCTTGTGATCCGATGATGAGTGCTCGATGCGAAATAGACTTATCGCCTGGGATATTGATAGTTCCTACAAATTTTGGCAATTTTTTATCCATTTTGCTGATCTTTTTATTAAGTTGATAATTACATTAAACTTTATATACAAGCAAAAATTAATCGACAAATTTAACAATATTTAGAGGCTACATTGGATAAAAAAAACTGGGGAACCAAAAGACTTTGTGAGTGTGGTAAAAAATTTTACGATTTCAATAAGAATCCAATTCTTTGTCCTTGTGGAAAAACACAAACTTACGAAGATAAATTTGCAAAACTTGCAGCAGTAAAACCAGTAAGTCCAAAAAAAGAGATTGATCCAGATGCAGTAGCAGAGGGAGAAGATTTTGTAGCTAAAGAAGATCAGGCTGAAGAAATGGTAATTTCTTTAGATGATCAAAAAGAAATCGAAGAAACTTTAGAAAAAGAGCAAGAAAATTAAAACTTAGTTAAGTTTTTTTCTTTCACTTTCAGTTCTAAGCTGGCCACAGGCGCCTAAAATATCTTGCCCCCTCGATCTTCTAATGGTTGAAATGTAACCAGCATCTTGAATAATTTTAGAAAAACTTTCCATATCTTCTCTTTCCGTTGGCAAATAATTAACGCCGGGCCATGGATTAAATTCAATTAAATTAACTTTACAAGGAAACTGCGCCATTATTTTTGTAAGTTGGTTTGCACATTCTTTACTATCGTTAATGCCTCTTAACATAACGTACTCTAAAGTAATTTTTTCATTAACAGTTTCTGCATAGTATTTGCACTGCTCAATTAAATCTTTGATTTTAAATTTTTTATTGATTGGCATAATTAATTCTCTGATTTCATCTGTGGGCGCATGTAATGATAATGCTAAATAGGTTCCAATTTCTTTTGCAGCTAGTGGAATTTTATCTGCAATTCCAGCAGTTGAGACTGTTATTTTCTTTGGTCCATAATTTAGACCATCTTTATCTTTTAATATTTCAACTGCAGTTTTGACATTGTCATAGTTATAAAAAGGCTCACCCATTCCCATTAAAACAATATTGGTAATTATTTTTTGCTCTTTCCAATCGTCCAATTGTTCTTTTGCAATCATCACCTGGTTAACAATTTCAGAAAAATCTAAATTTTTTACAAGTCTTTGCGTTCCAGTATGACAAAATCTACAGTTTAATGTGCAGCCAACTTGCGATGAAATACAAAGTGTTCCTCTTGTTTTTTCTGGAATAAAAACGCACTCTACTTTGTTGCCATCTAACAACTCAATTAACCACTTTATAGTTCCATCCTCAGATGTTTGTGTATCTGCAATTTTAGGTTTTTTTAATGTTATTTTGGAAATTAACTCATCCCTTAGTTCTATAGGCAAGGTTGTTAAGTGACTTAACTCTTCCAATCCTTTTTTATAAACAGCTTGCCAAAGTTGTTTTGCTCTCATGGATGTTTTCTTCTCTTCAATTTTTAGATCTATAGACAAAAACTTTTTTAAAGCTTGAAAGTTGAAATCGAAGAAATTTTTTAAACTCATGGAAGTTAGTTTTACTAGAAATTTATTAAATTACTCTGAAATTTTAGCTTAAAATTTGCTTTATTGTTTTAGTTTCGCCAACTTTAAAAAGTACAGCATCATTTTCTTGATAACCGAAGTTTTTGGCATTCGCTATAAATTTAGT
>Ga0214921_10008522_pt1 | contig 13260 bp, 11 predicted proteins | sample LL1505_MetaG_FD_177992 | JGI IMG/M metagenome (GOLD analysis project Ga0214921, IMG submission 177992) | Freshwater microbial communities from Lake Lanier, Atlanta, Georgia, United States - LL-1505 | ecosystem: Environmental > Aquatic > Freshwater > Lake | place: USA: Georgia | collected... | reverse complement strand
CTGATCATGTACGAACTCGTACTACGATGCTAAGAACCCTACTGCACCCGCCGCGCAATGCCGTAAAAATTCCCTGGAAGTGAGGCGATATCGGTCAGCACAAACGTTCCCCCAACTTTCCTGGTAATTGCGGGAAGCTCACCAAACTCCTGCTCGGATCGGCCGAGCGCGATGACGAAGAGATCAACGTTCTTTCTCCCCACCAGCTGACTGGCGCGGTTTGTGAGCTGCTCGACCGTAGTCTGTGAAGAGGTGTCGCTCGCAGAGGTGAATACGATGATCGATCTTCTATATGCAAGTGATGTGATCTCCTCAAAGATATTGAATGCGGTCTCGATACCGTCGCGAATGGCGTTTCCGCCAGCGGTCGTCATCCGATTGATCGAGATATTAAGAAGCTCTGGATCCGTGGTTGGCTCACGAAGCACCTCGGCGTCGGTGGAGGCGCTCACGAGAGCGACCGTATCGGATGGCGCGGGACGTCTTTCGACGAAGAGTGAGATCTCCCGGCGGATCGTCTCCATTATAGTGCGATCGGTTTTAATCGAGGTGTCAACGACGAATACCGTACTGGCCGGCCTCCGGATCTGCGGCCAGAGGGTGAGGAGTTGTCCTATCGCTTCTCCAAGTGCATCGCTGGCAGCGCTCCCGCCCGCTATGGGCGGTGAGAACCCCGCCGCGGTACTAAGCTTCTTGAATTCATCGCTGCGGATGAACGCCCGTGCAAGCTTTGCTGCCTCCACATCGATCGGGCTGTCGGTTTTGGAGGTGATATCACAGACTGGATAGTCGAGAGGTGGGACCGTGGAGGAGAACGGAATCCACTCAAGGCTCGCCGAGGAGTTGTATATCTTGAAGGCGGTCACGACCTGCTCTGAGGTTATGACGATCACCGGCTCCCCGCCCGGGCGACCGCCGATCCACTGCAGCCCCTCGCTGTCGTCGACAAGATAGTTCCTAACCCTTTCTTGATCTTCCTTAAGTGTCGCTACCGCTGTTGAAACGCTCTGAGCTGACACCTGTTCGAGCGGAGAGTGGGTCGCGTCGGCGACCGTCGCGAGCGCAGCGAGAAGGCCCGAAGATGAGAAGCGGGGAGAGCCAACGATGATGGCGGGTTGTGAAGATCGCGCTCGATCTTGAGGACTCAGGACGGACCCGATCGAAAGCTTCTCGCGGTCAGGTGGAAGGGTGAAGGTATCGATCGGACGAACTGCGATGCCAAGTCGAGTACTCATAAGGGATTCGCACCCCACAAGCTCTCGATCGGGCTGTGTTGATAGCGCTTTCGTGAGGGGGGTAAGGGGGGCTATCCAGAGAGACGCTGGATTCGAGGAGCCGCCGATCGCTCCCACCGCGGAGTGGTCGTCGAATGATGCTCCGGTGATGCGAGCGATCTCCCCGCTCGAAAGGGAGATGTTCTTTGCGTTGAATTGCTCGATCGCGCTGATAAATAAGGTGCGAGCTTCAGGGGGGTAGAGAACTCGAACGTTGTGAACCTTGATCGGTTTCGGGGCGGTTTGCTCGGGGCTCTTCGATTCGCACCCAAACGCTCCAAGCGCAAAAGAACCGAGGAGGCAGGAGAGGAGCAGGCGCCAGGTAGAGAGCGAGCGAAGTTTAATTGTGCAAGCGGTCATGGTCGTGAGGTTCTCCTTTGAACCCTGTGCAAGACTTGAGACTATTTTTTTCGAGCGCCCCGAACGAATTGTCGCAGCGAAACCTGGAGGCGCCGCCATTCGGATGCTTTGACGGCTGGGTAGCCCATGTAGTCGCCCGGTTCAGTAAGGTTTGTGGTGACACCCGAACCTCCGCCTACTCGCGCGCCGCTCGCTATCGTGACGTGGTCTGCAACGCCGACCCTACCTCCGATAACGACACCGTCTCCGATCTTGGTGCTCCCCGCGATCCCAGATCCCCCGCACACAACGGAGAAATTTCCGAAGAGAGCGTTATGTCCGATCTGGACCAGGTTATCGATCTTCGTTCCCCTCCCGATGACGGTTGGGCCGAAAGCTCCACGGTCGATGCAGGTGTTCGCCCCGATCTCAACATCGCTCTCAATGATCACGTTTCCGAGTTGGGGAACTTTCCGAAGCCCAAGTGTAGGATCCTGGGTGTACCCGAATCCATCAGCGCCGATGACAGAGTTGTCGTGGATCGTGACCCGATCCTTTATGTGAGTGCCTGAGCGAATTGAGACGCCGCAGTAGAGGGTCACCATCTCTCCGAGCGTGACATCCCCGTAGAGTCGGGAGTGGCTGTGCATCGTCACACTCTTACCAACGATACACCGTGGTCCTACAACCACATGCGCTCCGATCGAGGCGCCCTCTCCGATAGTCGCGGTCGGATCGATCTGTGCTGTCGGGTGGATACCGACCGCCCCTCGCTCCTCCTCAAAGAAGAGGGGGATTACATTGAGGAATGATGAGTAACTCTCCGTGACAACGAGGATCGGGGCTCCGTTCTGTAGCTGGTCGGTGGGCGCGACGGCCTCCGGTACGATCACGGCGGTCAGGGCGGGAAGTTTCGCGATCTCCCGTTGAACCTTCTCCCTCGAGTCGCTTCGGATGAAGGTGATGTTGTTCGGAATCGGATGCTCAAGGGTGCAGAGTCCCGAGATCGTCAGCGAAGCGTCTCCGAGAACCTTCGCGTCGATCCGCTCCGCAAGATGAGAGAGCGGATGTGTTTTGTTCAGATTTCGCATCCCTGCATTGTAGCGAATTCGTGCGATTGGGGAAAAAGGTAAAAGGCGAGAAAGTCGGGCTGGTGAAAAAAAACGGCACTTACCTGTCTCCAGGTAAGTGCCCCAGTGTCAGTTCGTTACTTCTGGTATCCGGCCATTAGGGAAGCTAAGTACATGGGGAGGGATTTAATGACCGGTCCCTACAAGTCACGACCTACCACTATTGTGCTGGATGTGGATCGTTTGCGTCAACAAAACAAATTTTTATTTCAGGGCGAGGATCTCGTAGTGTGATTCCGTTGAACGTGGCGGTCGCTTCTGTATTTGTCATTTCGTGATTATTCCGTGTGCGCGGGGAGTGCGTGTATGACGGCCAGTCGCGCACCCGCTCGTGTGTCCCGCGAACGGTCTACCCCTCTACATGATTGAGTTTTTTAGTATGGTCGACCGGAGTCCTTACTCTCTTATCGCCCCGGTTGAACGAGCCCCTTCGTCCAGGTGGTGCCGTTCGCGTTGGCGTTGACCCGGTACACGATCGCCTGTGCGGTTTCCTCGTAGGTCGAAAAGGGAAGGTGCCAGGTCCACAACGAATGACGCTCCCGTACCTCGGCTATCTGTTCGCGGAGCATAGAGAGGTGTTCGGGTACCCGCTGAGGGTCTTCAGAGACGCACAACTCCGCAAAGGTCAAACGAGCGGTTTCGCACGAAGGGGTTTCCTTCCCGTTCTTAAGGGCGTGTAGCCAGTGGTAGGTAGCGCGCCACGTCTGCACGGTTGGTTGCACCTCTATAACCATGGTGTCAGCGTCCATAAGGGTTGACGCTGTGGCGAGTGCGACCTCAGTGCCGAGTCCGAGGTGCTGCATCAGTATCGAACTGACCTGATACGGTTCACACCCGAATGTGCGGGCGGTTTCGCTTCGATTTGTCGTGTCACCCTTGGTGTTGTCGTACCATGAGGTGAATGCCTTCGGCGAACTTATGAGCAGGAGCGCCAGCCCCGCTAAACGGGAGAAGCCAACAAGCATCCCCTGTTCGTGGCCGACTCGATCGAGGGTGAGCCCGAGGTGATAGCCGATCTCGATCTCAGACATCATCTCTTTGAAAAGGGGGGACCACACCTTCGTCGAGGGACCGGAGTCGAGCGCTCTTTCGCATATGGAGTTAATGGCGAGAATGATTGAGCATGCCTTTACCCCAAGGGTGTCCACAGCCGCGACGAGCTCCGGTTGCTTAATCGAGTCGTTGAGTTGCGGAATGTTGGCCGCGCGAAGGAGGCTCTTGAGTGGAAGCCCTGGGCTCGCAAGTAATCGGACGAATTCAGGGGGTGTGATGAGGTCGTTCCAGCAGGCGCGAATCAGGTGCGGAAGGCTCTGCGGAATGCGCGCGGTCGAGCGAACGATGGAGAAGGCATGCGCCCAGCTCTCGTCTTGTAGGTCATCACCTGTGTTCATGCAGCTCACGCCTCCTTGCCCCGGTTCCGTAAACGCAAGCGGCTGTTCTGAGGGTTCCCTTGAGGTAGTGGAGCGATTGAGGGGATTATTTGGGGTCTTGGGCCGAGTGGGGGAGCGCCTGGCCACGCTCCTATATGTAACCACCTGTTTTTACATCGCCTCTGGCCAACGTGGCCGTGCTCGTAAACGTTCACGTTTACGCATGGGGCAAGGAGGTCGCAGATTAGACCCGTGACGGTGTCGCATCACCAGATTGAGCTGGAGTGAGCGCGAGAGCGATTTCAGGCCGCTTCTTCGTCACAAGATACGCGATACCGATACTGATCGCGTAGAGAACGGTGAGGGGGACGGCCATGAGGAACTGGGTGAATACGTCCGGCGGCGTAATGATAGCCGCGACGAGAAAGATAGCTACAACCGCGTGGCGGAAGAAACGGATCAGCACGGTGTGGTCGACGATTCCCATGCGTGCGAGGAAGTAGGTCACCAGTGGTAATTCAAAGACCGCACCGAATCCAATAACGGTCGTGATCGTCATCGAGATTTGGTCTCCGATACGGATAGTTGGGGTTACACCGATTGATTTAAACTCATCGTGAAAGAAGGCGTAGCTGAGCGGGAGAACCGAGAGGTAGCAAAACACCGCTCCTCCTACAAAGAGAGCTGTACTCAGAAGTACAAACGGGATCACGAGTCGCCGCTCGTGGGTGTAGAGGCCGGGCGAGATGAAGAGCCAGAGCTGATAAAAGAGAGCGGGGGACATCAGGAACGCTCCCCCAACCACAGCCACCTTTAGCTTGAGTATCCATGCTTCGGTCGGTGATGTTCCGATAAGGGGGCTGTTCGGAAATGCCTGAAAATAGGGGGCGCAGAGGATCGCAAAGAGGTCGCCGGCGTAGCAGTAGCACGCTACGGCGCCAACGGTGATCAAGAAAAAGGAGATGACCAATCGCTTGCGGAGCTCGCGCAGGTGCTCCATCAGGTGCATCTTGTTGTGGTTCGGATCGTACTCCCTCATACGTTCTCGACCTGCGTCCCTTCCGGCAGGGCGGCGTCGGTGGTGCTAGACTGCTCCGTTGATGGGGCCGCTTTCTGTTCTTGTGAAAGGGGGCGAGATGAGGTCCCTACGGTACCGCTCGGGGGTGACATGATCTCAGTTTTGAGGGTGCGAAGCGCTTGGAGCTCTCCGTTAAGCGCGTTGCGAACGTCTTGACCGGGTGGATATACCGAGTTGTAGAATTCACGTCGTAACGAGTCGGAGGTGCGCTTGACCTGTCCGGTAAGCTTGCCGAGCGTTCGAGCCAGCACGGGAAGCTGCTCCGGCCCGAAGAGGACCAGCGCTACGAGGAAGATGACCGTAATTTCTGTGAGGCTAACACCCACGGCGCGACATTCCACAAACGGCTATAACGTCAGTTATAATTGCAGGATAGAGCCCCTCGGCGCAACAGCGGCAGGATGAAAACTATAGAACTTCCCAAGACCTTGATCCTTATCGGTTTTAGTACTCTAAAGATCGGTCAATTCTTCCATGAGCTGCCCCTCTATGATATCTCTGTGACGGCGCTAGATTGAGCGCGACGTAGAGCGGTAGGTGTTCATGTACAATCCGGGGTTGCACTTTCATTTTATCGGTATCGGTGGATCGGGAATGTCCGGATTGGCGGAGATCCTGCTCACCTCCGGATTCAAGGTCTCCGGTTCTGATGTGAAGGGGTCTGATGTATCTCGACGACTTGAGCAGCTTGGAGCGCAGGTTTTCATCGGGCATGCCGCGTCCAACATTCCGCAATCAGCCTCCCTCGTTGTCTACTCATCGGCGATCACCGGTACTAACCCTGAGGTTCGCGAGGCCAAAAAGCGCAAGCTCCCGATCGTGCGGCGCGCTGAGGTTCTCGCTGAATTGATGCGTCTTAAGTATGGGGTAGGGGTTGCAGGGTCTCACGGCAAAACGACCACCACCAGTATGTGTAGCGCCATCCTCGATGCCGCGCACCTCGATCCTACCGTCGTCATCGGTGGACAGGTGAAATCGCTCGGAACGGGTGGTCGTCTCGGGAAGGGAGATTTCCTTGTAGCCGAGACCGATGAGAGCGATCGAAGCTTCCTCCTTTTGAAGCCCACCGTGGCTATCGTTACCAACATCGACGATGAGCATATGAACGCCTACCGATCGCGTCGCGATCTTGAGGAGTCGTTCAACCGGTTCGTGCAATCAGTTCCCTTCTACGGCCTCGCAATTTTATGTGTCGATGACCCGGTCGTCCGGGAGATCGCGTCGAACGTAAAGCGCCGAGTTCTTACCTACGGATTCTCGCCGGATGCAGAGCTTCAAGCTGTGAACATCGAGGCGACACTGAAAGGTATGCACTTTGATGTGGTTCGAAAGGGTGAAGCGCTCGGTCGATTTACCTTGCCGATGTGGGGACGTCACCTCGTTCAGAACTGCCTTGCGGCGATCGGTGTCGGACTCGAATTCAATATCGACATCGCTATCATCAGGGATGCCCTCGCCGCGTTTGGTGGCGTGAAGCGTCGTTTGGAGGTTGTCGGCGAGGCTGCTGGTGTCACGGTGATGAGCGATTATGGGCATCACCCCACCGAGATTCGGGCCACGTTGCGGGCGATACGGGAGTGTCGGGCTGGTTCGCAGGGGCGGGTGTTTACAGTGTTCCAACCACACCGATACTCTCGAACGCAGCAGAGTTGGAATGAGTTCCTTCCTGTGTTCGGTGATACCGATCATCTGATCCTCACCGACATCTACGCCGCAAGTGAGAAGCCGATCGTCGGCATTACAAGCGAGCGGTTCTTTGAGGCGGTGGTGCACCCATCCAAGGAGTTCGTCCCCGTTCTCGAGGAATCAGTTGCGGCAGTTATTCCTCAGCTTCGAGCAGGTGACCTCGTGCTGTGTCTTGGCGCAGGTTCCGTTGGTTCGTTGCCAGAGAAGTTTCTCGCTGCACTCAATGAGGCACCACTCTCCCAAGCGGCCGTCGACGAGGCTGTTTCGCTCGTGGTTGGTGCGGGGCTCTAGGCCGCGGAGGGTGGAATGTCTTCAGCTTGCGCGCCCATCGAGTACGCCCCCTTCGATGAACGCCTTATTCCCTGCGTTCAAGCGCTCCTGATCAATCCCATTCGGGAGAACGTGCGTGGCTCCACGCTCACAACCTTCGCGATCGGTGGTACGTTGCGCGCAGTTGTGACCGTTGAGACCGCTGATGAATTGTCCAAGGTGGTGGCGCTCCTCTCAAGCGAGGGGCAGGGGTGTCGGGTGCTCGGTAACGGAAGCAATATCCTTTGTGGTGATAGCCCCGTAGAGGGGTGGGTTCTCAAGCTTGGTACCGGTTTTCGCAAGGTGGAGAGCCTCTCCCGGGGTGTGCTGGAGGTTTCCGGTTCGGTCCCCCTTATGAGCTTTGCTCGAAAGGTATCCGATGAGGGGCTGTCAGGGCTTGAGTTCGCGGCCGGAATTCCCGCTACGATCGGGGGCGCGGTGTTTATGAACGCGGGTGCTCACGGTGATGAGATCTGCTCCCGTATCGTTGAGGTTCGTGGGGTGCTCGCTGATGGGTCGAGTGTGGTATGGCAGCGGGACGAGCTTCCGTGGCGGTATCGACACGCCGGGTTGCCCACTGGGTGCGTTGTCACCTCGGTGCGTCTCTCCCTTGTGGAAGGGGATCGAGCGACGATATCTGAACGGTGCGCCCACAACCTTGCGGAGCGCAAGGCTCGACAACCTCTCGCGCTTCCATCCGCTGGGTCTATTTTTAAGAATCCCTCACCTGAGCTACCCGCGGGGATGCTCTTAGAGCGGATCGGAATGAAGGGCGTCACTATCGGTGGCGCGATGATCTCAGAGATGCACGCGAATTGGATCGTTAATCCGAAGCGAGAGGCAACCGCGCAGGATGTGCTCGCTCTTATCGAGGCGTGCAAAGCGAAGGCGCTCGCGGAGGAGGGGATCGTACTTGAGCCTGAGGTGCGGTTGTGGATGTGAGAAGTGGGGCAAAACCTCGCTATCGCGTGCTTTTGCCGCGCCTCCCCAAAATACCCCCTCGGCATAATCACCTCGTCATTCTATACTGGTGTTATGCGCGTACTCTTCACCTCCCTTATAGCTTCGAGCGTTGTTCTGATTCACGTGCTCGATAATCCTGGCCGTATCTCAAACGGTCTTGAGTCCGCGAAGCAGCGGGCCATTTCGATTCTGAACACTAAGGAGGTTCGAATTGAGGGGCTCCACGCCATCGCACGCTCAGAGATAGAGCGTGTCCTTCCCCTTAATCGGTCGGTTGGCTGGTGGATGTTGAATGAGACGAGCATCAAGGCACGGGTGGCCGAGAATCCTTGGGTCAAGGGGGTTACGCTTGAGTCGTGTAAAGGGGGATTTCTCCCAACCTTTGGGTGCTTTACGCTGAAAATTGAGGAGCGCAAGCCCCGGTTTATCGCACTCGTGGATGATGAGCGATGGATTATCGGCGCGGACGGCTCACTTATTATCCCAGCGAACGGGAACGCGCCGGGGTTGACCGACGAAACGCTGCGGGCCTTGGTTCCTTTGTACGCACTCGCTTCTCGCGTGGCGACCCCCGAACGCTCTCAGGCTCAGCTCGATCTCGCGCAACGGGCGATCACGGTACTCGAGCGCTCTGTTGAGCTTCCGGTTGAGTCGATAAGTTTTGAGGGGAGGGGGGATATCTCGGTCGATTTCGATAAGCTTCCGTTTCCTGTGGTGTTCGGCTCCTCTTCATCGGACTCCTCCGCGGTGATAGAGGACCAGGGGCGTCGGCTCAAAGCGCTCCTTGAACAGCTTAAGGAGCGACTCCCTGAGATCGAGAAGGTCGATCTCGCCTTCTCGAAGGTGGGGATAGTGAAGTTTAAGGCTCCCCCGCCAGAGGAAAAATGAGTACTATTTCTACCTTGAAACTATTCCAGTTTTAAGTTACTTAAATTGAGTTGAAGCGCCTTCAAACTGCGTTACGTTGTTTGGGCCCTGTGGAAAACGCTGAATCATCCCAGGTAAGGTAACCTTTTTTTGTCAGAGCGGTCACATGCCAACCCCTTCATCTCTCATCGCAGGTCTCGACATCGGGACATCAAGCATCAAGGTCGTCGTAGGTGAGCGCAAGGGCGATGGTCGAATCGATGTGATCGGCGTGGGGACGAGCCCGTCTCGAGGTCTTCGCAAGGGTGTCGTGGTTAACATCGAGGGGACCGTGAACGCTATCAGCAAGGCGGTCGCGCAGGCCGAGACGATGGCCGGGTGTGAGATAAGCACGGTGTACGCGACCATTTCGGGGAGCCATCTCCGCTCTCAGAACAGTCACGGGGTAGTTGGTGTCAAAGCCAAAGAGGTCTCATCGCTCGATATCGAACGGGTCGTCGAGGCCGCCAAGGCTGTTGCTGTCCCGATGGATAGAGAGATCCTTCACGTAATCCCTCAAGAGTTTGTTATCGATGAGCAGGACGGGGTTAAGGATCCGATCGGGATCTCGGGGGTTCGTCTTGAGGCGCGGGTTCACATAATCACCGGCGCGATTGCGAGCGCTCAGAACATCGTCAAGTGCGCCAATCGTTGTGGTCTCGCCGTCCAGGATATCGTAGCGGCCCCTTTGGCGTCCGCTCGTGCCGTTCTCTCCGAGGAGGAACAGGAGTTGGGGGTCTGCTTGCTCGACATCGGTGGCGGAACGTGCAGCATCTCGGTCTTTCATGGTGGAGCGGTCAAGTTCACCACGGTCCTTGCGGTCGGTGGTAATCATATTACGAACGACATCGCGGCTGGACTTCGTACGCCGTTGGCGGCAGCGGAAAAGATTAAGTGTGAATACGGCTCTGCGGTGACCGCTGGGGTTCGGAAGGACGATACCCTTGAGGTTCCATCGACAGGTGGTCGAGCCGCGCGAGTTCTTTCAAAGTTCGTGCTTGCAGAGATCATTGAGCCACGTGTGTCGGAGATGTTCACCTTGATCCAGCGTGAGCTTCAGAAGTCTGGATGTCTCGATATGCTCACGAGCGGTTTCGTTATCACCGGTGGAAGTGCCAACCTTCCCGGTATCGCTCAGGTTGCTGAACACGTATTTAATCTTCCCGTTCGTGTCGCTGCCCCTGAGGGCGTTGGTGGATTGACCGACCTTGTCAAGGGGCCTGAGTCCGCCGCAGCGGTTGGGCTTGTGTTGCACGGGGCCGCGCATACCGGTACCGGGCGGGTCGTGTCTGGCAGGGGGCCGGTCTCTCGAACGGTGCGTCGAGTGGTTGGTTGGTTTACGGAGCATTTTTAGTTGGAATTTTCGGGCACTTCCCGTGGTCCTTCTGGGGGTTAGGGGGTATCTTCCCGAAGAGAAAATAGGGCGAACCTCGAACATGTTTTGAGGCCGCGAGAGTGCTCTGAAAAACCGTTCCGAAAGAATGAAAACACGTTTGGTAAGTCTTTACTTTTCGTGTCAATGGGGAATAATGTGGCGGCTTGCGTTCAGCGTGGCGTCGGAGGAACGGCGCTCTCGAACGAGCTGTTTTAAGCAGGTTTGAGTAGCGTGGCGGACTGGGAGCAGATCGATTTTGATTTTCAAGGTAGTGCGGAGGGGAGTGGCATGAGCGATATGACCGGCAACAACAATGCAGTTATTAAGGTATTCGGAATCGGTGGCGGCGGATTGAACGCTGTCAACAACATGATCCGAAGTGGTCTGACCGGAGTAGAGTTCTACGCCGCTAACACAGACTCTCAGGCTCTCGCGTCATCTCTTCCAGAGAAAAAGATTCGCCTCGGCGACGATATCACCAAGGGCCTCGGCGCTGGCGCTGATCCTGAGGTAGGTCGTGCCGCAGCTCGTGAGAGCGTAGAGGCTATCCGTGAAGCGCTTCAGGGCGCTGACATGGTGTTCATCACCGCTGGAATGGGTGGTGGTACTGGAACCTACGGCGCAGCTGTGGTTGCAGAGGTAGCTAAGAGCCTCGGATGTCTCACCGTCGGTGTTGTCACGAAGCCTTTCCTCTTCGAAGGAAAGCGCCGTATGCGCAACGCTGATCGTGGTATCGAAGAGCTTCGCAAGCACGCTGACACGCTCATCACTATCCCAAATCAACGTCTTCTCTCGATCGCTGGTCGTAACACATCGCTCCTCGACACCTTCCGTAAGGCCGATGATGTTCTCTACCAAGCCGTTAAGGGAATCAGCGACCTCATTATCTGTGAGGGACTTGTTAACGTAGACTTCGCCGACGTTCGCGCCGTTATGTCCGAGATGGGCATGGCGATGATGGGAACTGGCGAGGCGAGCGGTGACAACCGCGCTGTTGAGGCCGCAGAGAAGGCTATCTCTAGCCCACTCCTTGAGGATATCTCGATCCACGGCGCTCGTGGAGTTCTGATCAACGTGACAGCTTCGCCTGACGTTACCCTTCAAGAGGTTAACGAGGCTGCTGAGCTTATCCACTCAGAGGCACACGAAGACGCGAATATCATCTGGGGAATGGTTATTGACCCGAACACCGAGGATAAGGTTCGTGTAACCGTTATCGCTACCGGTTTCGGTAGTGACTCAGTTGCCGATGACTCGACCGTCACGGTTACTCCAGTTGCGCAGCAGATGGCTTCTCAACAGCCAGGTCTCAAGACGGGAGGTATGGATATACCAGCCTTCGCTCGTAAGCAGCTTGGCGCTAACGCTGGCGCGTCTGAGGTTATCAAGCTTAAGAAGCTCTCCGTTCTCTCAACATCAGAGGACGAGGAGAAGTTTGAGATCCCGACCTTCCTTCGTAAGCAGGCCGACTAGTTTACGGTCGACTGCCAAACGGTGGGCCCCGCGTAGGGGATAAAGCCCCCGAGTAGCCTTCAAGGTTGCTCGGGGGTTTCTCTTTGGCGATGAGCCCACGTATGCGCTCTCGGAATTTTTGCCGCACTTGATTCAGAAACCACGCCGCGCCTGTCTACTATTAGTGGAAAAGCCTTCGATTTTCTTGAAAGGCGTGAATAGCTCCGCAAAGCTGAGGTACCATGGGCAGCTCCCCGGGGTGCAAGCCGTTGCCCCACATCTTCACGATCAGGGGCGCGTTTTCAGAGGAGTCCATGTGAGCGACATGATATCAACGAATTCGAGGCGTGTGGAACAATTCTCCGTCCCATGGGCTCGTAAAGATGCAAAGGGTGAAGCGAGTATCCAAGACGCGACCGAACTTCTCTTTCGGCAGATAGGACGGCAGCGATATTTGAGCGCTGACGAGGAGAGGCAGGTCTCACGGACGTTGATTGAGAAGCGGGGTGAATTTCTGCAGCATCTCCTTTCGTGCCCCATTATCGCTCGGAGCGCCCTCGCTTCGCTCCAGGATGTTATTACATCGGGGAATTTTTCCTATCACGGAAATATCGTTGATATAGGAGCTAATGAGGAGCCGGGTGAGGTAGTCAGAGTCGTATCTAAGGCGAAGACTAATTGCTGCACCGTGGAGGAGCTTCTGCGGCGGTGTAATGTTCGTTGGGGTTTGGTTGAGAGAGCGCCCTCCGCCGCTGTTCGTGAAAGAACCCTTACGGAGATTCGCGCTGACCACAGAAAAATTGGGGTGTTGTTGGCGGAGATACCGATGCGACCCTCTTTCACACTCCAGTATCACGCGCGATTTAAGGAACTCGTGTTCGCTATTCGAGAGGGGAGTCCCGAGTCGCCGACGGTTACTTCCAAGCTTTGTGAGGCGCAGGCCACCAGGGAGGATATCCTGGCGATTTCAGATCAGGCTGAAACGGCTTATTCGATTTATATAGGAGAGAAGAACGTACTGGTGACTCGTAATATTCCACTCGCGGTCTCAGAAGCCAATCGATTTCGCAAAGGCTCTCTCCCCAAAGATGACCTCGTGCAGGAGGGGATAACGGGGTTGATGATCGCTGCCGAGAAGTTCGATCCGGAGCGAGGTCTGAGGTTCACTACCTACGCCAGTCCGTGGATTCGCCAGGCGTTATATCGGTTTGTTGATAACCACAGTAGGAACGTTCGAGTGCCGGGGAACGTGCAGACCGCGATTCGCAAGGTAGAGGAGTATCGACAAAACGCACGGGGACGCCTTGGTCGGGAAGCAACGCCCGAGGAGATTGAACGTGAGTTCAAGGGAAAGATAAAGACACTAAAGGTAAATGAG
>Ga0214921_10008521_pt1 | contig 13261 bp, 15 predicted proteins | sample LL1505_MetaG_FD_177992 | JGI IMG/M metagenome (GOLD analysis project Ga0214921, IMG submission 177992) | Freshwater microbial communities from Lake Lanier, Atlanta, Georgia, United States - LL-1505 | ecosystem: Environmental > Aquatic > Freshwater > Lake | place: USA: Georgia | collected... | reverse complement strand
ATGTCGATCGTCTGGATATCAACTATGCCGATAAAGACATGCCGGAGTTTGTCCGCGGCCTACGCATTGTTGACCACCTCGAGAACGAGACCTACACCGTTCACGGTGAAGATGCCGATCACTTGAGTTACAGCATGTGCTTTATTCATAACAGCAACAAAGAGGATCGACCCGATCAGTTTGATGAGTACCTGGTCCAAGCAATTGCTAAGAAAGAGTACCTCGTACACAAACTTTTTATCAAGGAGCGAACGACAGACACTGCAGTGCATTAGTCAGAAGTAAATCGTAGCAAAGGCGGTTTATTCCGAATTGCCAAGCCCAGCAGATCGCTAAATTGGCTAAAGAGGAGAGAGCATGAACATCAAACTAATTTACCCCGAACATTTAGAGGATTGGGTGGGAGATGGCACCAAACGACCAGAGAAGCGCGATGAGTTTAATTACATTGGCATTTCCATTGAAGAGCGCAATGGACATTACTACTATGCCAAAGGCATTTGTATTCCCATTAGCGCACGAGAGCAAAACTTTATTCGCACAAATCCCAAGCTGTATTACTTCTCAACTGCACTAAAACTACACCACCGCATTCAACGACTGCGAGATCAAGCCGATGGACTATAAACGCCCCCAACTCGTGCAATACCTCAAAGAGCAATTTCGCTTGGAGTGGGATGGTATTCATGGGGCTAATCACTGGGCCCGTGTGCTTTATCACAGTCGCCAAATTGGCAAAACTCGCCAAGCCGATCTCTTGGTGGTTGAGCTCTTTGGCTTCTTGCATGACAGTTGTCGCGAGAACGATAGTAGGGATCCGCACCACGGTAAACGCGCTGCCGAACTCGCAAAGGAGCTCAATACGCAATACTTTGAGCTCAAGCCCAAGCAGCTCGATACCTTGTGCTATGCCATTACCCATCACTCTGGCGGTGAGGTGTCGTTTGATGCCACTATTCAAACCTGTTGGGATGGTGATCGCTTAGATCTAGGTCGAGTTGGCATCATGCCAAGCCCAAACTATCTCTCAAAAGAAGCTCATCCTCACATTGAGACCGCCTTGTCGATGAGTATTCGTTAACCGAAATATGAAACAACCCAATCAACCCAAAGGAGAATTTATTTTGAAAATTATCGGATTCATTTTCATCATATGTGCTTTTGCTGGAATTGCTCACGGAGGAATTAACACCGGAGCTATTTTTGGAATACTCATCGGGATTGCTTTGATGGCCCCTAAATATATTTTTGAACTAAAACACTGTACAAATAGAAAGTGATTGGTAAAGGTAGATAAATCCATGAGCAAACTCAACTGCAGCATTGGCGATCTAGCCATTACCGTCAAGGCCAACCTTCCTGCAAACCTTGGCAATATCGTGAGGATTATTGGCTCCCAAGGTTTGCAGGAATGGGAGGGTCAGGATGAGCCTCTCTATACTTGGGACGTACAAATCATTGGTGAAGACCGCTATTTGCACTACAACTTCGATGGCGAGATTATTAAGCTTAAAGAGGGTCCTGCGCCTGATCAGTATCTGAGGCGTCTCACACCCCCTCAGGGCTACCAGATGGACGAGATCTTCGATAGCGAACCGATTCAAGCAGAACTCCTTACTCAACATCTCGAAGAGGAAACCCAATGAGTACCAAATTTAATGAGGGTGAGATCGCAATTACCACTGATACCAAGTTTAGCGAGAACCGCGGCAAGGTCGTACGTCTTAAAGAGTATCTTGGTCGGCGTAATTGGCCTGAGTGCGATACCCCGGAACACGTCTGGTTAGTCGAGTGCCTGTGCGAGCACAGCTTTTTGTACTACCTGTACCCACGTGAGCGGGATCTTACCCGCACGTATGTCGGACAAATGCCAGAGCGCTTTATGAAACGTATCTCCGTTGAGAGTGGCCAGGGCGTATTGGATCTCTATGAGATCCCAGAAGAGGTGAGGGATAGTGATGCGTCGGTTTAGTATTTTCTTTCTGCTCGCATTAGTGATTAGCAGCCCGGTAAAAGCCCATTTGTGGGAGTACATCGTTACCTCTGAGTTTGGAAATGTCTATTACATTGATCCCTTAAGCATCAATCGTAAAGATCGGATCGTGAGTTATACCCAGCTTACCAATTACTCCAAAAACAAAGAGATTGGTAAAAATGATTTGCAATCTATCGTGCAACACAAAATTAATGATTGCGAAATGAATCGCTTTCGTATTTCAAGTCTGATTGGTTATGAAAAGGAAAATGCAAAAGGCTCGATCGTTACTGTAGAGATCGAAAAAGAAGAGAAGTGGCTCACAATCAATCCTAAAAAGATCGCTGAGATCATTCACAACGAAGTGTGTAACTACAGGAATTAACTAGTTCGCACCAAGATGGCCATGCCATTTTGCAAACGAATCCCACCCGACTCTTGTAGGCCATAGATTACTTCGAGGACTCTCTTCTTATTCGGAAGAGTCATGCGCTTGCTATTTTTCTTAATCACCTTGCTGACAAGATCATCTACCTGGAGGCGTTGATCCAGGCTCGTCTCTAAGATCTCAATGGCAAAATCTCGCTCTGCATCTTTATTGGTATTACGAATGCCGGCCCTAGGAATACGAACTTTTACCTCAACGGGCTTTTGATCTGGAATCTTAAGCTTATCACCATAGCGACGCTTAGCAACATACTGACAATATGGACAGCCTTCGGAGGATGTGGGCGCGGATTCGGAGGCAAGGCATTCAAGCAAGCGATCTAAGGTCGGCTCGATCCAAGAGGCATTGCCCACATACGGGATTAACTTGGTCTTGAACTCTAAGCGATCATCAAAGCTGCCATCGCCCTTCACACCATTGGCATAGACAAACCAGGCTTGATCTGAGACCTCAAGATTATTACCCCTCAAAAGCCACTGATAGAACTCCACCTGACGCTTATAAGAAATCTGCCAATCAGCATCCAAGTTCACTTCATCGGCCTTGCTGGTGGCTTTGTAGTCGACCACATAGTGCACCCCAAACATGTCGTTCCAGAGATCATCAATAGCCCCAAAGAACTCAATCCCACGGTAAGCGCGAGTGACACCCTTAAAGTTCTCACGCCAGCGATCAAGGGAGTCATGAACAGCAGGAACAAAAGACAGCCCCTCGCGGGCAAGACGCTCAGGAACCCCCTTGCCCCGAGAAACATCAAACTCATTCTTCAGGAGATGATCGACGGCCACATTCAGACTAAAGGGTGGCCCAGAAGGGCGCTTAATTTTGCTCTTCTGGTCTAGCCAAAAGCACAGAGGGCATTCAATAAAGAGATCGACTTTGGAGCGAGAGAGGCGCAATTTATTTTGTATCGCTTTGCTGCGAGCACATTTTGACAAATTCAATGGCCTTGGCGCTTGCTTCATGGATAGTTATCAGCTGATTCATAATAACTGGGTAGTTCCAATCGGAGGCCCACATTTCCATCGAATGTCTCAAGTCAGATTGAATAACAAAGTTCAACTGCCAGTCGTCAGGTTTTTTATATTCGCCTTTAATATTAACAAAGGCATTATCTTCGGGAAAAAACTTACTAAATTGAATCTTCTTATTTGTTTGTTCCATGCTTTCCTAAAATAGTTGTAAATTAGCGATTGCTTGGCTTATAGCCAATTCGATTTCCATTGTTGTCAAAGTAATTAATTACCCCGGATGGAGCGGGGACCTCGTACCCAATTCGATTACCCCGGTTGTCATAGACTCCATTAGTTGCACTAAAGTTATTTGGGGAGTTATTAAAGTTATTCGGACTATTCACCCAATTATTTGAGCTGTTATCAAAGTTATTGGGACTGTTAACCCAATTGTTGGGAGAGTTATTGAAGTTAGTGATAGCTTGTGCAAGCGCACTCTGACTCAAAAAGAAGCTAGATACCAAAGCAACACCAAAACCAAGGCCAACGAGACGTTTACGCATAGATCCTCCAAGTTAGTAATCGCAGAATAAGTAGAAAAAAGCTCACTAGGTGAGCCATGGGCTCAAGACAATAAAACTATTGAAACGAAGAGGAAAACCTCACCCATGCTGCTAAGCACCATTTTTACTAGCCTAGTTATCCCTATTCAAGTTCATCCAATGACACATAGCAGGTGGCAAAACTCCCAAGCACCCATGGTTCAGGCCGCCATTGATGCCGCCAGAATCATCGGTCTACCCCGATTTAAGGACCTTGATAAAGCCATGTACAAAACCATCTATATCAACGAACTTCATTCGGGCCCCTTGTACCGCGTGCATCCCAGAAAAGCATTCATCCGAGAGTATGTGAAATAAACCCCATAGGGATTGCCTTTTGGGTCAATCCCCCTCAACCACAAATTCCCCAAGCACTTTGCCACGCGCGACCTTGGCGTACCCACTAATCGGACCCTCTGATTTCAGATAGCTACCAATATCCGATCCTTTGGGTATCTCAAAGTACCAAAGCTCATTCTCATCCTCAAAACCAAGCTCCGCTAAGAACTTTCCCCAAGCTGAATTGAGATGCCCAAAGGGTAGGTTGGGGGTTAAGCCTAATGGATCACGAATTATGTTCTCGTGTTCTGCTTCAACTGGTGTGACTCGCCGAACAAGATACTCGGGCTTACACAAGTATTCCGGCTCATCTTCCTCTAACTCACGCATTCGATCCTCTTTTCTCTTCCTTGCCGCCCACACTAGAAATCCAGGCCAACCCACACTGATTGCCACAATGGCAATTGAGTACACCAAAACATCCTGTAGGTAATCCTTAAGGGTCTTGCCAAGCCCTAAGGCAGAGCGCATATCACGAACAAATTGAGATGGGCGATCTTTTAAGCTGATGCCATAGAACACAAGGGCAATAAATAAACCAGTACTCAAATAGCCATAGAGCCACATCAACCAAGAATTACTCATGCGCATTGACCGTGTTATGGACAGCACGTTTACTTACGACCAAGCCCTTCTTGATCTCAAGAAAGAGGTCGTACTCATATTGACTGGCATAGCCTCCATGAACATACTCAAGAAGTTTCCCTTGGGGTAAGCGGATCTCTCCCGAAAACCAATGAGCAAAGACACCGTCTGGATAGCCGGGGAATAGTTCAGCTAGACCAATAATTTCTTCATAAGAGCGATGTGCCTCTAAACGGACTAAATAGAGACCTTCGCTAGTCTCTTCATATCTTTTAATCTCCCATGTTCCTTCGTAGCCCCGCCAATTGGCAGTAGAGGGGGAGACAAACTCAATTCCGGTAGCCCGCAGATAAGGATTCAGGGGATTACTAAACATCATGAGTTGTTTGCCGTTGTAAATCAAAGTCTCAGATACTTGTGCGGTCATAAGTCTCCTAAAGTGATTACAGGAGAAGGAATATGACAGAGCGAAGGCTCAAAAGATGAGCTATTAAAAATTTATTTTCTAAATAACACTACTTAGTGTGTTTACTAAAGGGAGTTTGTTAATATTAAAAAAAATAAAGATATATTTTTTATCTTAACCAAGCTAATTTACGGATTGATATGGAATTGAATGAATTTCGGGATGATTTTTTGGAGGGTGTTCGAGCAAGAGTTTCAGATCATTCACTTTCTTCGGATTCAGCTTTTGTTTATGAAGTGTCTGATCGATTGTCTGAAGCTGAGGAATTTCAAGATTTCATTCCATGTCAGTTCATCGGTACAGGAATAAGAAATAAATCAATAAGAATAGATGGCTTCGAATTTGATGAAGCTGATAGCTCACTTAGAGTATTAATTGTAGATTTTTCGGGAGACCCCAACTTAGAAACAGTTACTCGAACTAGAGTGGATCAAATATTTGGTCAATTAAGAGCCTTTATTGAATTCTGCTTGGCAGGTGGATTTGAGACTGTTGAGGATGCTGATAATTTGGATTCTCAGGTAAGGGCATTTGCAAGTCTTATTAAGTCATCCAAACATTCAATTAGCAGATATCGGTTTTACTTAGTAACCGATTCTGTAATGAGCGATCGCATCAAAGATTTACCGGAGGATGAAATTGATGGGGTCATAGTCGAATATCACGTATGGGATATTTTACGTTTATACAACGTGGCGATCTCTGCTTTAGGCACCGAAGAGCTAGAGATTGACTTTACTGAATTTACCGATGAAGGCCTATCTTGCTTGCCAGCCAGCAAAAGCGAAGATTTTGATTCTTACATGTGCGTCATACCAGGTAAGGCATTGGCGTCTATTTACGAAAAATATGGAAGCAGGCTCCTCGAGGGTAATGTTAGGGCCTTTTTAAATACAACTGGAAAGATTAACAAAGGTATCCAAGGAACAATCAGATCTACCCCAGATAAATTTTTTATCTATAACAATGGTATTTCTGCAACTGCAACGGATGTAAAGTTTGAGGACTCTGATGGTGGACACAGGATTACATCAGCCAAATATCTTCAAATTGTTAATGGCGGCCAAACTACAGCTTCATTATTTGTAGCCCTAAAAAAAGATAAAGCAGACTTATCAAAAATTTCTGTACAAATGAAACTTACGGTTGTTAAGGTAAGAGATAGTGACACATTAGGCAATATGATCCAAGATATTGCGAAGTATTCAAATAAACAAAATAAAGTAAGCGATTCTGATTTCTTTTCTAATCATCCATTCCATATGGGTTACGAGAGGCTCTCTAGACGAATATTGGCCCCAGCTGCTGCTGGAGCTCAATTTAATACATATTGGTTCTATGAGAGGGCTAAAGGGCAATATCTTAATGAGCAGTCAAAAATGACTGTTAAGCAAAAAAAGGATTATCAACGTGAACATCCAAGATCTCAGCTTGTATTAAAAACAGATCTGGCCAAATCAGAAAACTCATGGCGCATGCTTCCACATATAGTAAGTTTGGGTGCGCAAAAAAATTTTTCTGGAGATAAGCCGGGAACTTTTGCTCGATACATCGACGACGAATGGGGGATAGATGGTGCTAAGTTCATTAATGATGTCTATTTCCGTGATTCAATTGCTAGGATTATTGTATTTAAATTTGTTGAAAGAATGGTCTCTGATGCCGATTGGTACAAAGGTGGGTATAGAGCTCAAATTGTTACCTATTCAATTGCAAAATTGGCATCCATGATTACAGAGTTATCTCCTGGCATTTCGGTCAATTTCAAGCAGATTTGGAATATTCAAAGCGTGTCTTCGGCTATGGCAAACCAACTAGAAAGGGTAGCTCAAGTTGTTTCACAGACTATAAATAGAACTCCGGTTGCCAATATGGATGTTGGTGAGTGGTGCAAGAAAGCTGATTGTTGGAATTTAGTGAAACAAGCCTCGATTGAGCTTTCAACAGAGTTTAAAAAAGAACTTCTAAGCTCTGATGAAAAGCAAGAAATCATGAAGGAAGGTAGAGCTCAAGGAAGGCTTGATGCCAAAATCAATGCTGAAATTGAAGTCATTTCTTTGGGGGATCATTACTGGAAGAAGCTTCATGATTGGAGTAAACAATTTTCACCCCTTTATGGACGCGATGAAAATTTAGTAATTGCTGCGTCACGAAAGGGCTGGCTTCCAAGCGATAAACAGGCTAAAGAGTTATTGCGCATACAGTCTGAAATGATTGAGCAAGGCTTTACTTCTAAATAATTCGCCGGTGGAAATTAATACCTTCGACTCTCTAATTGGCTTTCGTAAACCGCTATACGTTTCAGATAAGGCCCATATAGACACTGCCTCTGATGCGATAGGGGAATGGGTAAAAGCGTGTATATATATCGGCAAATGGGCAAAATCCTGCTACAGAAAAGATAATAGGCGCATAACGATTGTGGTCCTTCCTAGTCGCGAAGTTGCAACTGCATTCATCGCTCTAGGAGCCTTGATATCTAGCATAAGCTCCTATAAAGATGGGTTAAGTTGGACAAAATTCTCAACCCTTGATTCTGGCTTGGAAATTTACTGGAAGAAAGTTGAAACTGGCGAGTTATTCATCGGTAGGGTTATGGGTATTGAGCCAATTGGTTCTGAGCCGGCCATCAAATTAGAGATAACAAAATCCCGAAAGAGCAGAGATGTCGGTACAAAAATTTTGATCCCGGAAGGACAATTTAATAAATTTCAATTTAGCTTAGAGAAGCCTGCGTCTGTACAAAAGGAGGTTGATATAAATGCAAGTATTGCATTTATAGATCAGCTTATTGGTGACATATCACCTTCTTGGGCTAAATCTGATGGTCAGGATTTGCTGCTTGTGACAAAAATTAAGCAATTTCAATCTTCTATTGATTGTCTATTGGCGGCGGTTGGTGACGAGGCACTTCAATCAATAAAATTTCAATCTTTGCTTGGTTTTGAGAGGCTTGGGGATGGGAAGCATTCAAAGTTAAAAATTTCACACTCTAAAGGGAATTTAGAATCAACAGCAGAGCTCGTAATTCTAGATGGCCCAAGTGCTTTTTCTATAAAAGAGCACATCTCAGTCAGAAGCGATCTTTTAATAGCTTTTGACACGTTGGAATTCAACGAGAATGAATTGGCATTTGTGAATGAATTGGAGGTGGTTGCAGAGCCAGATGACTGTAAGGACGACTTGTTTTATGGGGCTAAAGAAAAATTCCCCGTTGGTTTTGAGGTCAGCTCATATTCATTTCCCAGGTGATTAAAAAATGAGTTCTCAATACTCACTTGCAGCCACACATTTTAAAAATGTTGCGGAATTTACCGTTGTTACCCACAAGGTAAAGGATGATGTTATTGCAGCTGTAACTCTCGCAGTCCTGAGCATATTCAAAAATCTCGATAAGTCAGATGATGATGCTAAAAATTTAGTCGGATTATTGTGGGTATTTAAGACAATATTAAATTCAACTTTAATTCCTTTGGATTATCCCGAGCTGAGGCTGAAGGAGAGGTATCGAGAAATATTAATTTTACTTAAAAATCAGAATATTGATCCTAAATTGGTTCACGCTCTTGAGACATCTATAGAGGCACTTTGGTCAAAGCACAAAAATTATAAGTTTGACCGTTTGCTAAGTATTTCACAAAATTTTTTGAGCCAAATAGGCCCAATAGGTTTAGTCGGAAAAATTTTATATGGTGATGATCCAACTTGTATAAAGTTCACTATAAGCAGTTTATCTAACTATGGCCTTCATGTTACGAAAATTGAAACAAAGCGGCAGATTCAAAGCTCAATCTTTGAAAAGATTTTTATTGTTTCTCCTCCAATGAGATCTTCGTTAGATCTAATGAAGTATATTTTTTACTCTGGTATAACACCGGAGGTTAATTTAGTTTTATATGAGCATGAAAATTTTTATACTCCACACCGTATTGAGTTACCAATATCCCAGATTTTCCAGACCAAGGTTCAGAAATTTAAAGCCTCAAAGATTGAGGCCCCAGTTTTAACGGCTGATACTAAAGATTATGAATTGAATTCTTGGGCTGAGGAAAGTTTCTGGTCTGATATTCACGGCGGAAGCCGAACTAAAACGACCCAGTCTGTTCCTGCGCATTACATACTTTTTGAAGGCGGCGAGGGTGCCTTCATGCCCGTATTGGGAAAAATACTACACATAGAGAAAATTTCTGTAAACGCTGATAAAGGTAATTTCAGTTACGATCTCTCATACGTAGATATCCTAGATTTAATTGAGGGAGATTACGTTTTGCTTCGCAAAAACTCATCAGGTTTTCTATTTAATGAAGAAATCGATGGAATTGAGGACGATGACGACGACGGTGTTTTGGATAAGATTACTGATTGGAAGAACGCTCTTAGCGCACTGTTGCTTACTAAGGAATATTCTGAAGTTGCTTTTCTAATGAGGTCTAAGGGTCTATCGGTCGCTGCCGGTAAGATTAAGCAGTGGGAGGGGGTTGATACGATTGCTCCAAACTCCGAAGCTGAATTTAAAGCATTAATTGAAGTTTTGGCTGAAGAGGGAAAATTATCTCCTGACGTGGGGAATGTAAAGTTATATGCTCAACAGAAATGGAGCGATATTCAAGAATATCGAATTTCACGCCAAAAGGCCGGATTAAGAGCGAGACACACAGTCTTAGAGGGTCTTCTGGCAAAAATTGAGGGGCTGGATATTGATTCATATGACGGAGCTAAAAACCTTGATTCGCAATTAGGTCAAAATTTACTAATTAGGCGCGTTGCTTCAATTGACCAATCTACATCTTATGTTCATCAATCAAACCTTTATAAGATTGATGATTTGAGGGGTAACAAATGGCTAAGATGATTCCGCCTGTGTTTTCATCTAGCACCCCGTTAGGTGAAATCGAATTTTTTAAGAAATTACGAGATGACCCTGGTTGCGATGGATGGGTTGCTTTGCACTCTCTAGATTTAAAAAGACATTTAAGCAAAATTGAGGGTGAGTTAGATATGGTTATCTTGGTTCCTGACCAAGGTATCCTTTGTATCGAACTTAAGGGATGCGATGTAAAAAGGCAGGATGGCAAGTGGATATATCCCTATGAAACCTCTAACGAGGGGCCCTTTAAGCAGGCCTCTAAAGGAATGCATTCTCTAAGAAAGTATTTAATTGAGAAAGATCCTATTTTTCAATCTACATTATTTTTTAGCGCTGTAATTTTTACACGTATAGATTTTGATGAGAAGTCGCCAGAGTGGCATCCATGGCAATTTATCGATAAAAGACTTTTTATTCGTAATCCAATTTCAGTAAATATTCTTAATATATTTAAGCAGGCAAGGGCATATCTGTCTAAACTCGGAAAAGTTGCAGGTTGGTTTGATCCTGATAAGTCGAAATTATCTAAAAATCAAATTGATCGCGCTGTTGATCTTCTTCGTAAAAACTTTGAGTACGTTGTTTCACCAAGGCATGATATTGAATCCTTAGAAAATAACATTAGATGCTTTACTGAGGAGCAATACTCTATTCTTGATAGCCTCACCGGAAATAAGCGATTACTTATTAGCGGTCCAGCAGGTACTGGCAAGACATTTTTAGCTGTTGAGTATGTAAGACGCCAGCTCTTAGAGGGTAAGCGTGTAGGGTTTTTTTGTTTCAACACACTTCTTTCGGGCTGGATTAAAACTGAGATGTCTTATGAGCTTAATGCTTATAAGAACTCATTACTGTGCGGCACATTTCATTCTTATTTGAGTTTGCTTGCAAATAGCCCTGCTAGTTTTGATTACGAAGAAAATTACTGGAAAGATATTCTCCCGCAAAAAGCATTAGATCAAATTCTTAATGACGAAAAATTTAAAGATCAACTTGATGTACTTGTTCTAGATGAGGCTCAGGACTTAATATTTAATGAAAATTACTTGGATGTGATTGATGTATCTTTAAATAGTGGCCTAGCTGGAGGCCGTTGGGTTTTTTTTGGTGATTTTGAGCGTCAAGCAATTTATGCTGGCAATGGATCAAGCTCGAAAGAGTCATTGCTAGCACCTCTAGAGAGGCGCGCCCCTAGTCTTTCGCAATATTCCTTGCGGAATAACTGTAGAAATGCTGAGTCTATAGCTGAAACGCTAACATTAACCGCTGGCATAACTCCAGGCTATAGCAAAATTCTTAACGACAATGAATCTGGCCTTGTTGACCCTCGATTTTATTCATCATCTGAAGTGCAGGAAGGTCTTGTCAAGAAAAGATTAATAGAGCTACTTAAACAATATAGACCTGATGAAATTGTGATCTTATCATCGCGCGCTGATGATAGATCGTGTGCGCATAGTATTGCATCTAGGTTTCCAGAGTTAGGGTTGACTCCATTTAAATCATCAGGTGTTGAGAGTATCAAGTTTACAAGCATTCATTCCTTTAAGGGGTTAGAGGCGCCCGCTATTCTTTTAACTGATATTGATAGTCTAGATAGTGAATCTTCAAAAGCGCTTTTATACGTTGGCATGTCTAGGGCTAGAATTAGCTTGACTATATTTTTTGCTGAGGCGTGCAGATCACAGTACGATAAATTACTTGATCAAGGACTAAGAAAGACTTCAAAGGCTTAAATGGGAAAACTAGAGAACCTAGAAAATCGAGATTGGTTAGCCGAGAGATTACGGGCTGAAATTGTAGGTCCTGATCCAGCTGGAGAACCGATTGCATTCGAAGTTGATGGAAAAGAACGTGTATTCACGTGGGAGCAATTGCGCGCACCCAAAAGGCAGCTTAATGGTGAGGAAATTATCTGGCAAGACCCCCCATCCAAAAGGTATGGTGCTGGAATTTTGTATCCTCAAATGGTTACAGAGATAGCTGAGTTAAATGAGGGCAGTCAATCCGATGAGGTATCCGAACTTCCGGAGGCGTCCGATAAAGAATTGAGTTTATTCAAAAAACTTGAAACTCAGATTGAGAAAAATCAGTTTAAAAGTATGAAAGCTGATGATTCCGAAGAGCTTGATGTAAATTTGGCGAATTCCTTTAAGCCGTCCGCAATAGGGCTTAGCTTTATGGTTGATCTATCAATAGAGAAAGATGGATTAGGTATCGATTTAGTAGCTGTAAATAAAATTAATAGATTTGAAAAGAGGGAGGTTATCCCAGCTTTTTACATTAAGAGAGAAATTAATGTGGGGGGCAAAGAGGGTGAAATAGGAGCTCAGCTGTCGAAACGTTCGATATGGAATAGGACTCCACTAGTAGGGCAAGATGGTCGTTACATTTCAATTTATTTTTCTCGTACAGAATTACTTGATAGATCGCCTTATCTCATTAAAAAGCTTGATATTCCCGGTAAGAGCCTTGAGATTGCACTCATAAAGAGAATCCTTAAATACTCTCATTTCGAAACAAGACTCATTACTGTTTCTTTGGTTAATCGTGCATTATCTGAAAAGTCAGTTGATGAGTCCGCGTTATTTCAATCTGGATTTAGAGTCTTTTGCAAATCTGGTTCTCAAGCTATTACACCTTATCCAGATCTCTCTCTTTCCTCTGGGGATACGATTGCGCCTCACTCCGATGAGATGGTGAATAAATTGCTTTATAGGCAATATAAAACCTTTGCGATTGGCCATGGTTGTGCCGCTGATTGGGATGGCATTTCGCCGGAAGTAGTTTCGAGCGTCTGGACTGATGTGATGCCAACTTATGAAATACCAACTATTAGTCCTGACCTATTCGTTGAGATAGATGGGGGTTTGGTGCCATTTAGATCAAGCATGCGCAAGCTCGGAGGTCTTCATGCTGAGGATGACGGCTTTAAAGAGATTAATCAATTAATTTCCCTTTATCAAAATTGGATTGAGGCTCTAAAAAAGGGGCTTATCAACCAAGACCAAAATATTGATAAAAAT
>Ga0214921_10008519_pt1 | contig 13262 bp, 13 predicted proteins | sample LL1505_MetaG_FD_177992 | JGI IMG/M metagenome (GOLD analysis project Ga0214921, IMG submission 177992) | Freshwater microbial communities from Lake Lanier, Atlanta, Georgia, United States - LL-1505 | ecosystem: Environmental > Aquatic > Freshwater > Lake | place: USA: Georgia | collected... | reverse complement strand
TTCGTGCGCCGCCTTTTCCTTCTTCAGTGCCCACGGATAATAAACCCACGCGTGGATGGGTTATCCCTAAAGCACTTTGGGCATAGATGGATCCGAATACCGCATTATGGACTAAATGTTCAGGTTTAGCTTCAGGATTTGCACCGACATCGAGCATCACGAAATGCCCTTCGCGACGAGGCATAATGGCCGCTAACGCCGGACGTTCCGCGCCTTCCATCGGGCGCACTTTAATGGTTCCGGCAGCGACTAAAGCTTTGGTGTTGCCGGTAGAAATAACGAGATCGGCCTGACCTGCTTTGAGCATGTCCAACGCGATCAACATCGACGAATCGCGTTTAGATTTAATTACCGTCATCGCTGCGTCATCCGGATTCACCACCGTCGCGGCATGTTTAAATTCAATGCGCTTAGATTTAAGTATGCGGTGCTCGGCGGCGAGTTGGCGTAAATTATCTTCGTGACCTACTAAAATAAGTTTATCGTCGGGCCCGACAAAACCTTCACGGAGTGCAAGGGCTGCACCAGCGACAGCTTCCGATGGACCTAAATCACCACCCATGCAATCGAGGGCGATTCTTTTTCCAGTGGGCGTGATTTCTTCGCTCATGATTGAACGGGCGTTGCCCGTAAAATTTGCTTAAGCCTCGGTATCGAGGACTTGACGACCACGGTATTTACCGGTGGTTGGGTCGACGCGGTGTGAACGGCGGAGGGCGCCTGATTCAGCATCGCGTACGAGCTTGGGAGCACGGAACTGATTGGCCCCGCGACGAAGGCGACTGCGACGTTTAGACTGTTTGCGTTTCGGATTTGCCATGGTTCTGCTCTGGTTGAGGGTCAGATGTAGAGTCTCCCTGCCCCCACGGTCAAGCCCCCTTTCAATGGCTTGCACTACTTATTTGCCTCGATTGGCTGGGGGCATGGCCAAATCGCCCGCCCTTTTCCTCGATCGGGATGGAAATCTCATCGAAGACCACCACCACACCTGCCAAGTTGACCAGGTAGCCCTTATTTCAGAGGTGAAACCAGCCCTCAGGGCCTGTTTATCGGCCGGCTATAAGCTGTTTATTCTGACCAACCAAAGTGGAATCAATCGAGGGATTTTCACCTGGGAACAATACCATGCCTGTAATCAACGTATGCTTGAGTTGCTCGATTTACCGACCCCAGGAATTTTAGAAATCAAAGCCGCGCCCGAAAAACCAGATGAGCCTTCATTATACCGTAAACCGAGTCCTCGATTTATTTTAGAAATGATCGAGCAACATGAATTGGATGCCGCTCGTTGCTGGATGGTAGGTGATCGCATCACTGATTGGGATGCTGGATTAAATGCCGGAATAAAATCATGCGCCGTGCGCAGTGGAGCCGGCCGCGTAGAAGATTTTATTTATGCCGAGAAAATGAAATTCACTATTCGCCAAGACTTCCCTGAGTTTGTTCGTCGGGATCTCGGTTTGAATTGGGATAAATAAAAAGGGCGAACTCGAAAGTTCGCCCTTTAAAATCAATGTTTAAACTAAATTAGCCCTTAGGAGTTTCGGTAGGAGCAGGTGGGCACTTTTCGCCGTCTTTTTTCTCAGGGCAGGACTCGCTTTTTACAGGCTCAGTCTTCGCAGGCTCAGTGGCTGGCTCATCTTTTTTAGAGCAGCTACCGCAATGGTTTGTGATTTGGCTTTTAGGTGCATCGTTTGGGCAGCAAGGCGCGCTTTCATCGCCTTTCTTTTTTTCTGTCTCACCAGCAAAGCTGGATACAGAAGTAATCGCTAAGGCGACTGCAGCACAGGTTAATAAACGGAGGAATGAGGATTTCATTGGTAATTGAGAAGAACTATAACCTAAAAGCTACATCTACTTTGTCAAATAATGCTCTAAATTGCTGGTTGTTATGAACTTATTCATTTTTGAGCAGGCATTAAATAAACTGCTACTAGGCAACCAGTTACAACCGCTGTTGGTAGAAAAGACCTTTTTGTTTTTTACCGCATTTACTTCTCTGACGGCAGGCAATTCCCCAAACTCGCTCAAACGTTCTGCGGATAAGGTGATCGGCCCATCAACTGGATTATTATTTATCCACAAAATGACATCGGGGTTAAACCGAGCAATCATTTCCCAGTCGCACTTAATCCAGGTTGAGTCAGGGAACGGCAACTCGAATCCACTTTTCTCTAGCGGCCCAGCGAGATAGGAATTTTTTCCTGCCATCATCCCGTCCCAAATAACTAAAAGTTTCTTGGCTGAAGCAGAACGATTTTTTTCCAAAGCTAAAATTAAATCATTCACCAAAGTTTCTTGGCCCACGGCCTTCCCAATTAAACGTATATCATCAGCAACACTGTTTTTATTTTCGGGTGAGAGTACTAATACGTTCAAGCCGGCTTGACGACAACGCTCTGCCCACAACGGATTCGCCAGTCTAGGTAAAATAACTAACGTGGGTTTTTTCTGTAATAATTTTTCTAGGTCGGGATTGAATACATCACAATCTCGTGAGGCTGAATGCTGAGCGGGCAGAGGGCACCACTTCGTGGCCGCAACGATTTGTGACGCACAGTTTAAATCGTTCAGCGTCTGGGTTGCCCCTGGACTGTAACTCGCAATTCGTAAGGGTTCAGCAGCACCTGCCCAACTGAAAGAGAAAAGCATCAATAAAAGCTGACGAATCATTGAGAGGACAGAATCTCAGCTAATCGTAGCGCCGATTCAAAGCTTCCACCATCAACCACGCCCTTTCCAGCGATTTCAAAAGCAGTACCATGATCCGGGCTGGTGCGAACATGCTTTAATCCTAGGGTCAGATTAGCGGACGTTGAAAAATCGACCAATTTTAATGGGGCTAGACCTTGGTCATGATACATCGCCACCACGCCATCAAACTCGCCTTTTAAGTGCCGGTAAAAAGCAGTGTCGCCGGAAAGAGGTCCAGTGATATCAAACCCTTCGCTGCGGAGTGTTTCTACAACAGGTTGAATGAGTGTTTTATCTTCCTGACCGAGCAGACCATTTTCTCCTGCGTGTGGATTTAATCCGCACACGGCAATGCGTGGATTTTTATCCCCCAGTTTTTTGCGCAACTGAACAAGGGCTAAAATCGTTTGACGAATATTAATCGAATTTATTTGGCTCGCCACTGATTGCAGCGGGATGTGCCACGTCACCAGCCCCACCGTCATTTTACCACCCGCAAATGCCATGACGGGTTCGCCATGCCAGTGATGAGCAAAGAATTCTGTTTGCCCAGGGAACTTGTAACCTACTTGCGATAAATTATTTTTACTTACGGGACCGGTAACAACCGCCCGAAACTTTCCTTCAGTGACTCCTTTCGCTGCCAGCTCCATCGCGGCGATGGCGATACGGCTGCCTTCAGCATCGGGCTTTCCAGAATTAATAATATAATTACTGGATCCGACCGCGGAGGACTCTGGATTTTTTATACCGAGGCTTTTTAACCAAGAAAGCGGTCCGATGGGTGCGACATGATTTAATGCTTCGGGATGTGATTTGATCCACGCAGCAATAAGTTCTGGGCCAACGCCCGCCGGGTCACCACAGGTTAAGGCAATCGGGGCTTGGCTCATTCGGGTTGGACAAAGCGTCCACGTTTTCCTCCTAAAAAGAAATTAAGAAATTCCAAAGCTTCGGGTGTGATGAATTTGCCCGATTTTAGGACTGATTGTGCCAGAGCGACACAATTTCCGCCGGGTGCGTAAACCCAGTGGTAAGCTTTTTTAATTTCAGCAATCGTCTCATTGCTGAGTCCTCGTCTTCGCATGCCCACTAAGTTTAATCCAGAAATTTCATTTCGTGAGTGGGCTAAACCATTCGGCGGAACATCTTCGGTGATGACGGCATTACCCGATGTCATAGAGCCTTTACCCATTCGACAGAACTGATGGACGGCAACTCCGCCACTCACAAAGGCATGATCGCCCACGCTTACGTGTCCACCGAGCATGCATCCGTTGGCGAGAATAACATGATTGCCCGTCGTACAATCGTGAGCGACGTGCGCTCCCGCCATAATAAAATTATTTCTACCAACGTGCGTTGTACCGCCTTCAGAGGTTGCACGGTGAATAGTGACGTGTTCACGAATGACAGTGGCATCGCCGATGCTGACATTCGAAGAGGTTGAGGGATTAAAATGAAGATCTTGGGGGTCGCCACCAATGACGGCGAAATGATCTACTTTCACTTTATCACCCAGCACTGAACCTTTTTTAATAATCGCCTGAGCACTAATCTCACATTCATTTCCAATTGAAACATTCGCTTCGATAATCGCTAATGGCCCAATAACTACAGCGTTTCCTAGTCGGGCGGAGGGATGAATCTGGGCGGAAGGATGAATCACTTGGAAGAAGGATTGTTGGAGAATAGCTCAAGCTGCGCGGGTTTGACCATATCGTAGACGCGTAGCAGACGTAAAAGTTGCAGAGTGTCAGAGCGGGCGTAGCTTTGATTCGATTCTACATTTTGAATCATATTTTCTAAAATCGTTCGGAATGTAATCACATGGTCAACGCCACTTTGTTTAAGCAGAGCAATACTTTCTGCACGTTGGGGTTCTTGTGCGGGTAGACCAGGTAGAATTAATATTTTAGATAAATTTTCATTTTCTGTTTGGCGTAATTCCGCAAATGCAATTTTGGCAGCTTCGACTGCTTCTTGTCGGACAAACTCGAGTAAGTCTCCTTTACGTATCATTGTCGGAGTAATTGCTTTGGTGGTATGCCATGCTTTAACGGCGACGACGGCAGCAGTAATTCCTGGTAAGTCGGCGGAGAAAAGTTGAAATGGGAGTTGAGCATCGCGACGGGGTGATGGATTGATCACGTACAAGTCGCCTTCTTCGTCGGCTCGTTTGCGACGTGATTGCACGGCGTACTTGCGTGATTGGCGCACGAAGAACCCGTTCACTTCAAAGTATTCTCTTACTAGGCTGTCGTCAAAACCCGCCATAGTCAGAACATTGCCACCGAATGGCCGTTCGGGTCAATCTGCGATACTCGATTATAAAACGAAATCAGCCGGCGCAATGGCCACAGTGAATTCGCCTTTCATCGAGCCAGCTTTCAGTAATGGGACTAATTCACCGAGTGCCGCCGTGCGAATTGTTTCATGTAATTTAGTCAGTTCGCGGCCGACGCAGACGACGCGGGCGGGGCCCAGAATCTCGAGCATCTCATCAGCAAAATCGGCCATCCGATGGCAGGATTCGTGGAGTACGATCGTTTCATCGCTTTGCAGGGATTGCTCCAAGAAGCGTCGACGTGCGGCAGACTTCGGCGGGAGAAATCCCACAAATCGAAATGCATTCGTGGGGAGTCCCGATGCGGAAAGCAGGGCGATGATCGCACAAGGGCCGGGTAGAGGAGTGACGGTGAGTTTTCGGCGACGGCATTCGCGCGTTACCCGAAATCCTGGATCACTAATTCCAGGCGTACCTGCATCGGTAATTAACGCTACTACCTGTCCGGCTGAAATTTTTTCTGCCAACTCAATCGCCACTTCTTTTTCATTATGCTCATGATAAGCAATCATCGGTTTTGATATTCCGATGTGTTTGAGTAGCCCGATGGTGACGCGCGTATCTTCGCACGCGATTAAATCGCAGGCCGTTAATTCTTTTTTAATTCGGTCGGTGAGGTCGCCCAGGTTTCCTAACGGCGTAGCCACGACCAGAAGTCGACCACCGGCCTTGGGATTTGACCCAGGTTCATGTGAACCTGGTGTAGTCATTAGCGATATCCAGATCCGCCAGTCGGACCCATCATGCCTGGAATACCACCTTGCCACGAAGCAGGTTGCGCTTGTGGTAAAGTCGAATCGATTGGCTTCTCTGTGGTCTCACAACCTGCCAGTGCCATTAAGACAAGGGCTAGAGTGATGAGATGGACAAACCGCATACTAATTAATTGTTCGCGATTTTACCGGAGATTGGCTCGAGAGTAACCACTTCACCGTCAGAGAATTGATCAACTTGTGAATCGATTAAAATTTGCGCAATGCACTGAGCGGTTTGAACTGACTCGATGCGAACTTTGCCAACCTCGGCACCGTTCACTTGTACTTTGAAAACACTGCGGGCTTTGATGCCGTCTAACTCACCTACGGAGAAACACACTAATCCATTGTCTGAATCAATACGAACAACGCGTGTTTTAACGGTTTCCGGTGCGAACTCGGCTTGTAATGAGTTTACGGAAGGTTGGGAGAGTGGATCGCGAGGATAGGAAGGCTTGCTGCCCGTGGAACTTAAGAATGAATTATAAAGTTGAGCGTAGAGTTGCACGACGGAGTTGCGGCTCTCTTCAGCTTTGGTGGTCTTAGCAATTTCGGCATCGAGTTGTTCTTTGGTGAACATGCTCGCAGTTTTTTCTTTTTCTTTAACTAGCTCTTGTTTGATGGAGTTGAGCTCAGAAGTGAGTGAATCTTTTTTGCTGGTTACATCGGCAAGTTGGGAGGTCAGTTCATCACGCTTACGGGTGAGCTCAGCAACGTTGCCTTCGAGGCCTTCGACTTTAGCATTCAAGCCTTCGATCTTAGTCTTTTTGTCCGCAACATCGGCTTCGAGGTCTTTTTTGATTCCTTCGAGCTCAGCAATTTTAGTGCGTTTTTCGTCGACCAGAGTTTTGAGTTTGGAGCCAATCGCTTCCATGCGCTTATCAAATTGTTTAGGTGCAGCGATTTCGGAGTCCGTGACAGTCCATTCAGTGTTTTTCATTCCGGCATCGACTTTGCCTTTCAGGAGGTAGGCAAAAACGCATGCAGCAATCGCGAGGACGATTCCAAGGATTCGGATGGCGAGATTAACGGACTTATTCATTTGGGGGTAGGGTGGATAAAAGTTATTTATGCCTGAAGGTAGTCAAACGGGGGTCCGGGTTTTCTATTGATTCAATAGCGCCGGGGTTCGACGAGGCATGTAGCAAGACTTTGAACACAAGTTCCTCTGCGCCTACAAGTCCAATCTCTTTACAGATATTTACAGGGGTAAACCACTGTCCTGGGTGTTTATTTAAGTGCAAAATAGCACGGGTCCTTACTTTGAGGGTTTCCGCGGCCGCCTTCTTGCCCGCTTCGACCCCTGGTTGGTGGTAAGCGTTGATATTCAACAGGCTAGCGTAGAGCCCGACCGTGCGTTCAAAAAGAGCGATTATTTGACCAATGGTCTGAGCGTCGACCTGATTAAGGGTGAGGGTGATACTTCCGCGCCCACTGTCAGACAAGGCTTGGCGAGTTCCTAGATAGAACGCTTGAAGATAATCACCCGAGGTGGTGTCGGGGTCAACGAAGGGCGAGGCTCCTTCGCGGTCTTTTAATACTTCGATGAATACCGCAAAAAAATTATTTAATCCATCACGCAGCTGTTGCACGTACGCATGTTGATCGGTGCTGCCTTTGTTCCCGTACACAGTGAGCCCCTGATAAACTTTTTTACCATCAAGATCAGACTCTTTGCCGAGCGACTCCATGATTAACTGTTGAAGGTAGCGTGAAAATAAAAGTAAGCGGTCTTTATACGGAAGAACGACCATGGCTTTTTTGCCCTGTCCGTCGGTCAAGTGATACCAAGCTAACGCGAGTTGCGCGGCGGGATTTTTTTCTACATTTTTTTCGCGGGTGAGCTCATCCATTTTTTTCGCACCTACTAAAAGCGCATCGATATCGATTCCTTGCAGTGCGGCGGGAAGCAGGCCGACCGGACCTAATTCGCTGGTGCGTCCACCCACCCAATCCCACATCGGGAAACGTGCTAACCATTTTTCTTTGACCGCGATTTGATCAAGTTGACTGCCTTCACCTGTAATGGCAACCGCATGGGCGCTGAAATTTAATCCAGCTTTTTTCCATACGAGTTCGCTTTCAATTAAACCATTACGAGGCTCGGGTGTGCTGCCGGATTTCGAAGTGACGATGACGAGCGTAGTGCCTAATTTATTGCCTAGGTTTGCAAATACCCGGTCCATGCCATCGGGATCCGTATTATCAATGAAATGAATTTTTAATTTGTCGCCCGCTGTGCCTAAAGCATCCGCGACGAATTGGGGCCCGAGAGCCGAACCTCCAATGCCAATACAAAGACAGTCGGTAAATTTTCCTTTAGCTCCTTGGATAGATCCGCCGTGCACAGCTTTCGTAAATTGATGAATCGATTGTACGGCTTTTTTAATTTCTGCAGTCAGTGTGGCTTGCGGAGCTAATTCAGGTGCGCGTAACCAGTAATGACCGACCATTCTTTTTTCATCAGGATTTGCGATGGCGCCACTTTCTAATGCGCTCATATCCGCTAATGCTTTCGCGATTGGCGCGGACATTTTTTCTTTAAAGCCAGCAGGGGCAGGGGCCCGACTTAAATCTAAAGCGAATCCCAACGTCGGGAAATTAAGTAGATGCTTACTATAAGAATCGAAAGAGGTGTCCACGATGCACTACACTCATCGGCGACGCTCAGTTTGGCAATCCCCGATGAGCAAAAATATCAATTTACCCCTTATTTTATCTTATTTATTAGTCTCCGTCCGTCACGGCACCTTCCGAGGCAGATGAAACTGACTTCGCGTATTTTGCTAACGCACCGCGCTTTTCTTTGCACGGAGTAGGTTTCCAATTTTTAAGACGCTGACTGATTTCCGCATCGGACACGGAGAGATTGATCTGATTTTTCACGGCATCGATCGTGATGACGTCACCGTTTTGAATAACAGCGAGTACGCCACCGACGGCCGCTTCGGGAGTGATGTGTCCGACCACGAATCCGTGACTACCCCCAGAAAATCTTCCATCGGTAATCAAGGCGATGGTTTTGCCTAAGCCTTTGCCCATGATAGCGCTGGTCGGTCCAAGCATTTCACGCATTCCAGGTCCACCCTTGGGTCCTTCATTGCGAATGACAATCACGTGACCATCTTTAACTTCGCCTTCTAAAATTCCTTTGAGCGAAGCTTCTTCAGATTCATACACAATCGCTTTGCCGCTAAAACTATTTCCTTCTTTGCCCGAGATTTTTGCCACGGCACCTTGCGGAGCAATGTTACCACGAAGAATGCGTAAATGACTATCAGGTTTAATCGGATTACTGAATGGACGAACCACATCTTGATCCGCCGCATAGGGCTTAACATTGGCAAGGTTTTCAGCCACGGTCTTACCAGTTACGGTTAAGCATTTTCCATGAAGCAGGCCCTTGTCTAAGAGCATTTTCAATAAAGGTTGCAGACCACCGATACGAACGAAGTGCGCCATATTGTATTTTCCGCTAGGCTTTAAGTCGCAGAGTACTGGAACTTTTTGACCAATGCGTTCGAAATCTTCGAGGCCGATTTTTATACCTGCCGAGTGGGCCATGGCGATTAAGTGCAGAACGGCATTCGTTGATCCACCGAGTGCAATGACCACGGTGATGGCATTTTCAAAAGCTTCTTTAGAGAGAATATCTGATGGACGAATATTTTTCTTAAGTAATTCCAAGACGGCTTTACCCGCACGATCACAATCCGCTAATTTGTCTTTCGAGTTCGCTAACTGCGCCGAGCTGTCGGGTAAACTTAAACCCAACGCTTCAATCGCTGAAGCCATCGTATTAGCAGTGTACATACCGCCACACGAGCCCTCGCCAGGAATCGAGCATGACTCAATTTCTTTGAGTTCAGTTTCGTTAATTTGATTAGCCGAAAATTTTCCAACCGCTTCAAAAACCGTGACAATATCGGCCGCTTTACCGTGGTGTAATCCAGGGACAATGGTTCCGCCATAAACGAAGACGGAAGGGCGATTTAATCGCGCCATCGCCATCACGCATCCAGGCATATTTTTATCGCAACCGCCGATAGTTACGAGTCCGTCAAAACCTTCGGCACCGGCAACGGCTTCCACCGAGTCGGCAATAATTTCACGTGATACCAGAGAGTAGCGCATACCTGGCGTACCCATGGAAATGCCGTCTGAAACGGTAATCGTACCAAAGATAATCGCCTTGCCGCCTGCTTCATCCGCTCCCTTGGCGGCTTGTACGGCCAAACGATCGATGTGCATGTTGCAGGGGGTGACCATCGACCATGTAGAAGCGATGCCGACGACTGGCTTTTTAAAGTCTGCATCGGTAAAGCCCACGGCTCTCAACATGGCACGGCTAGGAGCGCGGTCTGGTCCGTCTACCACTATGGAGGAAAATTGACGTTGGTTGTTTGAATTGGTCATGGTATGAAAGTCTGCGGTTGTCAGTGGGACGGTCCCCCTTAATAAGGAGTTCAATGGACTTTGTGGTCCATCCACCCGTTCGACAACCTGAATTTAAGACCTTCCTATCCATGGAATTCAACCTCAAGAAAATTATTAAGGCCCTCCTCCTTTCGACCTCGGAGGCCGTGTCCATCAAAGACATCCAAAAAGTCGTCCAACGCTACCATGCACAAGCTGTCCATGAGAAGAGTGAGGAAGGGGCTACCTCTGCAACCGATGCACCCGCTCCAACCGAAGCTCCTGTTCAAGAAGTGATTCAAGACATTATTAAACAAGTCCCCACTTTGCTCACGGCGACCCAGATCCGTGAAGCGGTAGATATTCTCGAGGCTGAAATGCGCGATGCCAATGACTCCGCACGAATCCTCCAAGGACCCGAAGGTTTTCGCTTAGTCATTTCTCCAGCTTACGCTGATTGGGTTCGACTCCTGCGCGGCGAACCTCGTCCGCAACGTCTGAGTCCAGCTTCTTTAGAAACTCTTTCAATCATCGCTTATCGTCAGCCCGTCACGCGTCCAGAAATGGAAGCGATTCGCGGCGTCTCGGTAGATAGCGCACTCAACCGTTTATTGGAATTGGAATTAGTAGCGGTGACAGGTCGTGCCGATTTACCCGGTCGCCCGATTCAATACGGCACCACTGATAAGTTCTTAGATTTCACCGGTCTCCGCACTCTCGGCGAATTACCCGCGTCCGACGTTTTATCGCCCGCACAAATTTCGGAGTGGATCACCCGTGCGACCACGCCCGTAGCGGTGGGCGACGCCGAAATGGGTTTGCCGCTTGAAGATAATTCTAGTTCGGTAAACATTGATTCAGATTCACCACCTTCTTCATGAGTTTAGACGAACATCGCAAATCCGTTGATCGCATAGACAAAGAAATTCTTCGTCTATTGGGCGAGCGTTTGCAGGTCGCTAAAGCCATCGGCGAAGCGAAGTTAAAATCAGGCGCGCCCGTTTATGCTCCACAGCGTGAAGAACAAGTTCTTCGATCTTTAGTTGAAGCGGCGCCCGCATTGCCCGCCTCGGGTATTCGTTCGGTTTTCCGCGAAATTATTTCTCTCTCCATCGGTGCACAAATGGCCAAGCCCGTGGCGTATCTCGGACCTGAAGGTTCATTCACCCAACAAGCACAAATTCGTGCGTTTGGTTCGAGCGTGCCTGCGTTACCTTTGAAATCGATTAGCGATATTTTCGCAGCGGTTGAATCGGGCGAGGCCTCTTATGGCGTCGTGCCCGTAGAAAATTCTACTGAAGGTGTCGTGAGTCACTCGTTGGATTTATTAGCTGAGTCCGAATTAAAAGTGGTCGCGCAAATCACCCTCTCGGTTGAACAATGTTTGATTGGTTTTGGACCACTCAACGAAATCACTCACGTACTTTCTAAAGACATCGCGCTCGCGCAGTGTCGCGGCTGGTTGTCTCGTCATGTACCCCAAGCCACACTAGTCGAAACTGAGAGTACCGCTGCGGCGGTTGAAAAAGTGATGAAAGAGCCCAAGGGTAGTGCGGCGGTTGCGGCCGCCTCTGCTGCGGAATCTCGCGGTGTTCCTATTCTTTCCCGCGGTATTCAAGATCGTCGCGATAACGCGACGCGCTTCTTTGTCATTGGTACCGCCGCAAATTCTCCAGGTAGTAAAGATGAAGTCACCAGTGTAGTTTTAACTTTAAAACATGAGCCTGGCGCACTTCAAGCTGCACTCAGTTCATTTTCTGACCGTGGGATTAATTTGATTCGTATTGAGTCACGACCCAGCCGTCGTCGCGCTTGGGAATATTTATTCTTCATTGATTTCCCGGGTCACTGGGAAACTCCTGCCGTTCAAGAAGCCGTCGTCGCCCTCAAGGGACGCTGTGAAATCGTCAAGTGGTTGGGTAGCTATCCGCAGTCCGCGGGATGAATAAAAAAACCATAGGCACGATTTTGGTCACCGTTTTAATGGTGACTACGCTCGTGTCCTCATGGTTGTGGTGGCGTGCATGGTCCGCACCTTTAGTGGACGTTTTTTTTAGACCCACTTTTTCGATTCACGGAGTCAGTGTAGGTACGCCTGTCCGAGTTCAAGGCGTGGTTGTCGGACAAGTTTCCTCCATTGGTCTCTCGCTCGACAATGAAGCTAAACTACGTCCACAGGTAAATCTTAGTTTGAATCCTGAGGTGCTAGACAATCGTGGATTTGCTGAACGTTTACGGGGTAAAAATTTAAAAGAAGAGGTGGCTCAAGGACTTCGCGTTCATCTCGTGGTCGTGAGTCCAGCTTCGGGCTTACTTCAGGTAGAATTATTCTGGGCTAAAAATGATCCCGCCCCCGAAGGCTTACAGGCTAATGAAATTCCTGCGACAGGGCAGACGATGCAACGCGCGATGGAGCGTTTAGTTAAAGAACTGAATCGTGCGACCCAACGTGATCTCGAAAAAATTGCGCAAGACTTAGAAAAAGACTTAGATCATTATTTTCCTAAATCGGACCCCGCCTTCGCTTCGGCCTTCTCGGCTAAATTAATCGCTACCAGCGAATCCTTGGCTACCGCTACGAATCCAGAAAATTTTGGACCTAAATTGAATCGAATTGCCGAAGCCTGCACGGCCCTGCGTTCTGATACTGAAAATATGAATAAAGATTTTAGTCCGGAAAATTTGATTATCCTCCAGGCCCATTTGGCCGATGCCACCGCCGCTCTCGATTCCTTCACCGCTTCACTCGAGGGTTCGCAGTCTAAAATTAATGCTTCGGCCGCGGAAATTACTGCTTTGTTTCAGTTGATTTCTCGTGGGGCCCGCGATTGGAAAGAAAAAACTGAAGCCTTTGGTCGAGAACCTCGGCCTTAATGCTGAACAGGCTTGCGGACAGGCAGGCCTCAAGCGTAAGTCAGAACCCATCATCTTATGGCTGAACCTACCGACAAAATGGAGTCCATCATTAACCTGTGCAAGCGTCGCGGGTTTGTTTTTGCATCTTCCGAAATCTACGGCGGACTCAATGGATTTTTTGACTACGGCCCCCT
>Ga0214921_10008518_pt1 | contig 13263 bp, 13 predicted proteins | sample LL1505_MetaG_FD_177992 | JGI IMG/M metagenome (GOLD analysis project Ga0214921, IMG submission 177992) | Freshwater microbial communities from Lake Lanier, Atlanta, Georgia, United States - LL-1505 | ecosystem: Environmental > Aquatic > Freshwater > Lake | place: USA: Georgia | collected... | reverse complement strand
AGTATTAGTATAGCGCGCGGTTCTGTGTGCTTCATCAAATATAGCAAAATCAAAATCAATATCTTTTACAACATGAGATGAATTATATACACAAATAATAATATATCTAGATCTAGTTATATGTTCGGATAACTTTTCTACATAATCATTAGTACAACTAATTAATAAAATATCATTTACATTATAATATTTTATCCATTCATTATATGTTTGTTCGACTAGATATAAGGACGGGACTAATATTAATATTTTATCAAAACCCATAATTGACGTAAATATACTAGATAACATTGTTTTTCCATAACGACAAAATAAATTCCAAATCGCTCTATCATTATGCATAAAATGATTATAAGATGTTATAATATTTTCTTGTTGTTCTTTAATTAGTAGATTATAATAAGAAATTTTATAATCTGCAGTAAATATCTTATTAAGATCAAACAGACATTTTGCAACAGGACGAATTACCTCAATATATGGAGTCATATTAGTTGTTGAAGTCTCAAAATATTTATCTAGATCTTCAATCGTTGAATACATAGAGTATTGATTAATTATAAAATTTAATTTGTATTCATCTAGATTATTTAATTCTTTTGGTAGATTTGAAAGTTCTAATAGCTTATTATATGATATCATATTTATAGTTATCTATTAAAATAATAGATTATTATTTAAGTTTTTATTAATCAATTTTTTATTTTATATTCAACTATGTTGAATATAAAATAAAAAGTTAATAAGCTGTTCCTTATCAATTTTTTATTAATCATGTTAATTAAAATTAAGAAAAGTAATGACTAATTTATTTAATATTTTTATGAATTATAAATTATCCGTTATTTGTGTTGGTAATTTTCTTTAATAATATTTATTGATATTTATATAGACAGTATAATTTCTTTATTAAAAGAATTTAAAATAAATCTCTCTCTCTCGCTAAAAAAATATTTTTTAAGTGAAAATTAAGTAAAAATTAAGTGAAATTAAGTAATTTTTACTTAAAAAATATTTATATAATATTATATAAAATATATAAGATGTTATACAAATGCCATCGTTGTAATAAAGAATTTAATCAAAAATCTAATTATACTACTCATTTAAATAGAAAAAATCCATGTAAAATTATAATAAATAGTGTTAATAGTAATAATATTATAGAAAGTATAATAACACAAGAAAACACACAAAAATTAAAATGCAATTTTTGTAGTAAATTATTTTCAAGAAGAGATGCATTATCAAGGCACATAAAAAATTATTGTAAAGAAAATAAAATAATAGATAAATTAAAAAAATTAGAAAATAAAATAGACATATTAAAACAAGAAAATGAATTATTAAAAAAACAAATAATAATATTACCAAAAACAAAATCAAAAATATCTATACAAAATCAATCTAATATACAAAATCAATCTAATATACAAAATCAATCTAATATACAAAATCAATCTAATATACAAAATCAATCTAATATACAAAATAATATAACAAACAATATAACAATTAATTTTGGAGAAGAAGATATGAGTAAATTAACTGAAAAAGAAATTTTAACAGCGTTAAAATCATTGTCAAATTGTTTTCAAAATTTAGTAAAAACAGTTCATTTACACCCTTGAAGATTTAAAATGAGACAAAATTTTAATATATAAATATTTATATATTAAATGTCTAAACATAAAAGTGAAGATTATAAATTATCTGCAGTTAAATATTATCTTAAAAATGATGTTAGTTTAGATAATGTATGTAATATTTTTGATTGTTAAAAACAATCTTTATATAGATGGGTTAAAAGGTATGAAGAATTAGAAGAAATAAAAAGATTAAATAGAGAACCAAAATCATATAAAATAACAAAAGAACAAGTTAAATATGCTATACAAAAATTAAAAGAAAATGAACAAATAACAATGGAAGAATTACATAAAATAGTTAAAAAGAAATATAAAGATTTTGATATTACACCACAACACTTAGGACAAGTAATTAGAGATAATAACATAACAAGAAAAAGAACAAATGCACCAATAGAGCAGTACTTTAATCAAATAAAACATTATTTAAGATTAAATAAAAAAGTATTAAAGTATGATGAATTAGCTATCGCTATAACAAATTATTAAAAAATTGAAATGTCCCATCCTAATTTTTTATTTAGTTATTATGCTTACGCATAATAACTAAATAAAAAATTGAATCTATTATCATCTAATAATATTATATTATTATTATTATAAACAAACAATAATGTCCCCTAATATTGAATTTGATATCAGACTCAGAGAAAGATGTCAATATACTGATCTAAAAGCATTGATACATATTGCAGGAACATTTCATAATACTAAAATAGATGATATATATTATATTCTACAATTATTTACAACATATCAAATAATAGATAAAATATATACAATGGATGATATTAAAGATGAAGTATTATTATCAAGACATTTAAATTACGATGCTGATTCTGGTATTATAATTAATACATTAATTAATGATTCAACAATATTATTTTCGGTAGATGTTTATATTCAGAAATTAATAAGCACATAATTAGAATGATTGTAATTTAACAGATATAGATTAATGATTAAATTACCTCTATTATTATCTAAATTATATGGTAGTCCTTTATTTTTAATATTAATAGATATATAGTCGCCATTAAATGAGTGTTCTTTTAGTGGATTATCTGTAGATATATCTATTATGGTATTAAAATAATTAATTTGTTTATTAAATCCATAAAATAGTTCATACATTGTAATACTATCATTATAAATAATATTATAGTTATCTTTTGTAATATGTGGCGGGCAAATATATTTTAATTTTATGATAGCGTTCCCTATATCGGTTATTGTAGTATCATCTATTATTTTATCCCCTGCTTTATCAATAGTTATTTTATTATCATATAATGGTATATTATATTTTAAGGTATCATTATCAATTATAACATTATTTTTATAGACTTTGCGCCGGATTGTTATTTCTTTTATCCTATTATGATAAACGTCATCAATATTTACATTGACTGAACCAATTATATTTAATGTATTATAATCGGGGGTAGATAATATATTAGTTTCTGTAGTATTTTTATTAGGTGTATGAATAAAAACTTCTTCTAATTCTTTAATATCAATATTTAAATCAATATTATCTAATATTCTATGAATTAAATTCTGAGCTATAATATTAATATCACCATCTTTAATATCATTCATAATATCTGGTCTTAACATTATATTTTGAATAATATGTGGATCAGTTATTTTTCTTAAGAATTGAAATAGAGTATCAATAAAATTTTGTTTTTTATTTTTATTCATTTTGTCATATTTTGATTTTTTATCAATATTTGATAAAATTTCATAAGCAATACGAATTTGATTAAATTTCTCATTATAATTAATATTAATATTACTATTTTTATTCTTATTTTTATCAGGATGATATTTTAATGCTAATCTTTTGAAATTTTTCTTAATATCTATTAATGTAGCATCTTGATTTAGTTCTAGTATATTATATAGATCATTTTCCATTTAATTTAATATTATTAATATAGATTTATTATTATAAAAACAAACTAAAAATAGGTTTATTTTTTAAATTATTTATAAAAAGATTATTTATTAAATGAATAATAATCTTTTTATAAATAATTTAAAAAATAGAAATAAACAATCAAAAATAACTACAGAAACAGATTTAAAATACAATCCAGATGTAAATAAACAATATGAAAAATTAGTAGATAATCGTTCTAATAGAGATTTTAAATATTCTAATACGATGTGGAAACCAATAATAGGATCAATAGATAAAACTAATATTAATACAAATGATTTAAAAATTAATATTAGTCAGATGGATCAATCTAATATTAAAACATTATATGAGAAAGAATTATCTAATAGAAGAGCAGAACAGGAACAAATACAGAAAAAAAATACTAAATTAGAAGAATTAAAGATAGATATAGATGAAAATTTAATTAAGATAGAAAATGATTTTGATGATTTAAAAAGATTGGCAATCAATAGTGAGAAAACACCGATAATAGATTCTATTACAAAATTAGATGATTTATTAAGTTCTATTAAGAAATTATAAACTATTATAAACTATTAAAAGATATAAATTATAATTTATTATAATAAATTATAATAAGGATATAAATATAATATTATATAAAAAATAAAATATTATAATGATTAGTAATTTAACAAATAATATGATAGTATGTTTAACAACAACAAAATCAGAAGATATTAATATGAATGATTTAGATCAGACTGAATTAAATCAGGTAAATATTGATACAATAATAACTAATGCAAAAAATGATAAAAGGTTTCATAAGTTATTAACGTTATGTATTAAATATGATATACATATATTTAGTCAATCCAATAATGTATGTACGATATTAGATATAGATAGTTTATTAGCACAATCTAATGAAAAACAGAAAAAATTATCTATAGAATTATCATCTAAGATATTAGATATTAGTTCAAAAGGACCAACAAATGATTGGTTAGTAGATATAGAAAATATTTATATTCAATATAGAAAAAAGTTTAAGGATATTGAGATAATAGTTTATGTATTAAAAAATATATTTAATGATGAATTATTACAATCATTATGTTGCATATCTGCTAATAGTAATTCATCTAGTAATTCAAAACAAACATTAAAAAAAAGGGATATATCAAAATATATTGCTGTATATTCTAATTAATTTATTAAGGTTAAAAATTATTTTTTCTATATATATCTAACTATATTAATAGTTAGATATGAATAAAATTACTGTAGGAATTGATTTAGGCACAGATAAATGTTGTATAACTTATCAAGATAATATAGGACGGCCATTTATTATTATTGATGAGGATTCATATAAGATATCTTCAATCATTGGTATAATGAATGATGGATTATTAGTAGGGAATGAGATATCAAAAAATAATATTTATGATATACCAATAATTACAAATTTAAAGCGTTTGATAGGTCATAATTCAACTAGTATTTACGCACAAACCATAGCTAAACATAATGGATGGTTATTAACGGATATAGAAAATGATTTATTAATAGGTATTAGTGGTAGGACATTTTCATTAAATTATTTAATGTGTGTATTATTGAATAAATTAAAAGATATCATTATAAAGAATATTGGGGAAGATTTTAATGCGATAATAACAATACCGGCAAATTTTAATGAGGGTCAAAAAAATAAAATATTGTCTTATTGTAAACAGGTTAATATTGAGTGTTTATATTTAGTTTATGAACCATGTAGCGCATGTTTAACATATATTAATTATTTTTATCAAAAACAAAATATAATAGATGATGAATTAAATCGGATAATTGTTTTTGATTTTGGTGCTGGTACATTAGATCTAGCTATTGTTAGTTGTAATTGTATTATAAATGATTCTAGTATAGAATGGATGGCAAAAATAGAATCAAATATAGGGGATAATAATTTAGGGGGTATTGATATAGATATTATTTTAAAGAACTATATTTTAGATAAATTTTTTAAACAAACAACTATTAAAGATTCAATAAATTTTTTAATTGAAAAAATTAAAATTAAATTATCAAAACTAACTATAGATTCAAAGATAACAATTATTGAAAGATATTATAATCAAATAATTAGTATTAATATAGAAGAGTATTATAATTTATTAGATACTAATTTTAAACATCGTATAATTAATTTATTAGATCAAATACATCAAAATATTATAACAAAAACAGATATAGATAATATATTATTAATTGGTGGTAGTTGTTATAATCCATGGATACAAAATATAATAAAAGAGTATTATGATAAAGAAATATTTGAATATAAATTAGATATTAATAATAAAAGTAAGATATTTAATTTAGATATTAAAGATATTGGTGTTAGTTTAGGTGCTACTTGTTATGGTAAGAAAAATAAAACAGGTTCTAATTTAATTCTTACTGAATCATTGCCATTAAGTATTGGGATAGAAACAGTTAATAATGTTATGTGTAAAATTATTCCAAAACATACATTAATACCGTGTTCTGTAAAGAAATATTTTTCTACATCAGAAGATTTTCAAAAAACAATTGAAATTAAGATGTATCAGGGAGAGAGAGAGAATACAAATGATAATTATTATTTAGGGAGTTTTAAAATAGTAGATTTAGAGCCTGAATTAAGTGGGAAGATAGTATTAATAATAGATGTATCAATAACTACAGATGGATTAATAATAGTAAATGGGAAAATTAAGAATACGGATAAATATGATAGACAGTTAATAATCAATAGATATAATTATTCAATTACTGATAAATTAATTGATTATAATATTAGACAATATGAAATAAATGACTCAGTATTTAATAATATTATGGTTAAATATTATGAATTGGTTACGATGTTAAATAAATTACAGTATAATTTATTAGATAATATAACAATTAAAATACCACGTGAGAAGATAGATGAAATATTACTATCATTTTGGGATGATTTAATATGTGTATATAGATTGATGTTAGAATCGCCTAAATTAAAAAATAATATTAATCAGTTAACTAATTTTATAGAATACATTATAGATAGATTAGACTATAATATAGTAGATAGATTAATATCTAATATAGATGATAAAATAATTAGTAATAAGATAGATAAATTAAATAAATATATTATTACTAATTTTCAACATATGGTAACAACATATCAAATTAAATCAGATACTATTAATAATTTAAAATATGATACAATAGATGAGAATATTAAATTAGAAGATATTCATAGTATAATGATAGATCAAACTGATATTAAAAATATTAAAGAATTATTAATAATGATAGCTGATAATTGTCAGACGTTTGATATATCGGACAATAATAAATTATTATTATTAGAGTTTATTGATAAATATGATGTATATATTAATCAAAAAATCATGGAAAATAATATTAATGGTGAAATTGATAGACTACAAAAGATATGTCAAATAATTATAGATTTAACAGATAATAATTTAATTGTTAATTTATTAAAACAAATAAATGATGTTGATATAAATTTAATAATGAATAATTTATTAACTATTTAGTGATAGATCAGCATAAACAAAGATTGTACCACGTTTGCTCACTACTGATCTGGCATCAGCATCTGATACAATTTCAAATACCGCATTATTCGGATCTGTATTACCATTTCTAGGAGCGTATTTATGAATATGTTCGAGATTTGAATAATCTGCATTATATTTATATATATATGTATTATGTCCTAATATAATACTAGTATTAGGATATGCATCATAGAATACAACGGATATTAATGAAAAAGTAGTTTGGTTAGGAAGTCCATACTGTTGTATATTTATTTGATCTTCATATTCAATGTCGGTTTCTGATATAGTTTGATAAGCATTTGTTGATAGTTTATATTCTGATATATTAAACATTGACATTTGTGGCGATTGGATAAATGGTAAACTACTAAATCTACGAGGAATATAAAATATAAGCGGTCCATTACAAGTTAGTATTTGTGATTTCTTTGGAACATATGTGCCATTTTCAATATAATATTGAAATTGATTATACGCGTCTGTTAGTTTAAATTGGTGGTTTTCTATGGTCACGCTAGGAAGTCTGTATGTAATATATGGAATAGCAGTGATAGTCTGAATATTAACTGGTAAATTTAATGGATTAGTAGTAGTAACACCCATAATTGGCATTGTTTGAATTAATATAGGTCTGAATGAGAATATTGAGAAAAGTCTACGAAGGATTACGCCTTCATCAGATAAATATATTAAATCAGGATTATCTACACTTGAAACTTTGCATTTGTCAATATATGACATAAATTCAATTGAACTTGCATCATAAAATCTACCATTACGAAGATTATAAACATTATTCCATAGTTGTATTTGAACTTGAACTCTACTTTCTAAATCTCTCATTGGTGAGATATTATCACATACAGTGTCCGCTGGATCAATTACCATAGAATAGAATAGTTCATAATCTGGTTTTGTTACAATGCGTTGAGAATTATATCTAGTATTGATAATTCCTGCAATATTCGCATATAACATACGTTCTTCTAATTTTTGAATTTTTGGTAAGAATAATGCTACAATTACAGGATGTACGTAAATATTTGGATTATGTCTATCTTTGTTAAATCTGGAATTAAAGAGTGTATCCAGGATCGAACCATCATATGTCATTGTTTGAATTACAACATATGAATGTAATGATCTGAATAATTGATAAAGTTTTAATATATTTTGTAGATAAGCAAAATCATCAGTATTTGATGTTTTGATATTATCAATAGATTCAGTTACAGGATATCCTAATACGCGACTGAGATTAGTATTAGGATATACTACATTACCTATTCCACGACTATCATGAGAATTAAATATTCTCATTTCAAAAATCTTTTTTGCTTCTTCTAATTCATCATTTGATAAATTATATTTAGATTTATATTTTAAAGCTCTTTTCATGAATTTACTAAGAGACATTGAATAAAACTCATTTTTATATTTTTGTTGAAATGCATCCATAAATATAGATGCAACATTTACAATCTTTTTTCTACGTTCTGTAAAAGATTCCATGATTGCATCTACTACATTATCATCAGTATATTTTGATCTAAGTTTATTAACCATATCTGGACTTAGATCAACAATTCCATTTTTTAGTAAATGTTGAACCTCTTTTATAGCTGTTTCATTATTTACTTCATTATCTACACTTCTAGTTAATTTATCTGACATGATAATATATATATATATAATTATAACAAATTTTTTTTATTTTATATTTCTTATATTGTTTTTTGAATATTAATTTATAATATTTTATAATATTAATTGTAAATATATTATATTATATTTTACTAAATATCATTATCTAATATTATATATATTTAATCAATATACTAAAACATTATTAATAACTTAATATAAAACATTGTAATTAATATTTTATCTAAACTGTTAATGATGTAGTTATTATTTTGTTTTAACTTAATTAAAAATTAAACTTCGTTATAAAATATTTTTATTTCGTCCTAACTTTTAATTAATCATGTTTGGTTTCACCAAACATGATTAATTAAAAATTGAAATGTCCCATCCTAACTTTTAATTAATCATGTTTGGTTTCACCAAACATGATTAATTAAAAATTGAAATATTTAATATAAATAAACAAATTATATTAAAACAAATATAAAATTAAATATGAATGAATTGGAATTAAACATTGTAAAAAAAAAGCGTGGTAGAAAACCAAAAATAATAGACAATACTACCATTCCAGAACCACCAATAAAAGCTATATTAAAAAAAAGGGGTAGAAAGCCAAAAAATCAGTTAATTGAAAATATCAACATCAATATAACATCTGATATTAATAATAAGGTAGATATTGAATTATCTAAAGAATTAGATCTAAATAATGAATTTGAATACAATAATGAATGTAGTCCAATCAATAATATATGGTTAAGTAAATATCAGCCAAAAACATTAGATGAAATAATCGGAAATAAAGAACATATTATTAATATTAAAAAATGGTTATTAAATTTTCCGAATACTGATAACCATGCCTTGGTTATTTCAGGAGGTCATGGTATTGGTAAAAATCTATTAATCAGATTATTATTAACTGATACTAATTATTTAATTAAAAATATTTATAGCACCAATTTAAAAAATAAAAATATCATTTCTGAACTAATTTCAGAATGCACTAAAACAAAAAACATATATACATCTTTTAACAAATCAATTAACCAAAAATATGCAATTATTATTGATGACACCGAGAGTATAACATTAACATCAGAAAAAGATAATTTATTAGAATTATTTAAGTTCAATTCAGAACATAAATATTTTCCATTAATATTTATTAGTAATTTACAGCATTCTAAATTAATAAATAATTTAAAAAAGATGTCATTAGATATATCTTTAGATTATCCGCCATTGACTGAGATAAAAGATTATATTAAAAATATTTGTAAAAAAGAATCTATGAATATTATTGATGATAATATTATTATACAAATTATTAAATTTTGTCAAGCAGATATTCGTAGATTATTATATGTATTACAAGATCTATATTACACTTATAATAATAAATTAATAACCGGTGAAATGTTTAAAGAATATCAATGTATGACTCAAAAAAAGGATATTGATGTTGGATTATATTATGCCGCTAAAAATTTATTAGATAACTATAAAAATATTAATAAATGCTTACAATTATATGAAACTGAAAAAGTATTATTACCATTAACCATCTATGAAAATTATTATAAAAAATTATTTAAACAAACAACATTACCTAACAATACTATTTTAGATATTATGGCTAATGTTACTAATTCTGTTAGTGTTGGTGATGTTATTGAAACTAATATTTATTCAGATCAAAATTGGTTTTTACAAAATATTCATGGATTTTATACCTGTGTAAATACATCATATACCATTAATAATATTAAAAATTATACACAGTTAAAAACTAAATTAGATTATGATTTAGTTTTTAGTGCTGATTTAAATAAAACATCTTCAAAAAATATTAATAAAAAAAAGAACATATCAATGCTACAATTAAAATTTAAAAATAAAAATATTGATGATATATTATATATTAATAAGATATTATATGAACTAGAAAAAAATAAAAATACAACTATTATTAAATCATTAAAAAATACTTATAAATTAGATAATAAAAATATTCAAATCGCATTAAAAATTGATAAAACTAATATTATTTTTTAATAACATTCTTTATTAAATCATCTATACCATCTATTATTTTCTTCTTCTTTTCTTTATATTTAGCTTTAGTTGATTTAACTATATGAGTCCATCCTGTTTCATCTGTATATGTTGGTTTTATTTTATCAATTATTTTATTATTTGGTGTTTCTACAATATCATTAATTATTGTTGTTTGTGTTTCTTTATTTTGTTTCTTTTTTTCTAGTTCTTTTATTGGTTCATCTGTATCTATAATTATATTAGACCAATTAATAGATTGTTGATTATTTTCAATCTTAATTGGTTGTTGTGTTAGATGTGGAAAAATAGTTTGACAATTAATATTTAAGTTTTCATTTAATATTAATTGTTTATTTAATTTTAAATTATTTGAATTTAATTTTTGAGGTTTATATGTTGTTTCATCCATTTTAATATAATATAATATTAATATATTTATCTATTTAAATTAATTATCTTGATAGAAAATATAATAGATATGTCAATTATTTTAGGTAAATTAATTACAAAATCTAATAAAAAGAAATATATAAAAATTAAAAGAAATCAATTAATTATCTTTGATACTCTAATGAATGATGGCGGAACAAAAAAAAAGTATATTGATAAAAAACAAAAATTAAGATTCTCCGAACATTCCGGTAATTTAGGTATTACTGAATCAACAATAGATCGTATAATAGTTAGTGCAAAAACATCTAGAGAAGATGCCGATGATTTAGAGATATTACTACCAAATGATTTGTCAGATAGTTATTTATATAAATATTTTTTTCATACACATCCGCCAACACCAATGGTGGGTAGTAGAGCAAAAGATGGTGTATTATATGAGTTTCCTTCAATATCTGATATATTTCATTTTATAGATCATTATAATATGGGGAATACAATGGGTTCAATAGTAATTACACCAGAAGGATATTATATAATTTATCCAAGTAATTTTTCTATTAAAAAAATAAAATATGACACAGAAATAGAAGAAGAAATATATAATAAGATGAATGAAGAAAATAATAAAATACAATCATTAGCTATTGATAAATACGGTATAGATTTTTCTGAAGAATATTTTTATAAAAATATAGCCACAAATAATACTTATTTAAAATTATTTAATAAGATGATAAATAAATATTTAAACAAACAAATAAAGATTATTATAAAACATCGTTCAAAAGATTTATTGACTAATAAATGGATAATAAAACAATTATATTTACCAATATAAATAATTTTTTATCTTACTAAACTAATATATAAATGTCATTTCGTTTAGTAAAAAGTTCTGATAGTAATTGTAAAACAATCTGGATGATGTTGATCTTAATTATTTGTTTATGTTTGATTATGAATAATATTTACTCCCATGTAAACAATGAATATTTTAATAACAAACCAACGATTAAAGATACACCTAAACCTACTTATAACTTAGGAACATGTTCTAAAAATTGTTGTGCTACACAATGGAATGTTCCAATTAATCTTAATGAGAAATCTAAAGTAACGCCTGCTGATATTGGTAAAAAATATTTTACATCAAATCTAACATGTAATAATGGAATATTAAATACTGGTTGTGTATGTCTAACTCCTGGATCTAAAAAATTATTAAATAAAAGAGGATATGTAAAAAAGTTACCAATGGATAATGGTTTATTAAATGCTGATAATCGTAAAAGTGTATGGCAATTAAATGATAATTTAATTGATAAACCTACTACACTCGGACAGACAACACAATTAACAGGTATTAATACTGATAATTACATGATAGATGGTGTATCTAATGATAAAATGTATAAATTTGGTCCAATAGATTATGATACAGATATTATTAAAAATTCTACAATACCAATAAATAATAATGTAATTGAATGGAATAATAATAAAATAAATGTTGATCTACTACAATCAACACCACTGACAACACCATTAATAACACCAACAGACAATTTATTAAAAAATCCACTAGGAACAATCACATTAAAAACAAATATATTATAAAATACTATTTAAATATATTTAAATAAAATTTATATATAAATTATATTAATAAATTACCATTATGAGCTATTATTTGTATCTAATTGAAACAAAAAAAGAATATACTATTCATTTAATCAATGAATTAACACCATTGATGTATGAAGGAATACAATCTATTTATGAAGACGCTAAAGAAAATTCAAACAATAATGAAGAATTAAAATTATTTCAAAGTTTATTACGAAAAATTCCATCATGGAACGAACATTTAATAGAACAGGAAACAAATAGAATTATTAAAAACTCATCAAAATCAGATATAATAGAAGATTTAATTAATGCTGTTATTAAATCTAATATAATG